>CAJIBX010000055.1_pt1 | contig 11016 bp, 8 predicted proteins | sample 9199471 | NCBI WGS metagenome assembly CAJIBX01 (sample SAMEA7708317, study PRJEB35096) | sediment metagenome | biome: marine neritic benthic zone biome [ENVO:01000025]; feature: sediment [ENVO:00002007]; material: shallow marine sediment [ENVO:03000034] sea grass bed [ENVO_01000059] ...
CCGATTCGGTCGAGGTGCTGGTGCTGCTTCGGGAGTTCGGTCAGGTGCGCCTATGGCGATCGGCGCGTACGGGGTCAATCGCCGATGGGGTGGTCCGTGCGTCCGTGGCCGCCGCGGAGCGATGGCGTCAGCGGCAAGGTGCGATGGGCGGGCCCCTCGAGGAGCGCCTCCCACTCCTCGATGTGGAGGTTGCGATTCTGATCGACGACGGAACCCTCGTCGAAAAGTCCCCGACGTTCATCGACCGCGCGGTCACGCCACGTCACGGCGTCGGGTACGAACAGCCCGGGCGATGGCGGTATCTCTTGCCCAGAGCCACCCTGCGCGCGGGCTCGCCGAGCAAGGCATTTCGGCAGCTTTTCAGAGACAACGACCTGCCCGAAGACAGCTTCACGCGGCCCGACCTGCGCCTCTACCGATTCGTGATGCAGACGCTCTCGGTCGATCAGGCGTCGGCCGGCAAGCCTTCGTCGAGTGACGCGACCGGCGCTTCACCCTCTTCGGCAGCGCTTTCGCTCAACGTTGGCGGGTCGCCCTGAGTCTGCGCTTTCGCTCCGACGTGGCCTGGAAGCAGGACGATGAACGTCGTCCCGACTCGGCGGCGTGTGCGTACCTCGATTCGGCCGCCCGCATCGGCGACGATGCGTTGAGAGATCGCAAGGCCAAGTCCCGTGCCACGCTGCTTCGTCGTGACGAACGGGACGAACAGGTTTGGGAGCACATCGGCCGGTATTCCCGGGCCGGAGTCCCTCACTCTGAGCTCGACCCATCGCTGCGTTCCGCCGCCGATTCGAATCCGGTCTTGAGTGCGGGTCTCGACCTCGATGTTGCCACCCTTGGGCATGGCTTGAATCGCGTTTTGCACGAGGTTGATCAGCACCTGTTGCAGATGTTCGGCGTCGATCTTCACCTGAGGCAGGTCTGGATCGAGCGTGATGCGCAGTTTGATGTTCGCCGCCTCAGCCTTGGCCCGCAGGAGCTGAAGCGCCCGCCTTATCGCCGCGTTGACGAAGACAGGCTCGGGGTCGCCCTTTTGTGGACGGGCATAGTCGAGAAACGATTCGACGACTCGGTTCAATCGATCGACCTCTTCGACGATGATGTTCAAGAACTCCTCTTCGCCGCCGCGGGGGTGGTCCCCATCCGTGAGGTACTGGGCGCTTGCTTTGATCGCGCCGAGCGGGTTTCGGATTTCGTGGGCTAAGCCAGCCGACATCTCGCCGAGAGCCGCGAGACGGTCGCGCTCCTTCATCTGTTGAAAGAGCTGGGAGTTCTCGATCGTGACGGCCGCCTGTGCGGCTAGGCCGGCGAGAAGTTGAACCTCCTCAGGCGAAAAGGCATCGCGCGCTCGCGCATCGCGCACCGTGAAGAAGCCGTAGAGCTCGTCGCGGTCTCCCTTGATGCCCAAACACATCGAGGCGTTGAGGGCTTCGAGGGTGGCGACGACGTCATGCAGCGTCTCGGCTTCCCGATCGAGGCCACGTTGGCGCTTGTCCTCGAGCTCGCGCTCGACGTTTTCCAACACCACGGCGGCCTGTTTGGTCAACTGGTCGAGCAACGGGCGGGCTGGCGCCAGCTCGATGCGTTCTGCAGGCGATGGACCGAAATGCCCCTTGAGAAAGAACGCGCGCATGTCCGGACCAGCGAGGTAGACTGCTGCATGGGTCACCCTGCGTGAGTCGGCCAGACCGCTGATCAGGATATCGCCGAGGTCGTCGGCTTCGAGCGCATGAGCCAGTCTGTGGCGCATGACCTGCGTGGTGCGCTCGAGCTCGAAGCGTTCGTGAAAGAACACCTGGGAAATCCACTCCTGTACCTTCGTGCTGACCGGGTCGAATAGAATCAACACCACGAAGGCGGAAACCACGCCGTGAATGAAGAAGCGGTCCTCGGATACGAGCGCGAGGATCCACAGCATGGCCGCAAGCACGAAGGCCAGCGCAGTCAGGACCCCGAGGCGTCCGGTAAGCTCATACAAGTCGATCAACCGATAGCGAACGATCGATTGCGAAAGGACATACAGGAACACCAAGATCAACACGGTGCCGACCGGTGGGATGTCGAGACCGACGTAGGGGAGGTACTCGAAGAGCGTGAAGAAGCCACCGAGCGCACCGACGATGGCAAGGTACTTCAGTCGCGCCCCCTCCAACCTCGAGCTCGTGGCTTGCCCCCTGGAGTACAGAGTGAATAGCGCGGCGAAGACGAGCACCGTGACGTACACGAACAGCGCCGTGGCAACGACTGGATGTCGGTAGTAAGGCGTCGCGATCGCAGCGAGGATCAGAAGCGCGGCAAGAAGCGCGCTTCTGGCGAGGATGCGCATCCGGCGGTTTCGCGTGTCGACGAAAACCCCGAAGAACAGGACGGCGGTCAAAGGTAGGAGCACCGCGACAGTGAGGTTGATCCGATCCCAAACCGCGCTATCGGTCGCAAGCGATCGAAGGAAATCGCTTGCGTACCAGATCGCGAAGTTGAGGCTGAAGATGCCGAAGAGCCAATGTGCTCTCTGCTTGTGCGGACGAAGGAGCACGCTCACGGCCAGGGCCAAACTGAGCAACGCGGCGATAAAGGCGGTCTGCGTTCGCAGATCCATCGCGTAAGGGTACCACTGCGAGCCGCTGACCGCAGGGTGGTAGAATAAGCTCGGGATGCCGATAGAAATTCTCGACGGTGCGATGGGGACCGAGCTGATCGCACACGGGGTCGACCTGGAAGGTCCGGTCTGGAGTGCGCGCGCGGTGCTCGAGGCGCCGGAGGCCGTCGCCGAGGTGCACCGCGCTTACGCGCAGGCGGGCGCGACCATCCATACGACCAATACATTCCGAACACAGCCACAGTACCTGAGCAACTGGGCGGAGGCGGCGATGACGGCAGTAGGCTTGGCGCGCGGCTCCGTGCCGTCGGGGCATCGAGTCGCGGGGAGCATCGCTCCTGCGGCCGATTGTTACCGACCGGATCTGAGCCCCGGTGTCGAGGCTAGAGCCGATCACCGCGCGCTTGCCGAAGTGCTCGCCGATGCGGGATGTGACCTTCTTCTGTGCGAGACCTTCGCCGTGCGAGACGAAGCACTGGTCGCGGTCGAGGAGGCGCTACGCACAGGCGTCGAGACCTGGCTCGCGCTCACTGCCGGGCCCGACGGCGTTTTGTTGGATCCAGCTTCGATGGCCCGTATCGCCGACGACGCGGTGCGTCTCGGTGTGAGGCGGGTGCTCGCCAACTGTATTTCCGCCGCTCGTATCCAGCCGTTCGTCGGAGCGATCTGTGCGATCGGCGTTCCGTGCGGTGTGTATGCGAACGCGGGTGACGCGAGTGAAGGACTCGGTTGGGGGAACGAGCGAGGACCGGCTCGATATGCTGATCTGGCGCTCGAATGGGTCCGCCAGGGCGCGACTGTGATCGGAGGATGCTGCGGGACCGGACCGGATCACACCCGAGCGTTGTGCGACCGACTAGTCGAGGGGTAGCGCGCCCGATGCCTCATCGAGCCGTGTCGGACCGAGCGACGAGCCGAGCTCCTGCAGGCTCGTCAGATAGCCGTGCCACAACCGGTCGGCGGCTGCGGGACGGCTCGCGAGCTCAGCTTCGATCGCGTCGAACGTATCGACACAGACGGGACTGTGAAGGTCGGGGCGAAGCGCCACCAGAAACTCGGGCCGCTCCTCGAGGACGCCAAACGCTTCGATCTCGGCCAAGCGGCCCGCGCAGCCGCGCGCAACACCGGCGAGGTCGCTCTGACCGATGAGGGTGACGGTCATCGGATCGCCTTGCTCGACCGTCTCGTCCGCAGCTGACCCGCATGCGGAACACCACGACAAAGCGGCCACGATCAGGCTGTAACGGAAACCCCTCATTTCCCTTTCTAGGGTATGAGATTCATCCTAGAGGGTCAAGTTGTGGCCACGACCGTCGTGTCACCGGAATCGATCAACTCCCGGAGGCAGACGACCAGATCTGCGGGATCAAAAGGCTTTCTAAGCCACCGTTCCGGTTTTCCCCTCGGGTCGATGTCATCGGGGGGTGGGGCGCCCGACATGATGGCCGCTGCCCAGACCGAGCCTCCGTCTCTGAGCTCCCCAAGCAGGATATCGCCACGCGCATCCGGAAGCGTCAGATCGATCACCGCGGCATCGAACTTGCCCTCGAGCTGACGCGCCTCCTCGGCATTGGCTGCACAGGTCGCACTCAGGCCACACAGCTCAAGCGTGGTCGAGATCAATCCTCGCACCCCCGCATCGTCTTCGACGACGAGGACGCGCTTTCCCTGGGTGGCGACCTCTTTCATCACACGGCTGATCCGACTTGGTTTACGGACTGAACCCGAGTCGACCATCCGACCCGCGCTCGGGAGTTGGATCCTGAACTGCGCGCCGTGGCCGGGAGAGGTGTCCAACCGGATTCTGCCGTCGAGCGCCTCGACGGTGTCGCGCACGATGGCGAGTCCCAACCCCGTTCCTTCAGCGCGCGTCGTGAAGTACGGATCGAAGGCCTTGTCACGCTGCTCGGCCGACATCCCTGGCCCGTTGTCCCGGACTTCGAGCTCGACCATCTCGCCGCGCAGCCTCGACGAGAGCTGCACTTCGCCACCTGCTGGCATGATGTGGACCGCGTTGTGCGCCAGGTTCCACACCATGGAAAACACCTGTGAACGCTTTGCTTTTACCCAGCACTGGTCCCCTGTCTCCGTGATGATTTTCACCCTGCGCTTTTGAGCCTCCGGGCGAATCAGTCGGACGACATCCTCGATGACGACGCTGAGATCGGTGCGCGCCTTTTCTTGGTCGGTCTTGCGTACCATCCGAAGTAGGTCTTGCGTCGCATCCCGGGCCGCCTGCGCGCTTTGAAGGATCAACGATAGCGCTTCCTCGGGCGGTGCCTTGTCGGGACGTTCCTGCGCGACCTGCGACCAACCGATGATCGCGCTCAGTGCGTTCGAGACCTCGTGTGAAACACCGGCCGCGAGGTCCGCGGCAGCCGCCCTGGCTTGGATGGTCTCGGCCATGACATTGTTCGCACCGATGATCAGGACCGAGGCCTGTCCCGGTCTGGACGGGAGGAACAGCAGTCTGAGGCCCGGTCGTGGATGGAGCGCACCGCGCAGGCCCCGCCGTGCGCCTTCGATCTTTTCGTCGATGGCAATCTGGGCGTCCTCGGCATGGGCGACCGTCGCGACCGCCTGACCCAGTCCCGCGAGCTCGCCCGGACCCAGAGAGGCCAGCGCCGCGGCATTGGCCCGAAGGCTGCCGTCCGGGGCGTCCTCTACGAGGGGGACGCTCAGCTCATCCGCAAGCCAGGCGGTAAATTCTTGCTTCATCGAAATTGTCCGTCTGGGTTATAATGTACGCCTCTTTGTGCCCTCTCGTCAATCCGACCGCTGCTGGGTGCAATTCCTCAACAAACCTGGTGCCTTTGAGTAATCCGTTCGCCTCCGAGGTCCGATCTGCTACGTTCGCCGCCGCCCCGTGTCGGACCCGAAGATTACACTGAAGGAAGTCCGCCGTGTCGCCGAATTGGCGCGTTTGGCCCTCAGCGACGCGGAGATTCGCGCGGTTCAGAAGCAGTTGGACTCGATTCTGGGCTACATGGCGGAGCTCGACGGGCTCGACGTATCCGAGGTTCCGCCCACGTTTCACTCGATACCGATGGTGGCCCCGCTTCGAACCGATCAGCAGACGCGCTGCTCGTCGCGGGAGGAGGTGCTGGCCGCCGCGCCAGCCACGGAGGCCGGTGCCTTTGCCGTCCCGCAGGTGCTCGAGGGAGACGGGTGAGTGGTCCACGCTGGCAGGGCGCAGCCTCCGTGGCGGCCCAGGTCGCGGGGGGTGAAGTCGGCGCGGTCGATGTGACTCGGCGCTGCCTCGAGCGGATCGAGGACGCCAACGATCAGCTGAGTGCGTTCCTTTACGTCGACTACGAAGGCGCACTTGCCGCGGCGCGCCAGGTCGACCGCGCGAGAAGCAACGGAGAACCACTCGGACCACTCGCGGGTGTGCCGGTCGCGGTCAAAGACAACCTCTGCACTCGCGGGCTCCCCACCACGTGTGCGTCGAAGATCCTGGAAGGCTATATCCCGCCGTACGACGCGCACGTGGTCGAAGCGCTTCGAAGCGCCGGTGCGGTCATCGTGGGCAAGACCAACCTCGACGAGTTCGCAATGGGTTCCTCCAACGAGAACTCGGCCTTTGCCACCGTAAAGAATCCTTGGGAGCTCTCGCGCGCGCCGGGTGGGTCCTCGGGTGGCTCGGCCGCCTCGACCGCCGCCGGGCTCACGCCGCTGGCACTAGGGAGCGACACCGGGGGCTCGGTCCGACAGCCGGCCTCGTTTTGCGGGATCACCGCAATCAAACCGACCTACGGTCGGGTATCTCGGTACGGCTTAGTCGCCTTTGCGTCGTCGCTCGACCAGGTGGGTCCGATGGCTCGGCGAGTCGAGGACGCGGCACTGCTCCTCGAAGTACTGGCTGGGCACGATGAGCGCGATGCGACGAGCGCCGAGCAACCGGTCGAGCCGTACGTACAAGCCTGCCAAAAGGGAGCCAAGGGTCTGCGGGTTGGCGTCGTTCGGGATCAGATCGAGGACCTCCAAGACGCCGACGTGCGCACAGGTGTCGATGCATCCATCGCCGCGCTCAAAGCCGCGGGGGCCAAGCTCGTCGATGTCACCCTGCCGCACACCAAGCACGCCGTATCGGTCTACTATCTGATCGCCACAGCCGAGGCATCGAGCAATCTAGCGCGATTCGACGGCATTCGTTACGGACTGCGCGTCGAAGGCGACGACCTCAAAGACACCTACGACAAGACACGTGCCCAGGGCTTCGGTCCGGAGGTGCGTCGCCGCATCATGCTCGGGACGTACGCGCTTTCCGCAGGCTACTATGACGCCTTTTACCTGCGCGCACAGAAGGTGCGAACGCTGATTCGTCGCGATTACGACGCGGCGTTTCAGGAATGCGACGTGCTGCTCACCCCCACGGCGCCAACGCCCGCGTTTGCGCTCGGTGAAAAGACCAGCGACCCACTCGAGATGTACCTCGCTGATATCTTCACACTTCCTCCGAGTCTCGCGGGACTGCCGGCGATCAGCACCCCCTGCGGGCTATCGAGCGGTGGTCTACCTCTTGGCGTTCAGTTCACCGCGCCGCCGTTTGCGGAGTCGATCCTTTGTCGCGTGGCTCAGGTCGTCGAGGATGCGGTCGGCTTGGTCAATCAGGTTCCGCCGGCGTTTGCGTGATCACCGAGGAGATCTGAGTCGTCGATGCGACCTCCACCCGGTTGCGGCCTCGCGCCTTTGCCCGGTACAGCGCTTGGTCTGCAAGCTCGACGAGGGCGTGTGCATCCATCTGTTCGACTAGGGTCGCAAGCCCGATGCTAGCGGTCACTTGGTCGGGGCCGTCCTCCACGGGCCCGATCTTGGCGAGCCTTGCTCGGAGCCGTTCTGCGACGACCCGCGCCGCGGCGAGCTGCGTCTCCGGAAACACCACGAGAAATTCCTCTCCACCCCACCGAGCAACGACGTCACTCAGGCGGACGAACTCCATCAGTGTCTTTCCGATCTCCTGGAGCACACGGTCACCGGCCCCGTGACCAAACTCGTCGTTGATGCTCTTGAAGTGGTCGATGTCAATGAGCGCGACGCAAAGTCCCGAGCTGGCTCGAACGGCGCGGGAGATCTCCTGGTCGAGCCGCTCGGCCGCGTGCCGCCTGTTGTAGAGCCCCGTGAGGCCGTCGGTGAGGGCGAGCAATTGGGTCTCTTCCATCAAAAACAGAGACTTGAGGATCACCCCGATCGACTCTGCGAACAGCTCGGCCGTGCCGGCGTCCGTCGTCGCGAATTGCTTCGGCCCGCTATACACGACGAGCTCGCCAAGCACCTCCCCACGCACACGGATCTGTCGGCTGAGCGGCATTCCTGGCGAGAACTCCGACAGTCCGAAGCGATCGCTCGGGTGCAGCATCTTGTCGGTTCGCGCGAGGTCCGACTCCGGAACGCCGAGCCCGACGAAGCCTTGGCCCGGGTCGTCGATGGGCCATGGTCCGCGCGCGAGCACCGTGTACGTCGGTCCGCCAGGGCCGTGAAGAACCAACTTGAGGTACGGGCTGTCGGTGACTTCCGCGATGACCGAGAGGGCCTTCCGTGCGAACTCGGTTCGATCATGGATGTGATCCATCAATCGGCGCGCTTCTTCGCGTACCACGGACTGAAACAGGTTTCGGTCGAGCACTCGGCTCAGGCGTTCGAGTGGCGTTCCGGTGATCTGCGGATGGATGCTCGCGCGGTCGGGGTGCTCGGCGAGGAGCTTTTCCACCGTGTGAACTAGCTCGTCCTGCATCTGTTCCTTGTTGAGGTAACGGTCCGCTCCTGCGTTGCGACCCCAGAAGCGTGTCTTGGAGTCCTTGGCGGCCGTCAGCAGAATGATGGGCAGATGACTTGTGCCAGGATCGCTACGAAGGACGCGGCAGAGCTGCACGCCGGTGATCGCGCCCATTTCAATGTCGCTCACGACGATGTCGAAGGTTTGTTCGAGGGTGCGGGTGAGCGCTTCCTCACCAGTGGCCGCCGTCGTGACACGATATCCGGCGCTTTCGAGCTCCTGCTGCACGCGGCGACGAATCAATGAGCTGTCCTCGACCACGAGGACGTGGGCCTTCGGCGCCGATCTTTTGGATTCCGATGCCATCCTAGCGACAATTCATAATGCGCACTTCGGCAGCCAATTGCCAATGAGTCTCGATGGCTTGGAGTTCGGGGGTGCGCTATAAGGCCGAGTCGATGGCCACCACGTACGAGCCAGTGATCGGACTCGAGGTGCACGCGCAGCTTCAGTCGCAGACCAAGTTGTTTTGCGGCTGTTCGACGGCTTTCGGTGCGCCTCCGAATACCCAGGTTTGCCCGGTATGCTTGGGCCTTCCGGGTTCATTGCCGGTCCCCAATCGGAGAGCGATCGAGCTGGCGGTTCAGGCGGGCCTCGCCCTTGGATGCGAGGTCGCCTCGCAGAGCCATTTCGCACGAAAAAACTACTTCTACCCCGATCTTTCGAAGGGTTATCAGATCTCCCAGTTCGAGCTTCCCCTGAACAAAGGGGGTGCACTCGAGATCAGTGTCAACGGAAGCGCCAAGCGCATCGGCATCACCCGTATTCATGTGGAGGAAGACGCCGCCAAGAACCTCCACGGGGTCGGGACGGGCACCGCGACGCTCGTCGATTTCAACCGGGCCGGAACACCGCTCATCGAGATCGTCAGCGAGCCCGATCTTCGCAGTGCCGAGGAAGCCGAGGCATACCTCAAGAAGCTTCGCGACATTCTCATGTTCGTGGGCGTCAACGACGGCAATCTCGAGGAAGGTTCGTTCCGTTGCGATGCCAACGTGTCGATTCGACCCGTAGGCGAAGAGAAGCTCGGCACGCGCGCCGAGCTCAAGAACATCAACTCATTCCGGTTCGTCAGTAAAGCCATTCAGCACGAGATCGCGCGACAGGAGTCGGTGCTCACCTCCGGCGGGCAGGTCGTCCAGGAGACACGCACGTGGAGCGAGACTCAGGACAAGACCATCTCGATGCGGGGCAAGGAAGAAGCACACGACTACCGCTACTTTCCGGACCCCGATCTGCCACCGCTCGCGGTCGACGAGTCTGCGATTACAGAGCTACAGACGGACCTTCCCGAGTTGCCCGACGCGATCCGAGAACGCTGGCAGCGGGACCTTGGCCTGACGGACTACGACGCCGGCGTGCTGACGGGGCATCCGGAGGTTGCCGGCTTCTTTGAAACGGCCGCGACCGCGCTGATCGAGCGCTGGGGCGCGGACCGTCAAACAGAAGTCGGGAAGAAGGTCGCCAACTTCGTCCAGGCAGAGCTGCTTCGCTATGTGACGACGGACGGGCTCGCCGCTCACTTCCCGGTCACCCCGGGACAGCTCGCCGAGCTATTGAACCTCGTCGACGACGGCACCATCAACGGCAAGATCGCAAAGAAGGTCTTCGCTGCCATGGTCGAGACCGGCAAGAACGCCAGCGTCATCGTCGACGAACAAGGGCTCGCGCAAGTGACAGACGCCTCGGCGATCGAGGCGGAAGTGCGCAAGGTCCTCGAAGAGAATGCCGACAAGGTCAAGAAGTATAAGGAGGGCAAAACCAATCTGCTTGGGTTCTTCGTCGGCCAAGTCATGAAGGCAACGCAAGGGTCGGCCAACCCCAAGGTCGTGAACGAAGCCCTCAAGAAGCTCCTAGACGACGCATGACTTCCGATCTCTCGCGTGCACCGTTGAGCGGCGCAGAATGGTTTGCGGTCGAATACGACCCACGGACCGACGAAGTCGTCATGCTCGACCAGCGGCTTCTGCCGTCGGAGGTGACCTATCACCGATACCGCACGCCCGATGAGGTCGCGGACGCGATCCGCACCATGGTAGTTCGCGGCGCGCCTGCGATCGGCATCAGCGCGGCCTACGCGCTGGCGCTCATGGCACGTCACGAGGAAGGGGACGAAGCGACGTTTCTCGTCGCCAACGGCGCTGCGGGCCGCATCTTGAACGACACGAGACCGACCGCAGTCAACCTTTCATGGGCGATCGCGCGCATGTCGCGTCGCGCGGCGGAGGTCGCTTCACTCGCACCCGAGGAGCGGTTTGTTGCGCTGCGCGAAGAGGCGGAGGCCATTCATCGAGAGGACGTCGCGGCGTGCCGTGAGATGGGAAGACTCGGAGCCCAAGACGTGCCTGACGGCGCCACCATCCTCACTCATTGCAACGCCGGTGGCCTCGCGACGGGTGGATATGGCACTGCGCTCGGCGTGGTCCGTGCCGCGCACGAGCTCGGCAAGAGGATTCGCGTGCTCGCCGATGAGACTAGGCCCTATCTTCAGGGCGCGCGTCTCACTGCATGGGAGCTTCACCAAGATGGCGTGCCGGTCGAGGTGATCACCGACAACATGGCCGCCCACTTCTTTCAGAAGGGCGAGATCCAGTTTGTCGTGGTGGGCAGCGATCGCATTGCCGCCAATGGCGACGTGGCCAAC
>CAJIBX010000084.1_pt1 | contig 10844 bp, 7 predicted proteins | sample 9199471 | NCBI WGS metagenome assembly CAJIBX01 (sample SAMEA7708317, study PRJEB35096) | sediment metagenome | biome: marine neritic benthic zone biome [ENVO:01000025]; feature: sediment [ENVO:00002007]; material: shallow marine sediment [ENVO:03000034] sea grass bed [ENVO_01000059] ...
CGACCAATGGAAAGAGGATCGCCATCGTCCCCCATGAAGTGCCCGTCGCGAAGCTGACGAGCGCCGCGACGACGAATACCGCTGCGGGGATCACAGCCGGAGAAAGCCAGTCGCCGAGCACTCGGATCAGAAACGCCGCGGTGTCGAGCTCTTTACACACTGCGCCGAGCGCCCAGGCCAGCACCAGGATGCCGCACGCAAGCGCCATCGCGCGGACACCTCCGGCCGCGGCAAGCAGGCTCTTCGCGAAGCCGAGCGCGCGCGTGAGCCAAACCGACAAAAACGCTACTGCGCTGCCGACCACGGCCGCCCACAAGAGCGCTCGCGTCGAGCTCGCCTTGCCAAAGACGGCCTGCAGACTCGGCTCGACCCCCGCTTCGACTGCTTTTGAATAGCCGTCGGCATACATGCCGACGCCGGCTGCAATCACGATGGCGACGACCGGAAGCACCGCATTGATCCAATGCGCCGATGCGTTCGGGGCGGCTGCATCGTCGAACGTCGAAGCCGGCGAAGAGCCCTTACGCAACACCTCGCCGGTGGAGCGCGCCCGCCGTTCCGCTGTCAACATGGGACCAAAATCTAGTCCGCGAAACGAAACCCAAAAGACGAAGAAGATCATCAGGAGCGGATAGAACCGAAACGGAATCGTTTGAAGAAACGTCACGTAGGCGTCGCCTTCGATCCCCAGACTCTGAAACTGGTCTTGGATGTATCCGATCTCGACCCCTATCCATGACGAGATCACCGCAAGACTCGCGACGGGTGCTGCGGTGGCATCGACGATGAATGCGAGCTTCTCCCGGCTCAGTCGCAAACGATCGGTGATCGGCCGCATCGAGGCGCCCACCAAGAGCGAGTTGGCGTAGTCGTCGAAAAACACGAGCAACCCAAGAAACCAAGTGGCGAGCTGGCCGCTCTTCACGCTGCTCGCCCACTGAGTCACCAGTTTCGCCATGCCGCGCCCGCCGCCCGAGCTGGTGATCAATCCGATCATCACGCCGAGCAGCAACGTGAACGTGAGAATCGAGGCGTGCCCCGGATCAACGACCGCGTCGACCAAGAGATCGGTGAGCTCGAGCAGCGATCCTACCGGTGAGCCATCGGCGACCAGCAGCGCACCCAGCCATACACCGGCGACCAACGCGACCAGTACGCGCCGAATGACGAGAGCGAGCACAATCGCGACCAACGGCGGTAGGATCGAGACCCAATCCGGCATCGTCCGCAGGCATAGACGCGAGGCTCGGTAAGCGTCAACGAATTGGTCAATTTGCGTCCCTACAGGTGCTCGGGCACCCTTGAATCATGCGTGGGGTCGGTTCGGCGGCATTGATTACCGCGTTGTTCTTGGCGTGGACCGGAACAGCGGAGTCGTCCAAAGAGCAGAGCTTCACCGACGAGGAGCGCGCCCGGTTGGCTGCTGGCAGATTGGTGAAGCGTCCGCGAGCCGAGGTCCGCGACGGTTGGAACATGATCGGCGGTCAAGCCTGGCAAGTGATCGACGCACCGCCCGAGGCGGTATGGAAAGCAGCAAACGACTTGCCACGGTACACCGAGATGGTGCCCGGGCTGTCCGAATCCAACGTCACGGAGCGACGAGGTCGGGTAGCCCATGTCGTCCTTCGCCACGTCTACGGAGCGATCGACTTCTCATATCCACTTCGTTTCGAGTTTCGTCCAGAGGAACGCATTGCGGTCTTTCGGCTCGACCACTCCAAGAAGAGTGATCTACGCGCCGGCTGGGGGTTCGTGCGGGTGCGACCGTGGAAGGGCGGCAAAACCTTGCTCACCTTTTCGGCGCTCGTCGACATCGGCGACGGGATTCTCGTCAGCATCATCCGCTCGGCCGTGAGAGGCTACATGCTGATCATTCCGAGGACTGCCAAGCAGTTCATCGAGGGCGAAGGGCGTCCGATTTACGCCCCCTAGAGCGGCCTGAGATTCACAGTGACAACTCTGAGAATCGCCGAGCGAGCGGAATTCACCTGTATTGTTCAAGTGTTGGCCCGGCCACTGCCAAGGATTTGAAACATTTTTGAAACAGGACGGTTCTAGATATAATGGAATCCACGCAATCATCAGCGACTCCGGACGATGGAGCACACGATGGCGAAGGATACAAACTGGAAACCACGCGAAAAGCCAGCACCTTGGTGGGCACACATTCTCCGTTGGTGGCTTTGAGCTGAGCGCGTCCCTCTAGGACGACCCGTCGCCGATGCCGGCGAACTGATAGGTATTTTGCAGCTCGTCCTGAACGACTGTCGCGACGCCGTCTTGGTCGAGGACGACGTAGTCCTCTTGCACGACGCGGGTCTGATAGGTCCAGCCCTCCGGCAAGCCGAGCTCTCCCCCGAGATGCGGAAGCCGCGTTTCGTCGAGGGTACTGTCGACGATGTGGGCGTAGCTTTGCATGACGTAAACTTCGCCCCCGGGCGCGAAGAGCTCGTAGACCTCGCTGCCCGCCTCGAATACGAACTCCGTGTCCCGGTTGACGCTGCGCTCCTGATAGGGTTCTTGGCTCACCCCGCTGGCCGGAACCTCGACCGAAGCGACGAGTTGCATTTCGATCTCACCGAAGAACCGACGTTCGCCTGTCTCGCTGAACAGCGTCACACTGTCGATCAACCAGAAGCGGGGGCCGTTCATTAGAATGAAGAGCGCGCCCAGGTCGTCCTGGATCGCCTCGGGGTCGAGCGCGTCCCACTGGTCCTGCGGACAGTTGCCGAAACTCCCGGTGTTGTAGACGTCGGCCCTCAGTCCGCCGTCGCTCTGCACTGCGATCACCTCGCAGTAGCGCTGCCCACGAAGGCCCGTGGCCTGTTCCGGCGCGGCGGGCGAGCCATCGCCGCATCCCGCGAACACGAACATAGCCACCAGAAGGGAGAGGCACTTGGGTGTGTAAGCCATGGCGGACCGTAGCACGCCCCGCAGGCGCTGATCCGCACAGAAGACGGAGGCGTTGTTGCCGGAGCTACGCGGCCAGTTCGAGCTCGACTGGCTCTTCGACCGACTCACCACGATCGAGCCGGCGGCCCTCTTCGAGCACGTGCGAAGGCGGCTCGCGGATGTCCCAGACGAGACCGACCCAACTCATGGCCTTGAGCACGTAATAGGTGACGTCGATCTCCCACCAGTAGAAGCCGTTGCGGCACGACGACTGATAGTAGTGGTGATTGTTGTGCCAGCCTTCGCCGAGGGTCAGCAGAGCGGTCAAGAAGTTGTTCCGGCTTTCGTCGTTGCTGGGAAAGCGCTTCTTGCCCCAGATGTGCGTGACCGAGTTGATCAGGAAGGTGTTGTGCCACAGCAGCACGGTGCTCAAGAAGAAGCCGATGAACAGCCCCGACAAACCAAACAGCGCGAGGCACGAAAGTGCGAGCAACGTCGGCGGCACCACCCAGTACTTATTGAGCCAACGAAGCTCTGGGTACTTGGCAAAGTCGCGGATTTTGTCCCAGCGGGTTTCCTCCGTGTCGTGGAAGAGCCACCCCATATGGGAATACCAAAACCCATCGACGACGGGCGAGTGCACGTCGCCGGGCTGATCGGAGAGCTTGTGATGCACGCGGTGATGCGCCGCCCACCATAGCGCACCCTTCTGCGAGCTCGTCTGGGCCAAGAAGGCCAACAAGAACTGCATCGGCCGACTGGTCTTGAAGGTGCGATGGGAGAAGTAGCGATGGTAACCCGCCGTGACCGCCCATGTCCGAACGAACAACAGCACGACGCAGCACAGGGCTGCCTCGAGAGTCACACCCGACCAAAACGCGCCGAACACCGCGAGGTGCGAAAGGATGAAAGGCGTAGCGCCTGCCCAGTTGAGGCGCTTTGTCCCAGGTTCCGGCGGAATCGTGCCTACAACGACCGACTTCTCCATACCGCTCAGGGTAGTGCCGTCGCGCGAGCCGGACCGTCATGGTTCGGCTGCCAATTGTCATAGTTCTGTCACCGGCTAGTGGTCAGCTCACGGGTTGGGGACGAATTTGTATCCCGCTCCGCGAACGGACACGAAATAGGCCGGCTCGCTCGGGTCCTCCTCGAAACGCCGGCGCAGACGCGATATGAAGTTGTCGACCGTGCGCGTGTTGGAGTAGTTGCGAAGCTTCCACACTTTCTCGAGAAGCTCCTGACGGCTCAGTACCCTACCTGGGTTTTGTGCGAAAAAGCGCAGCAGGTCGATCTCGAGCTGGGTGAGCTGAACGGCCTCACCACGAACCAACACTTCATGCGTGTCGAAGTTGATGTCTGCCCCTGCAAACGACAATGTCGCGGTGCTCGACTCCCTACCCGCGTCGCGCTCCCACCGTCGACGACGAAGCATCGAACGTACCCGTGCGAGAAGCTCACCGAGCTCAAACGGCTTGACCATGTAGTCATCGGCGCCGGCCTCGAGACCACGTACACGGTCGTCTGGGGAAGATCGTGCGGTAAGCATGATCACAGGGATGAAGTTGCCCGCGTCGCGCAGCTTGCTGCAAAGATCGAAGCCGTTGATGTCCGGCAGCATCACGTCGAGGACGATCGCATCGTAACCCTCGGGGTTGAGCAACCGTTCGCCGGCTTCACGTGCGTTGCTCGCGATGTCGACGACATAGCCCTCGAGCTCGAGATTGAGCTTGAGCCCCGCTGCTAGGTGCTCCTCGTCCTCGACGACTAGGAGCTTCTTGGACGCGCTGTCTTCGGTCATGTCAGCTCATCGTCTGGGCGACAGGAAGTACGACCTGCATGGTCGTTCCCTCGCCATTGCCATCGGACGACGCCCGGACCTTACCACCCAACTGCCGCACCAACTGAGAAACGACGAATAGCCCAAGACCCGTGCCACGTCGCTTGCGGACGGCAGAATCCTCGACCCGGTAGAACCGATGAAACACTCTTTTCAGGTTCTTCTTGTCGATGCCGATGCCGTGATCCTTCACGCGGATGACCACCCGGTTCTTATCATCCTCCTTTGCCGACACGACGATTTCAGCAGGCTCTGTCGAGTACTTGGCGGCGTTGTCGATCAAGTTCTTGACGATGATCTCCAACGCGGCGCGGTCGGTCGTAACGGTGAGGTTCGGGTCGACCGATACCGTGACCGCCGACGACGGCATCTTGTGCCGAGCGACGACCGCATCGACCGATTCCTGAACGAGCTCGGCCAGTCGCACATCGCTCAGGTTGAGCAAGCCCGCTCGCGCATAGGATAACCGATTGGCGTGTAAGACATCATCGATGAACGCATCGAGACGATCGACGTCTTCCAGCATCATCCGGCGGAGCTCCTCCCGTTGTGCGGACTCGATGCCTTCCCGCCCGAGTGTCTCGAGACAAAGCTGGAGGGAAGCGAGCGGGCTCTTGAGCTCGTGAGTGACCGAATCGATGAAGCTATCCTGTTTGCGCACCTCGATGATACCGCGAGCAACGGCGAAGCTGAACAACACCAAGACCACCATGATCACCATGAACGAGATCGCCCCGAGAACGAGCAACCAGACGTCGCCGGTGATCTGTTCGGACTTGGCGATCTTCTGGCCAAGCAGAACCGCCCAGCCCACGAGCAGAGCCGCGCTGAGAGGAACGGTGATGGCACCCAGCACGATGGGTACGGAGATCGATCTCAGCTTGCGGCGCCGCGTCATGGACCGAGCTTACCCCCTCAGCAGCCGCGAGAAGTTCTGCTTTTCCCACCGCTGCGCCATCGAGTAGTACTCGAAGCTCCGCTCGCGCCTCCGAAATGCCTCGGTATGGAAGTGATGACGGCCGTTTTCCACGACCGCGGGCATGTCGTGGTGAAGCATCTCGTGAAACACGACGGCCTCGACGAAGAAGCGCGGAACCCACGCCTGGTCGAGCACCGGATGAATGCGAATGAGCTTTTCTTCGGGGACGTAGTTGCCCATCTGGAGCGACCGTTGCCCCCGACGGGGGCGAACACGGCGCCCCCAGGTGATCTTCACGTCGAGTGCGCCCCCGAAGTGGCGCAAGGCCAGGTCATCGAAGATCTCTCGGAGGTCGTGGTGCTCGCCGGTGGTGCGCAGCGCGACGGATGGGCCGGCTGAAGAATGGAGCCTGGACTTATTGGCCTCGATGAACTTGTCGATCTTGCGGGAGGCTCGACGATCGCTCGATGTGAGATAGCGGGCGACCGCCTCGAGGATGTCGCCGCCGCCATCGAGAAACATGTGGTGAAGGCGAACCTCCATTCGACCGGCCTTCTCGCTTGCAGAAAGCATCGTGCGACGGTTGTCGGTGATCACCAGTCGCACCCGCTGACCTATACGGTCTGCAAGGATAGCACTCCAACGCGACGCCTCGGCGTAGGCGTCCTCGATGCGCTTTTGCCGGTCGGGCTCAGGCCCCGACTGGGTGACCCCCAGCTCCTGGAACTCGAACGAAAGTTGAAGCACGCATGTCTTGGCTAAAGGCTGCATCCCCCGTTGTCAACAGAGGCGCAAGCCTTCCCCCGTGCGGGTCCGTTTGTTAACGCTAAGATCTAGGCGATGAGGGGACCATCGAGACTGGCGGGGCTGACGCTGCTGCACCGCATCGCCGAGCCCGGACAGCGCGAGGCCACGTGGCGACAGAGCGTGGCGAACCTGGCGCACCAGGTGATCGACCAGCGCCGTCCTGTGCCTCTCGAAGGACTCAATCCTGAGTCGCTCCTGCGCAGCATCGATGTCGCCATCAAAGAAGGCTACGTCGCGCAACTCGACTGGCTTTCCGCGCCGGCTGCTGCCGCGGCCCTCTATGAGATCGCTGCTGCCCTCCCCGCAAGCGTTGCGAAACGTGAAATCGGCCGGCTCGTGCTCGAGCGGCTTCACCAGGGAGACGCTGCGACGTTCGTCGCGCTTGCGACGCAGCTCGCGCTGGGATCGCAACGCGCACTCGCCGGTCCCGCCATCCGCGCTCGGGTCGCGCTTTCGCTCAACCTGCCGATCGGCACTGTCGCTTACACCGACGCTCTGGCGCTCGCACTGATCTCACGCCGAGAGCTGAGTCGTGAGTGGCTTCGAATCCCGTCGACGGGTGGTCTTCCATCGAGGCGCCTAGCGGCCCGCCTATTGGAGAGAGCCGCGCGGGAGGCTGCACGCCGAGCCGTAGAAGGCGACGATAGCGGCGTGCGTGTCTTCTCGACGGGCTTCGTTCGAGAGGCATGGGAGCGCCTTCTCGCTGATCGCGAATCCTTGGTATGGCGCCACGTCGCATCGGCGCGGGGTCTGTTGTCGACCTCGATGCCCGCTTTCCGCGAAGAGATCTCAAGGCATTTGAGCCCCGATTTCAGCATCACCGAATGGCGTCGCGCGGCCGCATCGCTTGCAACGAGCATCGCGATCGATCCCGAAGCATCGCTTGCGACCTGCCGCCAGCTCCTCGAGTCCTCGATTTTCGAGCAAGATCGGGGAATCGCAGCCGCAATGATCCTCGGATTGCCTCGCGCCGCAGAAGGATACCCCGAGGCCGTCGAAGAGCTGCTCGGACAACTCGTCCAAGTCGGGGGGCTCGACACGGCCGAGGCATTGGTCGACTTTCGGCGCGAGCGAGTAAGGGAGGGCTTCGGCAACGAGGCGGCGCATCAAGCCGCCGAGAACCTACGCGCATCGATGAGGCGCAGCAGCTCCGAAGACGAAGGTCGCACAGCGCTGATGGCCGCGCTCGCCGACGAGCTTGCCGAGTCCGCCGAAGAAGCGTCACTCAAGGACCTGTTGGCCAATGCACTCGACGCGTTTGCCGCCGGGGGCGCCATGCAAGCGTGGAAAAGCGCTGAGCATATCCTACGGGCCGCGGACGCAAAGGTCTCGCTCCTCGAGGAGCACGATCTGGACACCGTCGAAAGCCGACACCGGGCGTTTCGCGCGCTGCGTGAGCTCGACCTAGCCTTGTTCGAGACCGACGCGCTCAGCAACCTATTGCTACTCGGTGAGCACTCGGGCGGGGAGCGCGACCGTCGGCTTGGGGATCTGTTTCAACGCATCACCAACTGGCTGGTGATCCGAGAAGGCGACCCGATCCTTCAGGAGGGAGCCGTCCCCAACTTCACCACCCGGCTACGGCAGTTGCGGACGATGCTCCACTTGGTCGACGCCGACGGACGGCAGGTCGACGACCGCCCGGAGCTAATTCGTCAACGACGTCTACTCACCACGCGTGTACTGCTGAGCCGCGTGCACAAGGATGAGGACTCGCCCTTGCGACGTGCTTTGTGCGCCGCTACCGCGCGTGCGTGTGACGGTCTCGTGCGCGAAGAGCTAGTCGAAGTCTCGGACATCGTCATCGCCGCCGCCTCCTACGTGCCGCACCAACAGGGCCTCACCACGATGGCCGAGGCATCGATGGTCCCGGCCATCAAGAACGTCCTCCGTGCCTACGCTCGGCTGCAAAAGGCGGCGCAGGACGCAAACCCCGAGGGCAGAGGACTCCGATCGGCGATCGACGCCCTCCAGGCTCTCGGCAACGAGCTGCCTGTGGCGCGATCCCCCCGCGTCGAGGCTCTCCGGATGGCCCTCCTCGATCTACACCGATCTCTGCGTTTGGTAGCCTTCTCGGGTTCGCTCATGGAGCTTTCCGAGCTCTCGACAAACGCCCCGCTCGCATCGCTAGAACGGGCGGTCGGAGCAATGGTCCAGCTCGTGTCGGGCGCCCAGCGACGCTTGGGTGACACCGCCAGCAAAGAAGCGCCCAAGAGCGCTGGGGCAATCCGGACGATGGGCGTCGAGGTGGAGCGCGCCCTCAAAACCTCTGTGTCCGAGATGGACCGGGCATTCGCCAACGCGGCCTCCGTCATCGGGAACGAGCTACCCGGCGCGTTCGGCGACGTTACCCGACGCGTCTTGGACCACCTGCGGTCCGTTCCCTTGGATGCGCCAAGACGAACGCATGCCACCTCTGCGCCCGAGCCACAACGAGAGGCGCCGCTTCCCGCATGGATGCCACCGGGTCGGACGCTGGGCGGTTTCTTCGTCGTACGCCCGATCGCGGCAGGCGCTGCAGGCTCGGTATTCGTCGCGCGAAGGAGCGACGAGCGCACCGATACCAGCGCCAAAGAGTTCGCTCTCAAGGTCCCCGACTACTCGGGCGCCGCTGCACGCACCCTCTCCGAGGAGGAGTTCCTTCGGCTTTTTCGGGAAGAGGCGGGAGCTCTGCTCGCGCTACCCGAACACCCCAACATCGCCCGCTTCGTCACGTTCGACGTCGGTGCGCGGCCCAAGCCGATCCTCGTGATGGAACTCGTAGAAGGTCCAAGCCTGGAACGCATGGTAGAGATGGGCGACCTCACTACTCGGCGCGCGATCGAGCTGCTGCTCGGTGTGAGTGCGGGCCTCGATGCAATGCATCAAGTCGGCGTCAGCCATCTCGACGTCAAACCGTCGAACATCATCGTGAGATCCTCCGACCGCATCACGAGCGCTGGCCGGCCGGCCGATCCGGTGCTCGTCGACTTCGGACTGGCGGGGCGCAACCTACGGCCAGGATGCGGAACGGCTCAATACGGTGCACCCGAGATCTGGGGCGCAGGCGAAACGTCGCAAGCGATTCCGGCCGACGTCTATGCGTTTGGATGCCTCATTTACGAAGCGCTCACCGGCGAGACTCTCTTCGACGGTCCAAGCGAGGTCGCGATGATCACGCGCCATGTCTCCCACGATGGTGCGCCAGAGGCGGTCGAGGCTCTCGCCAAGAAGGCGCAAAACCAAGACCTGGCAGAGCTCATCCGGTGTTGCCTGCGTCGGGACCCGGTCGATCGCATCACGATCCGCCAAGCACGTCAGCTCCTGGCCAACCTGAAGCCCAAGCTCGAGCCCATCGAGTGGCCACTCGCCGCCTGAGTCATTCGACGATGTTGAATTCGACGCGCCGGTTGGCGGCGTGTTCCTCGTCGGTCGTGGCGTCTGGATAGACCGGGCGCGTCGGTCCGAGGCCTTTGGCAATCAGCCGGCTCTTCGGCACGCCCCGCCGCTGCAGGTACCGCACCACCGAGTCGGCGCGACGCTGCGACAGCCGCATGTTGTACTTCACGGACCCCCGTGCATCGGTGTGCCCCTCGACCTGGATCTGCTTGATCTCCGGGTGGGCCTTGATCACCTCCGCCACGTTGTTGAGCAGCGCATTGGACCTTCTCAGAATGCTATGGCTCGCCGTGCGGAAGTAGACCTTGTCGAGAATCTCGAGCTTGTCGTCCTTGATCTCGACCAGCTGCTTCGCCTTACAGCCCTTGTTCTCGACGGTGCCTCTCTGGTCCGGACAGTTGTCGATTCGATCGGGTACACCGTCGCCGTCGCGATCCGGATCGGGACAGCCCTTGGCCTCCGGCGGTCCGATCTCGAGCGGGCAGCGGTCCTCGATGTCCGGAACGCCGTCGCGGTCATTGTCCGGATCGGGAATACCGTCTTCGTCTTGGAAACCGTCGAGGTCCTCGGCGTCGTTCGGTGCGCCGTCATCGATGTCGAGAATCCCGTCGCCATCGTTATCGGGGTCCGGACAGCCATCCTCGTCTTGGAAACCATCGATATCCTCAGGCTCCTTCGGGCACTGGTCCGTTTCATCGGGCACGCCGTCCTTGTCCGCGTCGGGCGCAGCGCCCTCTTCGGGCATCGCAAAGCCAAGCAGGCCGAGGATGCGCCAGTCAGGCGCCCCGTACCCCTTCTGCACGCCGCCACCCGCGCCGAAGCCGGTGGTGAAGCCATTCGGGTGATGGTACTTCGCGCCCGCGAGGACCTCCATCGGGCTCTCGGGAGCATCGCCGAAGCCACTTTGGCCGGTGCCAGTGCGGCCGAACCACTCCACGAGGAGGTCTACCTTGTGACGCTTGTTGAGGGCCGAGAAAATCAGGCCGATCCCGTAGGTCAGCTCGTCCCCGA
>CAJIBX010000023.1_pt1 | contig 10710 bp, 9 predicted proteins | sample 9199471 | NCBI WGS metagenome assembly CAJIBX01 (sample SAMEA7708317, study PRJEB35096) | sediment metagenome | biome: marine neritic benthic zone biome [ENVO:01000025]; feature: sediment [ENVO:00002007]; material: shallow marine sediment [ENVO:03000034] sea grass bed [ENVO_01000059] ...
CCGGTGACACCAGAGCGGAATCGTGGGAGCGAAGGCTCAGTCGGACCAGAAGCGAAGAAAGCCGCGATAGGCGCCGAGGTAGACCGTGTTGTCGGGCCCAAAGGTGAAGGTGCCCCAGATGTTGTTGAAGACCTTGCGGTCGTAGTTGCTCTTGCCGAGGGCGGCGCGCTGAACGATGCGGAGGACGCTGTCGTTGAACTCGCCTTTCTTGAAGTAGCCCTTGATGCGGAACACGCGCCAGCCCGTCCGGAAATCGATCGCCGTGAGCATCCAGTCGTAGTGACCCTTCACCGGGGTATCGTCACGCTGGTAGACATAGAGCAACCCGCGCGGCGTCGAGAGCTTTGGCGTGGCTGTCTTGGCATCGATGTGGCCGGCCGCCGGCCACCCCTCGCGCTCTACATACGTTCCCTTTTCGTGGTCGTAGTCGAAGCGTACAAGCCCACCAGCGGTTTTGTTTCGCTTGAACGGATCGACGTAGCCATACGTGTTGCCGACGATCAGCGTGTCTTTATAGGTGACGACCGAGTTCTCGACCGCGCCCTTGCCGGGCTCGAAGAGCGGGAGCTTGCTGACCAGTGTGCCGTCTTTTTGGCTGAACACATTGAGGTTCACCTGCTCGGGACCGTTGTCAACGATGACCACGAAGCGATCCCCGACGAGTGTCGGCGTCGTGCCACTCCCATCGTTGAGATGGCCAGGCTTGACCTTGCGGTCGTTGTCATAGACCAGATCCCCCTGCGAGTAGGTCGGATCCCACTCGGGATCGAGCTCGATCTTCTTCGTCTCGGCGTTGAATCGGAGCTTGTAAAGAGCGACGTTTGACACGATGTAAACACCGTCGGGTCCAACGGAGAATGAATTTTGGATCTGCTCGGCAAAGTTCGTCTTTTCCATGAAGAGCGTGCGAAAGCGCTTCCGAACCTCGGGGAACTTGTCGATGTCCTGGTCGTCGTGGGCTTGCCTCGCCTCGATGAGAAATTCCTCCCCTCCCTCGGGAAGCGGATCGAACATCTGTCGGGCCTTGTCCTCGACTGCGAATAGTTGGATCGCCGCAGCGTAGATCTTCGGGCAAGGGTCTTCCGCCTTCTCAGCCACCGTATCGACGACGCCAACGACTCCAAACCTGGACGTGAACCATATTCGCCCGTCAGCATCCGGCATGATCGCGGTGAGCTTGTTCTCCTTGGGTTCCTTGCGCAGGATCTGCTCGACGACCGTTCCCTTTTTGACGGCCACGCCGAGATCCAAGTACTGCATCTCCTCGCGAACCACTCTTCGATTGCGGATGGGAATGCGAAGGAGCTTGTCGTTGGCACCCGGGACCCAGACGTCCCCGGTGGCATCGAGATAGGAGTACGCTCCGCCCGAGGTGTCCTTGAACACCTTCAATCGCCCCTTCTTTCCCATGACCTGACGCATTTTGGTGCCTCGCCCTGGGATCGCGATCGAATCGATGATCTGGGGTGGCGGGCTCGAGATGTCGATCACCAGCAACGTCGCCGCATCGCGGCCGAACGAAATCGTCACGAGGGTTTCGTCGTCGAGGAAGGTGAAGAGCGGCGCCATGCCCGTGAGCCTTTTGCCTTTTTCGCGGACCTGGAAGTAGCCGACCTTGGTGTTCGACGGGATCGGGCCCGGAAAGTGGCTTACGTCGGTCGCGAAGCTGTCCTCATGCATCGTCCCCGCGTAGCGGGCCGAGAGAATCGGATGCTGCCAGTTGTGTTGGCGTGGCAGTGGCTCGGGCAGCGTTTCCCCATAACGGGAGGTCCACTCTTCGAACCACTGCACCTCCACGTTGGCAAGCCTTGGTTTGTGCTTGAAGTTGCGATCGCCGACCGAGTACGTCGAGCACGGCTCGTCTGCACCCGGACCGCGCGACGCACACGCGCAGGCGAATGCAACCAGCAGCGCCGTGGCGGGCGGCAGTGACCGTAGGCTGAGGCCGCGCATGTCGCGCCATCTTGTGCGCGCAGACTGGCAGGTGGTCAAGGCGCCCGGCGCCTGACGCTAACGACCCAGCCAACCCATCCTGCGTACGATCCAGAGCGGAATCGTCGCGGAGAGCAGCATGAGTGTCAGCGCGATGGTGTAAGAGTACGGGTCGTCGAGCTCGGGCATGTATTTGAAGTTCATGCCCCATACGGCTCCGAGCAGGGTTGGTGGCATGAACACGGTGGCGACGATCGAGAACCAGCGGGCGCTGGCGTTTTGGCGGATGCCGATGAACCCAATCGTGGATTCCATGAGGCGGCTGAGCTGGTCGTCGATCGATTGCGTGAAGTCCCTCAGGCTGACCGCGTCGCTCGCGACGAGGTTGAGATCCTCCTGCAAGTCGGGCGTCAAAGCGAACTTGGGATCGGCTTTGACGATCTCGACGATGCGCGAAATCAGGCGGTGCCGATACCGAAGATCCACCATCTTCGTTTGCAAGGACCCGAGATCGGAAAGAAGGTTCTCGAGATCGATCTCGGCTCTCGTGCTGCGGGTCGTGTTGAATAAGGCTCGGGCGTATCGATGAACGTCCGCTTCGGCACCGTCGAGGATCTTCGAGGTGACCTGCATCGCGTTCGATAGGAGGAGGATCACCACCTGCAAGCTAGGCTCAGGACCTGCTTCATCTCCGGCGATCTCACGGGCCGTGCTCTCGAATGCCGGCGCCTGTCCGGTTCGAAGGGTGAGCAGCTTGTTGGCGCTCATGAGGACTACCCCTCTCGAGGTCACGTGTTCATGTGCGGCGTCGGTCTGACCCGCCTGCATGATCACCGTGAGTTGATCGCCTTCCACCTCGACATGGCCATAAGTTTCGAGCGTGCGGGCAGCCTCGTCGATGTCGAGCTGGAACCCGAGTTTCGCTGCCAAGCGAATGCATTCTTCCTCGGTGGGGTCGATTGCGCGCACCCAGACGGCACGCTCGGGAAGCTGTTCCGGCGCGTCTACGCTTAGCGGCTTGAATCGCCCCTCTTCGACGACGTAGGCAGTGATCTGCATGCTGGTGGTTCGCCGGGAGCCGGCAGGTCTCTATGCCGTCGCCGTTCAGTCCTTGAACTGATCGCGCGCGGCCGAGATCGCATCCTTGGTCCGGCTCCACGCGTCTTCAGCGCCAGCCCTGAGCTCTTCCCATGCACCCTCGGATGCCGCCCGGATCTCGCCGAGCTTATCTCGCGCTTCCTCCTGGCGATCGCGGAGTACATCGACCTGCTCTTCGTATTTGGCGCGGGTGTCGCCGCTAGCCTGGGCCGCCTTGGCCTCCAGCTCGTCGATCTGTGCATTCCAGCTGTCGAGCTGGACCTTGAGCTTTGCTACGAACTCGTCTCTGCTGCTCATCTCACGACCTCCGTATGTTTCCAGAAAGGGGACTGTCGATGGGAACCGACCAGGCCGACAATTGCAAGTGCCAAATTTGCACCAGAGGTACCTACGTGGGCGCAGGTGGTAGGGAAAGCTGACCCGTTCGGGGTTACGCTTCCGGGGGCGGGACCATGTCCTTGCTGCCCTTCTCGAGTTGGGCGTTGATGAAGCCCGGGGCGATGCGGGACATCCAATAGAGCTGGTTGGCCTGGCCTGGGCGGATTTCGTCGTGGCCCGCGCGAAGGCCTTTAATCGTAGCGTCGACGAGCTCGTCCGTCGTGATGATCTTGAAGTCTCCACCGTCCTCGGGCATGTCGCCGATGAGCTCGGTGCGGACCGCCGGTGGGGCCAGCTCGATCACCTCGACGCCCTGTCCCTTGAGCTGTTGGCGAAGCGAGATGGTGTATGAATGCAGCGCAGCCTTGGTAGCGCAGTAGATCGGCGCCATCTGCAGGGGCACCCACGCGAGCCCGGATGACACATTGATGATCGCGCCGCGGTTCTGTTTGAGGCGATCGATCAATACCGAGATCATGCGGATCGGACCAGCGACATTGACGTCGAGCTCGTCGGTGAGGCCGACGATGTCTTTGCTTGGGCCGGTCAGGTTCTTGGGACGCATCACGCCGGCGTTGTTGATCAACACATTGAGCTCCGGGTACTGCGTGGCGATTTGGCTCGCGAGGGCTTGAACCGCCGCGGGGTCGGCGACGTCGTTTTGAATCGTTTCGAGCTGCGGGGTAATCGCTTTCGCCGCCGCAAGGCGTTCGGCGTTTCTGCCCGTGATGATGACTTTGTTGTCGAGTTCAATGAACTTCTGGGCGAGCGCAAGACCAATGCCGGCGCTCCCGCCGGTGATTAGAATCGTATTTCCACTGAGCTTCACAACGAGCCTCCGTTTCCTGGGTTGGTTGCCGAAACTCTAGGGCCCGCCTCTTCCGGGGGACAGGTTCACCCCCCAGGACAGTCACGATTTCGTTACTTTACGGATCGAAAATGCAATTCGCTGGCCGCCGATCCTCAGGCCCGCGAATTGCATTTTCGATCTGTAACCATCTGAGATTAATAGGGTTTCGAGGGGTGAACCTGTCCCCCTAGAAGGCGGCTTTGAGGGCGACGTTGATGCCGATTTCGTCGGCTTTGACGTCGACGAGGTTGATTTGGGGGCCGGCGGGGTCGAAGGTGGACGAGAAGAGGAGCCCCGCGATGTCGCCGCGGCCGTGTGCGTACCGGACGGCAAGCGCAAGCGAGAAGTAAAAGCCCTTTTCCTTTCCTTCGGGGGGTTTGTCTTTGTTGGCGTAGTCGAAACCGAGCGAGAAACCGTAGAAGTCGATCTGCGCCGCTCCGAACTCCTGCGGTTTGCCACGGGGACTGCGGTCGGTGAACGCGCCGACTCCGAGCCGGAAATGGTTGGACAGACGGAAGATGCCCCCTAGGCGCACGTTACCGACGCCATTCAGGTCGAGCCCGAGCTCAGGGGTCTTGAGGGGGAACCTATAGATGAAGTCGAGCTCGAGCCAACCCCATTTGCCAAGCCACGCCGCTCCCGCGCGCAAGAGGCCCGGCTCGACGCCGGCCCACGAACCGCCGAACTCGTCGATCTGCGTCCCTTCGAAGCTCGGAGGGCCCACGGGTGGCGCGCTGTTCTGGATTCGCGTCGCATCCTCGTTGAGGTACACGAGGTAGCTAGGCGTCGCGATCGCCAAGCCCAGCCGCAATGCGTCGATCGGGAGCCATTGGATGCCCGTCTTGAGCTGCAAGCCGCCCCCCGATGTCGAAGTCACCGAATCGGTGCTGAACGCTCCGCCCGCACCGCCGGCATACGCCCCCCCGATCAACTCGTTCTCCCGCTGAGTCGCGATCACAATGTCAAAAGCGCCACCAAAGAGAAATCGCTTGCTGACCTTCCAGCCGAGCGCCGCGCTTATGTGATAGATCGAGGAATCGGTGTTTTTCGCGCCAAACCACTCGGATGTGGGCGTCGTATCATCGGATGCGACCGAGTCCTGCACAAAGATGTTCTGCACTTGCGAAAAGAAGAGCCCCACACCGAAACGCAGACTTTCCGAGGGCGCGCCAGTGTAGGTGAGCGCGCGCGGGACGGCTTGGTAGTTGTCGTACTTGTTCGTGCTCTCGCCACCGCTTGCTGTCGTTAGGATTCCCGGAGCTCGGAGAATCGTGATCCGATACAATGCACCTGTCAGCTCCACGGCGCTTGCGTCGAGCCTCGCCACCCCTGCGGGGTTGAACCAAAGGGACGCGCCCGTGTGCACGTTGGCGACGACTGCGCCCCCGGTGAGCGCGGCGTCGATGCCCGCGATCACGTCTTCGCTGTTTCCCGCGGTCACCTGCGCTGGCCACCAGGAGAGCGCCAAAAGAATCGCGGGAACGAGGCGGCGCATCTACGCTCTCAACTACGGCGTGTACCAAATCGGCGAGCTGTACGCGCGCTCCTGAATCGTCGCGGGGTGGCCGGTGTCTTTCGGGTCCATCCCGAGGGCGATCGCGTCGTACAGCGTGTGCCGCGGCGTCGGGATCTGTAGGACTCGCACGTAGTAAAAGGCGCGCTGCTCGGGATCGAAGTCCGGGTCCTTCCACATCGCGGAAAGCGAGGGATCGCCGATGTCGTTGGTGTACATCCCGGTCTTCAGGTCGACGGTGTTCCCGACCGGCGGAATCGAGCCATCTTCGGCGGGCTTTCGCTTGTCGGACAGTGCGACGTCATAGATCTTCTCATACGACTTGCCGTCTGCACCGAGCCAGCCCTTGATGATCTGAATGCGGTCGAGGTTCGCGCCCTTCGGGTCTTTGACGGCGTACATCAAGAAGCTTGGCGGCTTGCCCTTAGGGCCGCGGGTCAGGTCACTGCCCATCGGCAAGCCTTTTACGTAGCCGTGCTCGGCGAGCTTGGTGGCCTTGGCGTGCTTCTTCTGGAACTTCCAGCCGCCGAAGAAGCGCACCCGGATACGCGGCCCCGTGCTCGCGTACACCTCTTTGCGCTTGAACGCGGCAAAGATCGCCTCGCGGGTGTTTTCCTCGGCCCAGACGCCCGCAAGCCCCGCCGCCGACATGTCGGCTCCGAAGTTCTTTACGCCGATGAACTCGTCGAAGCGGTTCTTGGGGATCGAGTCGTGGGCGGTCTTCCCGTGAAAGTTGTCCTCTTCGGCGCTCGCCATCGCGGTGTGTGCGTCGGTCGAACCGATCATGCCGAACTTGTACGGATTGGCACCGACCTTGGCCTCGATCTCGAGACCCCGACGCAACGCCGAGCGCACGTAGTCACCCGGTTTGGCGTCCACGTGGGCATCCTCCTGCCCGATGGTTTCGGTATCGATCGCGTGACCAAAGAACTCGAAGTCGGCAAATTCGTCGGTCGCCGAAAGAATCGGATGCGTTTCGGAGTCGCCCTTGATCTGCGTGACCTCGACGACCGGCTCCCACTTCATGCGGGTGCGCGCGTACTCGGCCGTTATGGGCCGGCCTTCGCTATCGACGTCGTTGAACATCAAGCCGCCGCTGATGTTCGAGTTGTGGGGGATCGCGATGAAGTCTGCCTTGGCGTGCTTCGAAGTCTCTTCGAGCCAGGCCCAGAGCGGCTCCGGTTTGTTGCTGTCGAACGAGCTGAACGGGATGAACTTCACGGCCGTTTCCGCACCCTGCGGCATGAAGACCACCCGGTGGAGGTTCTTGCCGCCCGGGGTCGAAGTCCATTCCCAACCAAGGAACGTCGTGAACTCGCACGGCGCGTTGTGGCGGTCGCCGATCTCGGCGATCTCGTCCCAAACCGAGAGCCGCATCAGGTCCTCGTTGAGGTCGTCGTAGGGCTTGTTGTCGTTGATCCGACTGACGAACTCCAAGAACACCTGCTGGCCCTTGCCTTGCTTCATCATGGAAAGGAGTCGCTTGCCGTTCTTGGTCTGGGTGAGCTTCTTGTCGCCCCGAAACAGGCGAAACGGCACGCCCATCATCTCGGAGTGATCCGAGACGACGAGGAAATCGAGCGGTGTCTCGATTTGGATCTTCGCCTGGTGGTAGGGATGCACCACCGGGACGCCCTTGGCGTAGTTGTACGCCGTGTTCGGGTCGGCCGTCGTGTTTCCAAAGAAGTACGCGTCCGGCGAGTACGAGGTGTGCAGGTGCGTATCGCCCCAATAGACCTGAGTCGTCTCGGCGGCGATCGCCGCCTGAGTGAACGGCCCTTGGCTGCCGCCACAGGCGCTCAACGACGCGGCCAACAGAAAAACGAAATATGCACGCTTCATCGCTTGCTCCTTGAGCTCAGTACTGAAGACGCACGCCAAGACTCCACGAGAAGACGTTATTGGACGTGGTCTGGAAATAGGTGAACGGCATGACCCGGATCACGAAGAACGGGAAGTTGTACCCGACCCCCACGCGACCCTGGGCGACGATGTCGTCGCCAAACCATTGAGGCCCGGCCATCATGAAGATCTTCACAGGAATGACCGGGTAGTAGCCCAGGCCCGCGCCGAGGAACCAATCCTGTGGCCCCTTGAAGAGATCGCCGAGCTTCTGACCGAGCACCTCGAACGAGACGGAATGAAACGGGCGGATGTTCAGGTACTCGTAGCCGAGACCGACCGTGAGCGCGTTTTTGGGATCGCCACGGGTTGTCCCGAAGTCGAGCGCGATGTGGTGCCCACGCTCGGCAAACTCGATCTGCATTCGCCGAAGGTCCGCGGGCGTTGGTGCGGCACCCGCTTGTCCCATGATCCAAATGATCAAGGCCATCAACATGGCGGCGACTCCGAAAGACCCAGGGGCAGGCTGGTCAATGGATGATCGAGGTGGACACCTTCGCGAATGGAGTCCTCCGTGCTGTCCTCGCCTTCCTTACAGTCGTCGCAGACGCGAGGTCGTAGTCGGATCACTCGTCCAAGGACGTAGGTCCCCACTCCATTGATCACTGGGATCACCGCATCCCCGCCGAACCTGCAGACCGACTTCTCGACGACCTTGCGAAACTGCTTGTCGTTCTTCGGCATCGACCCTGGATGAAACGCGGCGATGTCGATGACGCCCACCTCTTCGTACGGCACCGTCACCGGATGTCGCACGACCTCGAACTCGCAGTCGGGCCCGCGACCAGGATAACGAGCACCAGTGGGCGTGTAGATGCCCTTTGCGGAGCAGGCGCCGAGAGCCGCGAGAGCGCAAAGCAAGACCAGATGCCGGGGGGGCGACACGGCGGCGACTTTCCCACCGATTGCCCGGAACTTCAAGGACTCCCGAGCGTTACGGTGTGACGATGTTGAACCAGAACTCGAAGGTCTCGAGCGTCGCCAGGAAGTCCTGCCAGGCCACCTGGTTGCCTTCGATCTCGATGTCGCCCGAATCGACCTTGTCGGCGAAGGTCGCCTTGCCGAGCGAGATCTCATCCAACGTCGCACGCGCGAGCGTGACCGTGGTATCGGCAGCTTTGTCATGCTTGCCCAGCTTGTAGTTGAGCGCGCTGTTCTCGAGATAGAGCGTCGCCTTTTCCTTCGTGTCCGTGAAGGTGATGTTGAACACGTGGGTGAGACCCTCGGCCTTGGGACCGTTCATTCGCACGGCGAGATAGTCGAGATAGAGGTCGAGCGACATCGCAGCGAGCACGTCGGGTGATGCGGTCGAAGGTGCGGGCAGCTGCATGACCCCATCGCGAAGCTCCTTCGCCGCGGTGAGGTAGAAGTTGCGCCAGGGCCCCGATTCGGCTTGGAACGCCATCTGCTCGTGCGCCTGGGCGAGCAGCTCGCGCGCTTCTTTGTTGTCCGGTTCGGCGAAGACCAAGTGATTCATCACCATGGCAACCCAGCGGTACTCGCCGTTGGCGTACGACTGACGCGCCTTCTTGATCACATTGACGGCGCCTCCCATGAACTCGACGTACTTCTTGCCTGCCTCGACCGGCGGCAACGCATGCAGATTGGCGGGGTTGCCGTCGAACCATCCGAAGTAACGCTGGTACGTCGCCTTCACGTTGTGATTGACGCTGCCGTAGTAGCCGCGGTTCGCGAAGTGACTGGAGAGGCTCTTCGGGAGCTTCATCATCTCCGCGATCTCGAGCATCGTGTAGCCCTGGTTCGCCAGGTGCAGCGTTTGGTCGTGGATGTATTTGTAGAGGTCACGCTGCTTCTTCAGATCGTCGATGACCGCTTCGTTGCCCCAAGTGGGCCAGTGATGGCTGCCAAACATCACCTCTGCCCCACCGAAAAGCGTGATGGCCTCGTCGATGTACCCGCTCCACAGCAGTGCATCGCGAACCTGAGCTCCGCGCAGCGTATAAAGGTTGTGAAGGGTACGGCTGACGACCTCTGCGGAGCAGAACGCTTTGAGCTTTGGCAGGTAGAACATCATCTCCGATGGCGCTTCGGAGTCCTGCGCCATTTGGAACACGAACTGCACCCCGTCGAGGGTCATCTTTTGGCCGGTCTTGCTGATGATAACGGTGGGAATCATCAACCCGAGCGTGCCCGCCGGCGTCGTCTGCCCGAGACCGGCGCCGATCATGCCCGCCGGCCCCTTGGGCACGAGGTTCCCGTACATGTAACTCGCCCGGCGGCCCATCGTGTTCCCCGCGAGCACGTTTTCGCTGACCGCGTGTTCGGTGAACTCGGCAGGTGCGATGATTTTGACCTTACGTGCTTTGACTGCTGCTTCATCGACGACACCGCGGACGCCACCGAAGTGGTCGACATGGCTGTGGGTGTAGATCACCGCTTTGACCGGACGCTCACCGAGCTTTTCGTTCGCGAGGGCCAACGCGGCCGCGGCGGTTTCTTTGGTGATGAGCGGGTCGATGACGATCCAGCCCGTCCTTCCACGGATCAGCGTCATGTTGGAGAGGTCGTAGCCGCGCAGTTGGTAGATACCGTCGACGACCTCGTACAAACCGTGCATCGAAGTGAGTTGGCTTTGTCGCCACAAGCTCGGATTCGCCGTCGGCGGCGCTTCGCCGCTCAGGAACTCGAACTTCGTGAGGTCCCACACCGGTCGACCTTCTTCATTGTTGATCACCCCGCCCTCGATTTGGCCGAGCAGACCGCGCTTTGCGTTCTCGAAGTCGGCTTTGTTGTCGAACGGCAGCTCTTCGAGCACCGCGGCGTTGATGTTCTTCGTCGTCGGGGTTGCGCCACCGAGGTCTTCGGCCGGGGCGGCCGGCTGAGCGGGCGCTGGCGCAGGAGTTGGTGCCGGCGCTGGCTCTGCTGCGGGTTGCTCGGGGGCGGCTGCTGGTGCCGGGGCCGCTTCCTCGTCGTCGCCAAAGCAGCCGGGCGCCACCGATAGAAGCGCGATGACCGTAAACAGCGTACATGCGTTGAATGGGCCTTGCTTCATGACATGTCCTCGCGGGCTCCGATA
>CAJIBX010000295.1_pt1 | contig 10710 bp, 10 predicted proteins | sample 9199471 | NCBI WGS metagenome assembly CAJIBX01 (sample SAMEA7708317, study PRJEB35096) | sediment metagenome | biome: marine neritic benthic zone biome [ENVO:01000025]; feature: sediment [ENVO:00002007]; material: shallow marine sediment [ENVO:03000034] sea grass bed [ENVO_01000059] ...
CCGCGTCGACCAAGTCGGTCATGTCCCCGCTCGCCGTCCCCTCTTCGTGCGAATAGACGAACACCCCGACGTGATCGAACTCGGCCCACTCGACGAACCGACGGAGCTCGGCGAAGTCGTCCTCGGTCTCGCCCGGGTGCCCGACGATGAACGTCGTTCGAAACACGAGGTCGGGAATACTGCCCCTAAGTCGCTCGACCACGCGAAACATCCGCTCGCCCCCGTGCCCGCGCCGCATGCGCGTCAACATTGCGTCCGAGGCGTGCTGGAGCGGCATGTCGATATACGGGAGCACCTTGGGGTGCTCCGCGAACACACGAACGAGCCCGTCTGTCAGGCTCTCGGGGTAGAGATAGTGCGCGCGAATCCATTCGATGCCCTGCACCTCTCCAAGCGCCTCGAGCAGCTGCGCCAAGGTGGGCTTGTCCGCGAGGTCGCGGCCATACGCAATCGTGTCTTGGCTGATCAGATTGAGCTCGACCACGCCCTTCGCCGCGAGCGCGTGCGCCTCTGCCACGCAGTCCGCGATCGCACGCGATCGCTGCTTTCCGCGAAACGACGGGATCGCACAAAAGCTGCATCGCCGATTGCATCCCTCGGCGATCTTCATGAAAGCGCTGTGCCCCGATTGCGTGAGCACGCGCGGGTCGGACGCGCGCATGGTGTACTCCGCGGGGTTCCCGACGAGCATCCTCGGCTCGTCCTGTCGCAACACGGCACCGAGTTTGAGCATATCGCTCGAGCCGAGGAAATGATCGACCTCGGAAAGCTCGGCCGCGAGCTCCTCCGGATAGCGCTGCGACAGGCAGCCCGCGACGACGAGCTTTTCGCAGGCACCCGATTCCTTGAGCCTACCCATCTCGAGGATCGTCTCGATCGATTCCTCTTTGGCAGGCCCGATGAAGCCGCAGGTATTGACGACGATCACTTCGGCCGCAGCCGCGTCCTCGACGTGCTCAAAGCCCGACACCCCGCTCACCCCGAGCATCACCTCCGTATCGACGCGATTCTTCGCACAGCCGAGCGATACGAAGTGGATGGTACGGCTTTTCGCCATCCCCCGAGATAGCAGCAAAACGGTTCTAGGGCAGGGCCAACGCAAACACGCGCGCCGCGTTTTCGCCCATGATCTTTCGGATCTCGGCTTCTTCGAACCCGTCCGCGATCAAAGCTTCCACGATTTGCGCCAGCCCGGTCGTATCGAAGGGTACCGGCACTGCGCCGTCGTAGTCCGACCCCAGTGCGACGTGATCCACGCCGACCAGGTCCGCGGTATACCGAATCGCCTTCACAATCGCCTTTGCGTCATCGCCGCAAACGGCTGTGGGCCAGTAACCGATGCCGATGACACCACCCGTCTTTGCGATGGCGGCGAGCTGAGCGTCGGTGAGATTACGATTGTTGTCGCAGGTGCCTTTGACGCCGGTGTGGGAGACGATCACCGGTCGGGTGGAGATCGCGAGGGCGCCGTCGATCAGGTCTGCGGAGGCGTGAGCTAGATCGAGGATGATGCTGTACTCCTCCATCTCCCGGATCACCTTTCGGCCAAACTCGGTGAGGCCTCCCTTATCGACCCCATGCATCGAGCCCCCCAGATCGGTGTCGAAGAAGTGCGTTGGAGCGATGATCCGGACTCCGTAGTCGAACAGCCGACCGACGTTGTTCACGTCGCCCTCGAGTGCGTGCGCGCCTTCTACGCCCACCACCGCTCCGACGACGTTCTTGTCCTGGCTTTTCAGCTTTCGATAGTTCTTCAGGTCGAACCGCGACGCGATGGGAATGAGCTTGCCGTTAGCGTGTTCGGCGAACCCTTGCAGTAGCTCCGCCTGGTAGACCGCCCGCTCGGTCAGGTTTCCCCAGGTGCGGAACGGCCACCCCTGAAGCACGGCGAGCCACGTGATCATGTCGGAGTTGGCTTCGGTTCGGTCGATGTTCATCCCGAATGGGGCCTTGGTGACGATGAAAAACGACTGGATGCCGACGTTCCCCTCGATCAGTCGTGGGACATCGATTGCGCCATGGTTGTTTCGCTTCAATAGGTTTCGACCCCAGAGCAGTGGATCGCCGTGAAGATCGACGACGAAAAGCGTGTCGTGGAGCGCCTGCGCAGCCGGGTCGACCGAGTAGGGTGGAGCATTGGTGACGCGGTTTGCGACGCGGTCGACGATACGTGGGGCGAAGAAGTAGAGCAACGCCAACACCAGTACGAGCACAGCCAAGATATTGGCCGCGATCCGTTTGGCCCTAGGACGTTCCACGGTTGCCTTATATCATCGTTTCTCGATGGACTCGTTCCTTCCTCTGCCGCCGCCGGGTTTCGCCACCACGAGCGAGTACACGCTTACGCCAAGGCCGAAGCGCATGTTCAACACGATTTTGAACGCGCACAATCTGCTCGATCACTCCTCTACGACCACGATCTCATTCGAGGGGAATACGGAGCAGGTCGCGATGACCGTGATTCATCGTCTTACGACCGGAAGGATCGAGGAGCGCCTCACGCTCGTCCGCGCCCCCGAGGGATTGATCAGCGAGCGCCTTCATCGCCAGCTCTTCGATGCCCAGGACGAGCGCGTGAGAAACGAGGAGGCGACCTTCTTCAAGGAAGGCCTCGGATTTGCGCGTAACACCTACCCAGAGGTCCTGTTGCCACTGATGATGGGGTGGCTCGGACCGACCGCGCGGACATGCGCCTTCTATTCGTGGATCAACGATCGTTTCGTCTCCCGCATGTACGCGCAGATCAAGAGTGTGGAACCGCTGCAGCTCTCCGACCGGCGCGTTCCCGCGTTCGAAGCCGTGATGTATCCCGATCTCAACGATTACGTGCGCGTTGGCGCGACGATGGCCAGGCTCGCGAAGCCGATCATGCCCAAGTACCATCTCTGGTACGAGGACAAACCGCCCCATCGCGTTTTGCGCTTTGAGGGCTCGTACGGGCCACCAGGGGCGCCCGAGGTGATCATGGAGCTCAAAGATGCGTCTTGAGGCGGTGTTCATGGTTCTTGCGACGCTCGTGGCCACACCAGCTTCTGCGCAGGATGTGATCGACGAGCCACCACCGGCGCCCCGCGTCGAGCAACCCCAGTCACGGGAGGTAGACAACCGAATCCGGCGCCTCGATCTTTGGCTCGCGTACAGCCGTGACGATGGCAAACGCGCGCGGCGATTGGGGGGCGGTACCGCGATCGCGTCCTCGGCCATTTTGATCGGGATAGGGACTGCGCTTTACCTCGATGACACCCCGTCGAACGAGCTCAACCGTGGCATTGGCATCTCGACGCTTGCAATCGGCGGCACTTTCTTGGCTGGGGGCATCGCCGCTCTCTCCGTGAAGTCCGATACCGAGCTGCGGTATCGCCGATGGCGAAAGGCACTCGCAAAAGGCATGAGCCCCGTCGAGTTCGCGCGCTTCGAAGGCGAGCTGCGATCGACCCTCAAGTCGGGCTCACGCGCCAGGCAGGCGGCGCGGTGGACGAACTTCGGGCTGGTGGTGAGCGGCGCGCTGATTCTCGGGCTCACCCCCGCCGCGAATCTCTCGAGCGACGGTGAAACCGTCGGATACATCACCGGCGGCATACTCGCTGGCGTCGGGGCGCTGAACTTCGGGCTCTCCTTCCTCAAGAGCAAAGACCTCTGGCAGCAGTATGAGAGTGGGGCCGCTCCGGCCGGCGCTGAGCGTGGCGCCAGCGGCTGGTTCGCTTCGCCAACCCTGCTTCGTAAGGGTGGCGGCGCAGCCCTCACCGGCCGCTTCTAGGCCCCAATTTGCCCCCGACCCCGAACACGGCTAAAAGGCCGGGCTCTCAGAAGGATCGCTCCCAGATGTCTCGTTATACAGGCCCCAGAGTCAAAAAGATGCGCGCGCTCGGTATCGATCTACCCGGGCTCTCGCGCAAGAGCATGTGGGATCGCCCCTATCCTCCCGGCGTGCACGGCCCCAAATCGGCCCGCCGCCGTAAGATGAGCGACTTCAAAAAGCAGCTCCTCGAGAAGCAGAAGCTTCGACTCAACTACGGCCTCAACGAAAAGCAGTTCATCGGCCTCTATAAGCAAGCAGTGCGCAGCAAGGACCCGTCCGGTGACAAGCTTCTCGAGCTCCTCGAGAGCCGCATGGACAATGCCGTCTTTCGTGCGGGCTTTGCGCCGACCATCCCGGCGGCGCGCCAGTTGATCTGCCACGGGCATTTTCTGGTCAACGGCAAGCGCCTCGACATTCCTTCGTACCGCGTTCGCATCGGCGACGTGATCAGTCTTCGCGAGCGAAGCCAAAACCTCACTTTCGTCGACGAGTCGGTCAAAGACGTGCGCCTCGCCCGGCCCGAATGGATCGATTTCGACGAGGGCAAGAAGGTGGCGACGATCAAAGAGCTGCCGCAACCGGATTCGGTGCCCTTCCCGCTCGAGATCGACCTCGTCGTCGAATACTACTCGAAGCGGTTGTAGTGCGACCCACCATCGATGTCGTCATTCCCGCTCTCGACGAAGAGCAAGCGCTGCCAAACGTCCTCGCCGAAATCCCCAGACCTCCCGTCCGGCGGATCGTCGTCGCGGACAACGGTTCCACCGACCGAACCGCGGATGTAGCGCGCGACGCGGGCGCTGAGGTCGTGTTCGAGCCCGAACGGGGGTACGGCGCCGCCTGTCTTCGGGCACTCGATCATCTTGTCCCCGATCCGCCCACCATCGTCGTGTTTCTGGATGGCGACTACAGCGATCACCCGTCGGAGCTCGTCGAGGTCATCGCTCCAATCGTCGATGGCGAAGCGGACTTGGTGATCGGTTCGAGAGCGCGGGGTCGCCGAGAGCGCGGCGCGCTTACGCCACACCAGCAGGTTGGGAATGCGCTCGCATGCAGCGCGCTGCGGCTTCTCTATGGCGCGACTTACACCGACCTCGGCCCCTTTCGTGCGATCCGCTGGGAGTCGCTCACCGGGCTCCGGATGCGCGACCGAAACTGGGGTTGGACCGTCGAAATGCAGATCAAAGCCGCCAAGGAGGGCCTCCGTACGGCAGAGGTGCCCGTGTCCTATCGAAACCGCATCGGTCAGTCGAAAGTGAGCGGAACGCTGAGCGGTGCGGTCAATGCAAGCGCGAAGATCCTCTGGACGTTGGGGCGGCACACATGGGGATGAAGACAGTCCCACTGGCGGTGTTCGTTCGGCCACCGGAGCCGGGTGTTGCGAAGACGCGGCTCGCACCGGTGCTGGGCGAGACCGGCGCAGCCGAGCTCTACGGGGCGTTCGTACAAGATACCGTCCGTCTGTGCGCGGCTGTCGAAGGCGGCGCGGTCGAGCTCTGGAGCGCGGACTTGAGCGAACCCGACGCCCGACGCGGGTTGGAGCGCTTCGGGTTTCCCATCCACGAGCAGCCTCGGGGCGATCTGGGTGAGCGGATCTCGGCCGCGCTCTTTCAAGGCGTCCGCGATCACGGCCAGGCCATCGTCATCGGCAGTGACTCCCCGAGTCTCCCCACCTCCCTGGTCACGGATGCGACGCGAGCACTTCAGACCGCAGACCTCGTACTCGGACCCACGCATGACGGTGGCTACTATCTCATCGGGGCACGTGGAGAAGCCCCGGTCTTCGACCGAGTGCGGTGGTCGACCCCTCATGCCTTGGCCGACACACTCGCTGCGAATCGAGGCCGTGACGTTCGCCTGCTGTCGCCTTGGTACGATATCGACACGGCCGCTGACCTGGCGCTCCTGCGATTCCATCTCGAGCTCGATTCCGCGCTGGCTCCGACGACCCGCACCTTGCTACGCTAGGGTCGCCGCTCATGGCAGACGATCCATCACCTTCGCGCATCGATGTCACACCGTCCGCCGGCACCGTGCTCTTTCGGCAAGGCGACACAGGTGGATCGATGTACGTGGTCCGTTCCGGCAAGGTTCGCATCACCAGACGAGCTGACGGGATCGATCGGGTGGTCGCAACACTTGGTCAGGGCGAGTTCTTTGGTGAGATGGCGGTGGTCACCGGCCGACCTCGTTCGGCAACGGCCCTGGTGATCGAAGACTCGGACCTCATCAAGATCAAAGCTCAGACCCTGGAAGAGCTCGTCTCCAACGAAGCCGAGGTCGCCTTCCGTTTACTCCAGCGTCTCGCCGACAGGTTGGAAACCGCCAACCGGTTGGTCGACGTGCTGATGCACGACGACCCACACCAAAAAGTCATCATCGCTCTGCGCAACGAAATGGAGCTCGCTGGCGACAAAGACCTGGCTCTCGATGCAAAGTCGCTCGCGGGTCGGTTGGGCCTGGAGCCAGAGGAGACGGACAAAGCACTCAAACGGTTGGCGCGCGTCGGCGTCATCGAACGCGATAAGGGCCATACCACCATCAAAGACCCTGAGCGTCTCGAGGCCTTTCTCGAATTCGTCCAGAACCTCAAGCCACCCGAGATCGTGCTGTGAACCTCAAAGTCCTCGGTTGCCACGGCGGTGAGACGCCCAAACACCGGACGTCCAGCTTCCTGTTGAACAACAACATCGCGATCGACGCCGGGTCGTTGTGCGGCGCCCTTTCACTAGAAGAGCAGCAGCGAGTGTCGAGCATTCTGGTGAGCCACCCGCATATGGACCACATCCGTGACCTCGGTACCATGGCGGACAACCGCTTCCAGCAAGGAGGGCCGGGGCTGCAGATCATCGGCATCCCCGCGACCATCGACGCCCTCCGAAATCACTACTTCAACGACACCCTGTGGCCCGACTTCACGCGCATCGAAATCGGCGGAGGCCCGCTGGTCACCTTCCGTTCGATCGAGCCTGAGAGCGCCGCCGAAATTGACGGGCTCAGCGTCACTCCGGTGCTGGTCAATCACACCGTCGACACCTCGGCCTTCGTCATCCAGGGCGAAGACGGCGCCATCGTCTACAGCGGCGACACCGGACCGACGGACCGCCTGTGGGAGCGCGTCAACGAGCTCAGCGACCTCAACGCCCTGATGATGGAGGTGTCGTTCCCAAACGACGAGCAGTCGCTCGCTTCGACGTCGCGGCATCATACGCCAGCAAGCCTGAGCGCGGAGCTCGACAAGCTCACTCACCCACGTGAGCTTCCGATTCTATTGTATCACGTCAAGCCGGTCTTCGAGTCATCGGTGCTCAAAGAGCTCGCGGGACTCAAGGACCGGAACTTGGTCGTTCTGCAGCTCGAAGATGAGTTGATTTTCTAGCGCCTTTTGTTGGCCTTTGCGTTTTTGCGGTTGGCGACGTCGGGCACCGACGCTAAACTGGTGATTGTGAGCCGCGTTATTCGCAACTCACTTTCTAGTTTGGCGGCGGTTGGGCCTCGGTGGCCCCGCGATGGTGCGAACTCCGACTATGGAGACGTGTCGCTAAGGAGAGCGGAGTCGGCATGGGCAAGCGCCGGCTCCCCAACCAGGAACGCTCTCAGAGCGTCTGGGCCCAGGGCTCCAGAGACCCGAGGGTGCCGGCATGCGCCGGGGGAGGTAATGAGTATGGACAGTAGCTGTAGTAACGGACTCTCACCGGAGGTTCGGACAAGTTAGCCTCTCGTTGCTGACTCCCCGGTACACCGGTGAGAGTCCATGGGCCGCCAATCGAAAGATTTGGCGGCCCTTTTCAATTGCGCTAAGCAGTGGGCTGCGGGCGGCAGGAGTTTAACTATGCGCAGTGGCAAACTTGGCTTGGCCGTGCCCCTCCTTGCGGCGCTGGCATTCGGTTGTGGTTCTGGTGGCGGAGCAAAAGGCGAGAGCCTCGTCGAGACCGAGCATGGTCCCGTCCAGGGTTTCGAAAACGACGGTGTGATTTCGTTTCGGGGCATCCCGTACGCAGCGCCACCCGTCGGTGAGCTTCGCTGGAGGCCGCCCGAGGCTCCCGAGCCATGGACCGAGACGCTCGATGCGACCGAAAAGACCGACCCGTGCCCGCAGGATCTCCTCGCAAACCTTCCGTTTCAAGATGATATCGCAGACCTGATCTCGGGCTTCCTCCCGAGCCGCGAGGACTGCTTGCACCTGAACGTGGACCGGCCGGAGCGGGGCTCCGGACATCCGGTCATGGTCTGGATTCACGGCGGCGGGTTCACTATCGGTGAGGGTCTGCAGGGGGATGGCGGCACCGCCGGCGATCGCATCGCCCGCAACACCGATACGGTCGTCGTCAGCATGAACTATCGCCTGGGACAATTCGGCTTTCTGGCCCACGAAGCCCTCTCCGAAGAAAGCGAAGAAGGCGCTTCCGGCAATTACGGCTTGCTCGACCAGACGTTTGCGCTCGAGTGGGTGAAGAACAACATCGAAGCGTTCGGCGGCGACCCCGACAATGTCACCATCTTCGGCGAGTCCGCCGGCGGGTTCAGCGTCTGTGGCCAGCTCGCCTCGCCGCTCGCCGCCGGTCTCTTCCACAGGGCGATCATCCAAAGCGCGGGCTGCGGAAGACAGCTCCCCGACCTCACAACCGCCGAAGGGCAGGGCGATCTGTTCGCCGAGGCGATCGGGTGCGGCGACGCCGTCGACGTGCTCGCGTGCATGCGCGGCAAGACCCAAGAGGAAGTTCGCGACGCGCTTGCCCCTGCACCGAACTTCGGCTTGGTGCCCCCCGAGGCGCCTGCGGGTCAATGGACACCGATCGTCGACGGCTACTTCCTCGAAGAACAAAACGCCGCGAGCTTCGCATCGGGCAACTACAATCAGGTCCCGACGATTATCGGTTTTACCGAAGACGAAGGCAGGCTCTTCACGTGGTTGGCCGATCTCACGGCGGAAGAGCCGCCACTGGTCGGCGAGGATAACTACGAGGAAGCGGTAGCCCGGTTGGTCGGCGATGACCTCGTCGCAGCCACCGTCGCAGAAGCACCCTACGAGCTGGGTGGCACCAATCCGGTCTTCGATGCCTTCTCGGCGGTCATGACCGACACGGTATTTCGCTGTCCTTCAAGGCTCGAAGTGGTGAACTTCGCCCAGTTCACGGACGCGTATCTCTACCAGTTCGAGTATGACGATGCGCGGTTCCAAGCCGAGGCGTTTGGCAATCTCGCGGACGCGATTCCCATTCCGATCGAAGTGCCCGAGATCGAGCTCCCAGAAGGCGGTTTGGGAGCCTTTCACTCGGCAGACAACGCCTATGTGTTTGGCTATAGCCCGCTCTTTCGCGTCGATGCCGACTCCCTCGCGACCGTCGTCGATCCGTTCGAAGACGGCACGGCGGACGATGCCCTATGGGAAGCGATGCTCGGTTACTGGACTCGGTTCGCGGCAACGGGCGACCCCAATGGAGACAGCGCACCCACTTGGCCCAAGTACACCGAAGAAGGCGATGAATACCTAGTGCTCGACAATACCATCGAGGCGAGCACCGGTGCGGCGGCAAGTGAGTGTGCGTTCTGGGAAGCGAATCCCGGCTACCTAGACGTCGCGTTCGCCAGCGATTGAACCGGCGCGTCGTCGAGCTCGACCACGCCTCGCATCGCGAAGCGCAACACCAGATAGAGCAGAAAGCCCACAGGTCCGATCATCAGGGTCGCGATCAGACATGGGATCACGAGCAAGTGTGAGATGCCGAGTCGTTGCGAGTCGCGCACTTCCCAGGCCCCGACGAAGAGATCGAAGATCAGATAGTGAATCCACCCTGCCATCACCACGTGTGGCGCAGAGAACGCGGTCATCACGGCGTACAGACTCCCCATGCCGGCGCCTTCAGGAGACGGCCCGTAGAAGAAAAGCAGGTACGCGTAGACCGGGGTGAGGAGCAGGGCGACGATCGGTCCGTGGACCAGGAGCTGCGTCCCGCGCCATCTTGGCAGCAGGACCAGCAGTGCCCAAAAAGGGACGATCGCCAGGTTTGCGAAACGAAACAGAGTTTCCATCGTCATCTCGCCGATTTTCTCACGCTTTTCCGCGGCTTGCTTCGGAACAAACCATGGTGGTGGCGCGCAGTCCGTGGTGACGCACCGCGTCACCCATCGGGGCTGCATTTTCTGCCCGTGGATCGCTTGCACCGATATCGATATCGGTGCTATTGAATTAGGGTCAATTGGCCCTACGTCCGTTGGCTCTGGAGGAACTAGGATGAACTTAAACGCGCTCGTACGCGCATCTGCGTGCGTCAGTCTTGGAATATTCGCTACCGCGTGCGGTAGCAGTGGTGGTGGTGGCGGAAGCTGTGACTTCGAAAGCACGTTCGAAGGCATTCAAGCTCAGATCTTCGACGCCAATGGTTGTACCAACGCAGCCTGTCACGGCAATGCGGACAACCCCGCCGGTGGTCTCGATCTTCGCGAAGGCTTCGCGTTCGACAGCCTGAGTCAGATTCCGGGCGTGGCCGCTCCGATCGATCTCGTCTTTCCCGGCGATGAGTTACGGAGCTTGCTCTATCTCAAGCTCGCCTCGCTGACGATGGAAAAGCCGTTCGATGAGCTGCTCGCCGGCGAAGCATACGAGGGCACACAGATCACCGGCGACGGCATGCCGCAAGGCGGGTTGCCTGCGTTGACCGAGGACGAGCTCGGCGTCATCGCCGCGTGGATCCGCGGTGGCGCGACGGAAGATGGCCTCATCGATGGGACTCAGAAGGCGCTCGGGTGCGATGACGACGTCGCCGTCGACCCCAACAAGATTCAGCCGCTCGACCCGCCCGACCCGAGCGACGGTGTCCAGTTCTACTCTGGTGCATGGGACCTTCCGTCCGAGTCCGAGGACGAAGTGTGCTTCGTCACCTTTTATGACTTCACCGGTCAGATCCCGG
>CAJIBX010000203.1_pt1 | contig 10679 bp, 8 predicted proteins | sample 9199471 | NCBI WGS metagenome assembly CAJIBX01 (sample SAMEA7708317, study PRJEB35096) | sediment metagenome | biome: marine neritic benthic zone biome [ENVO:01000025]; feature: sediment [ENVO:00002007]; material: shallow marine sediment [ENVO:03000034] sea grass bed [ENVO_01000059] ...
AGGAGCCAGTCGATGGGGAGGAGGCGGAGGAACGCGACGGCTGCTTTCGTTCCGGCTCCGACGTAGGGCTCGGCGTCGTACGTGACGGGCTTGCCATCCTTGGTCCCGTGCCAGCGAAGGGATTCGCCTCCACTGGCGTCCGTCACCAACTCGAGCCGAAAGGCGAAGCGACCGATGTCCTTCCTGAGCTTCGTCGCGGCCAACGTTGCGACCTCGACTTGTTCGAAAACCATGCCGATTTCGGTGTTCAGATACAACGACCGCTGGTCGTAGTTGAACGAGCCGACGAACATCTTCTTTCGGTCGAAGACGATAGTCTTGGCATGCAGGCTCGATTTGCCAACGTCGGGCAGCCAGACGAACGCTCGTCGTTCCTTCGTACGTAGCAGCTCGTCGAGCTCGTAGAGCTCCACGCCGCATCGAAGGAGCGTTTTGCGATGCTTGCTGTAGCCAGCATGGACGGCGGCAACGTCGTTCGATGCAAGGGAGTTCGTCAAAACCGCTACCGACACGCCACTCTCAGCAAGCTTGCACAGCATGGCGACGTCGTCGTCCCCCGGGACGAAGTAGGGTGAGATCAGAATCAGCTCCTCGGTCGCGCTGACGATGTGAGGCGCGAGACTCGTTATCAACAGGTCCTCCCGCCATCCCGGGTACGACTGATCTCGCTTCCGCCAGGAGTCGTGAACGATCGTCCCGTTGCCCCAGCGAAGCCCGACCGTGCCTTCGCGGATGCCTTTCGCGAGAGGGCCGTCGTTGACGGCCTGCAGGTACGTGGACGTCGAAGATGCAGCAAAGAAGTCGCCGGCCTGCTGCCGTAAGCTTCGCAAATCCTCTTCGGAGCCCGGTGTGAGGAGAAGCGACACGGGGTACGCGTAGTCGCTGTTCCAGTAGTCGTTGAACTCGGCCGAGACGGTCTCCACCGCCGGCCCACAAAACATCACGTCGTTGTCGGCAAATGCGAGCTTAGGGTCTGCATCGAAGTACTCGTCGCCGATGTTTCGGCCACCGACTACGCTCGCTTGGTTGTCGACCGTAAACGTCTTCGTGTGCATCCTCGCGTTGACGTCCCTAAACCGCGTGATGAACTGCAGGTACTTCAGCTGCCGGCGCGAGTAGGGAGCGAAGAGCCGCACCTCGATCTTGGGGTGCGCGTCCACCGCGCGCCACGTGTCCTCGCCGTCGCTTCCGTACATGTCGTCGATGAGCATCCGGACCCGCACCCCACGGTCTGCCGCCTCGACAAGCTCGTGGATTAGCAGTGTCCCGACCGTGTCCTGGTGCCACATGTAGTACTGGGCATCGATGGTGCGCTCTGCCTCCCGCGCGAGCGCCGCTCGTGCCGCGAAGGCGTCGCGTCCATGAGGCAACTCGAGGATGCCGTTCAACCCAGGGTTCGCTGCCTTCTTCTCTTCAAACCGCCTCGCCAAACGCGTGTCATTCGTGTCGGTCACGACGTCGGAGCGCGCCTTGCCGCTGTTGTCCGGCAGGCCAGTCAGGCTCACGTACGCCACGAACGCGGCGACCACGACGATGACGCCGATGACGTAACTCACGAGTCGTGCTTAGTGCGTCGTGCCCTCAAGCGTCTATCCGACTTGCGACAAACCGAGGCGTCTCGGCGTCGGCGACCCATGAGACAGGGTCAACCAGAGGAGCTTCGCGGGGTCTTTCACGCGTTGTGCTTGGTAAAAGGTGCAGCCTGAGTTAGCGTCGCTGATCCAGGAGTCACCATGGTCACCCGTCAGAAGAAACTCAAAGACATTCCCGAGCACGACCGGACCCTCATCCCACTCTATGGGCGCAGCGCCATGGAGAGAGACGTCCCCAAATACGAGCTCCCCGAGCGCAGCTTGGATCCCAATACGGCGTACAGCCTCATTCACGACGAGCTCATGCTCGACGGCAACGCGCGGCTCAATCTCGCGACGTTCGTGACGACCTATATGGAACCTCAGGCCGAAAAGCTCATGGCCGAGACGTTCGACAAGAACATGATCGACAAGGACGAATACCCGTTCACGGCGGCGATCGAGGAGCGATGCATCAACATCGTCACACGGCTTTTCAACGCTCCCGAAACGGGCGTCGGAGTTTCGGCGATCGGTTCTTCCGAGGCCGTCATGCTCGCTGGTTTGGCCCTGAAGTGGCGCTGGCGCGAACGTATGAAAAACAAGGGCAAGCCGACCGACAAGCCCAACATCGTCATGGGCAACAACGTGCAGGTCGTCTGGGAGAAGTTCGCTCGCTATTGGGATGTCGAGCCCCGCTACATCGAGATGGAGCCAAACCAGTATACGATCACGCCGAAGGGCGTGCTCGACGCGGTCGACGAAAACACGATCGGCGTCGTTCCCATTCTCGGCGTTACGTACACGGGGGCCTTCGAGCCGGTCGAAGCCATTCACGATGCGTTGGTCGAGTACAACGCCAAGACGGGCCACGAGATTCCGATGCATGTCGATGCCGCAAGCGGTGGCTTCGTCGCGCCGTTTCTTCAGCCAGAGCTCAAGTGGGACTTCCGCCTCCCACTCGTGAAGTCGATCAATGTGTCCGGACACAAATACGGGCTGGTCTATCCCGGCGTTGGCTGGGTGGCGTGGCGCTCACACGAGGATCTCCCGGAGGATCTGGTCTTTCACGTCAACTACTTGGGCGGCGATATGCCGACGTTCACGCTAAACTTCTCCCGGCCCGGGAACCAGATCGTCGCGCAGTACTACAACTTCATCCGCTTGGGCCGCGAGGGATACACCAGTGTGTTCGAACAGCTGCGCGACACAGCGATGCACCTTTCCTCCGCAATTGAGAAGACGGAGCGCTTCGATTTATTGAGTCGGGGAGACACCATTCCCGTCTTCGCCTTCGCGCTCAAGGACTCGAGCAGGTACACGGTCTTTGACCTGTCGGACAAGCTACGCGAGCAAGGCTGGCAGGTGCCCGCCTACACGATGCCGCCCAAGGTCGATGATCTGGCGGTCCTCCGCATCTGCGTCCGAGAAGGCTTTAGCCGAGACATGGCAGACATGCTGCACACGGATTTGCGAGACGCGATCCAGCACTTCGAAGCACAGCCCGCGTACAAGGCCAAGCAGTCTTCCAAGCCCGGTAAGGTTCACAAGGTCTGCTGACGACGACAGAAGCGATTCTGACATACTCGGTGCGCGCCGCGGCATCTCAAGTAGCCATGAACACAACCCCACCGGAATTGGCTCGCCTCGCGTTCATCATTTCTTTGGTCGGCCTTACCGGCATTGCGGCTCCAGCACGTGCGGATCCCAGCGACGAGCCGATAGAGGAAGCGCAGCCCGGCGAGGAGCCTACTGAAGAAACCCCTCAGCCTGAAGCGTTGCCGGAGGAACCACCGCAGATCATCGGCGAAGCGTGGCGCAATGGCAGAGCCGAGGTTGACGTAGGGCAGGGCTGGATTGGAAAGCTCATCCCTAAGGGAATCAAGTGGCTTGCGGACCGTGGCATTCAGTTCTTTGCCTGGTGGATGATCTCCCTTCAGGGCAATCCCTTTGGCGGGATCGATAAGGCCTTCCGATACTCGGGCCTTTTGGACTTCGGCATCGATTTAGACATGGAGACCATGGCCGGGCTCACGGGGTTCTGGATTCACGTTTCGGGCTCGTGGGCAAGCGGCAAGAACCTGTCGACGGACGTCGGCACCTTTGCGCCGGTGAACGCCGTGTACAGTGGCGATTCGCTGCGTCTGTTCGAGATGTATCTCGAGGAGCGGATCCTAAATGACAGGCTCTCTTTTCGTGTCGGTCGTCTTAGCATCGGCTGGGAATACGGGCTCGAGTACGATTTCTTTACCCAATACCAAAGCGCTGCCTTTCGTCTCAATGTGTTCGCGCTGGACGGCAACACCCCGAACTTCAGCGTGATTCCCTTTGCCAACTGGGGAGCCAGGGTGCGGTGGACGCCGAATGAACACTGGCGCGTTCAGGCTTCGTGGATGAATGGGTATCCCCGTGACTTCTCAGATGACGACAAGCACGGGGTCGACTTCAGTGCCGACCCGACCAAGGGTTCGTTCTTCATCCTTGAAGCGAGTTATCAGTGGCTGCCCACCAAGGCGCAGCGGGAGGCCCATCCTGGCGGTCTTCCCGGACGCTTTACCTTCGGGGGCTATTACGACACCGGCACCTACGACAACCTGGACGGTTCTGGCGGCACGGACCAGGTTCTCGGCACCGCGTACGTCCTCCTGCGTCAAAAAGTCTGGGAGCCCGAAACGGCGTCCGATCGTGGCATCAACGTCTGGAGCGCGTTTGCCTGGGCGGGCAAGCAAAGCATCGTTCCCGTTCCTTACTTCTGGAGCGGCGGCATGGTGTGGACGGGCCCGTTCCCCCGTCTCGTCGAAGACACCCTTGCCTTGGGTTTCGCCAATTCATGGTTCAGCCGTGCGCTTGCCGATCAAAACGTAGAGACGGTGCTCGAGGCTGCGTACTCCTTCAACGTCACTACTTGGCTAACGATCACGCCCGACCTCCAGTACATCATCAACCCAAGTGGCATGCGCACCATCGATGACGCCTTCCTCGCTGGCGTCCTGATCTATCTGACGTTTTAGGCTCGATTCCGATCCTCGACCGGCTCAGTCGGTCGTCGCGATTTTTTCTACGCCTCGTCGGCCATGTCTAGCCACGCCATGAAAAGGGTGTAGCCGAGGGCCAACACGACGGCTCCCACGAATAGGCCGATGATCCCTTCGAGCATGAAGCCTCCGATCGCGCCAAGGAAGATCACCAGCGTGGGCAGATCGCTGCCTCGACCCATCAGCAGCGGCTTGAGGAAGTTGTCGCTCATCCCAATAGCGATCGCCCAGATCGCGAACAAAACCGCGACCGTCGTGGAGCTGGTCGAAAAAACGTAAATCACGACGGGGATCAAAATCAGCAGCGGTGGAATTTGAACCACTGCGACAATGAGAACCAACAGCGTCCACAAACCTGCCGCCGGGACGCCTACGACAAGCATTCCGACTCCGGACAGAAGAGCCTGAATCGCGGCTACGCCAAGCACACCGCGGGTGACGCTTTTGATCGTCGAGCCGGCCAGGTCGACCAAACGTTCGCCTTGCTCATCCGCCATGACCGTTCCGACTCGCTTGGCGAAAGCCGAAGCCCGGTCGGAGTTCAGCAACAGGATTCCGGCGATAATGATCGACACAACGAAGAGCAAGATGCCGACGCCCGTTGTGCCCACGGTCGAAACCAGCCAAAGCCCTACCTTCTTCAGCTGGGGTGCGATTTGAGCAAGCGCTGCATCGAGGTTGACGGACGCCTTGCCCCATAGTGCGTACACGCGGTCGCCAATGATCGGCCATTCCGCCACTTTGTCGGGCGGCGGAGGCACTTTGACCTGTCCATCTTGAAGGTCACCCGAAAGATCAGTGGCCGTTTCGACGATGTTTGCCGTCAGGGCGACCGTCGGAATGATCAACACCAATAGTGCCGCGAGCACGAGAATGCCCGCCGCCAGACGTGGTCGACCCCCGAGTGCGTTCGCGAGCGTCTCGAATGGCTTTTGGACGGCGATTGCGATGATCACACCCCAGATCACTGTTTCGACGAACGGCGCCACGATGAGGAAACACCAAACCGTCAACACGGCCAACGCCGAAAGTCGAACGGCGAGTATAAATACGCGGTTTCGGAAGGCCTTTTCTTCTTCGATCGATTTGGCATCGGGCATGTACGTACTCCTCTACTTGACGGGCGTTTCTTCGAGAGCAGGAGGCATGCTGCGGCCACTTAGCATAGATGAGCTCCGCGTAGCGCAGGAAGGTCTAGACACTCACGCGCGAAGCCGATAAGTACCTGTTTTTCGCATGTCGGATGTGGCCCGCGGAATGACCGAAAGAGGAAAAGGCGAATGCTGACGGCTGCGTTAGTCGTGATCTTTCACGCCCTCGGCTTCATCTCGTCGATTCACGCGGTGATGAGCACCCGCACGTCACAAGGCGCGATCGCATGGGCGGTGAGTCTGAACACGTTCCCGTACCTGGCGGTGCCGGCCTACTGGGTGCTTGGTCGCAGCAAGTTCCAGGGATACGTCACGGCGCGTCGCAGCGTCGACGACCGGAATCAATACATCGAGCGGGAGGCCATCGAGACGACGGCCAAGTACCGCATCGCGGAGGCCGACCGACAAGAGGCGGCCCGTGCCGCAGAAGCGCTCGCCGGAATGCCGGTGCTCAGGGGGAACCAGGTTGAGCTGCTCATCGACGGCAACGCAACCTTTGCCAGCATTCTTGACGGCGTCGACAGGGCACAGGACTACGTTCTGTTCCAGTTCTTCATCGTCAAAGATGACGGCCTCGGACGAAGGGTGAAAGAGCACCTCATCGCCAAAGCGAAAGAGGGCGTCCGCGTGTACGTCATCTACGATGAGGTGGGAAGTCACGACCTCCCCACGAGCTACACGCGGGAGCTCCGTGACGCGGGGGTCCAAGTCACGGCGTTCAATGCCCGCAAGGGACGCGGCAATCGCTTTCAGATCAACTTTCGGAACCATCGCAAAATCGTGGTCGTCGATGGCAAGGTCGCCTGGATCGGCGGGCACAATGTTGGCGACGAGTACCTAGGCAAGAGCCCGAAGTTCGGCCATTGGCGCGACACACACGTTCGCATAGAAGGTCCTGCAGTGCTCAAAGCGCAAGTGTCGTTCTGTGAGGATTGGGCCTGGGCAACCGGCGAAGTGCCGCCCCTCACCTGGAGAGCGCACCCTGCGCCTGATGGAAGCGACGACCGCGTATTGATAATCGCTTCGGGTCCCGCAGATGATCTTGAAACCGCGACACTGATGTTCGTCCATGCGATCCAATCGGCGCAGGAGCGAATTTGGATCGCTAGCCCATACTTCGTGCCCGACGAAGCCGTGATGGTGGCCCTGCAGCTTGCGGGCCTCCGGGGAGTTGATGTCCGGATTCTGATCCCGGACAATCCCGACCACATGCTCGTTTACCTGGCCGCGTATTCGTATTTTGACCAAGCCAGCCAAACCGGGGTGAAACTCTATCGCTATCTTGACGGGTTCCTCCATGAAAAGGTGATGCTCATCGATCATGGCATCGCGACGATCGGTACGGCCAACTTCGACAACCGGTCGTTCCGATTGAACTTCGAGATTACCGCGGCAGTATCCGACCCGACGTTCGTCGCAGAGGTCGAACGAATGTTTCAGAACGATTTCCAACACGCGCGCCTGATGGAAAAAGGCGAATACGATCGCAAGCCCTGGTGGTTCCGACTGGGCGTTCGCCTCGCTCGTCTCACATCCCCCATCCAATAGACCGGGACCTGTCCTTTCGCGTTCGGTCAATCCAACGAACGCCAACTTCGGACTGCCGCCATACTCCCTTTCGAGCGTTTTTCACTTCGTGGTCATGGTATACGCGGGTGCTGGAGGATAGAGATGACCCGTTTCCTCGCAGCTTGTCGGTTTCTTCTCATCATTCCGGTCATCGGTTGCCTGCTCCTCACGGCCGGCGCGGTCATCATGGGCCTAGGCCGCATCGTCACGGCAGGTGCAAGCCTTCTTCGGGCCGCCGACTTCTCACCCGCAGCGTCCAAGACGACGGCGCTCGCGGTGATCGAAATCATCGACCTGTTTCTGGTGGGCACCGTCGCCTACATCACCGCCGTGGGCATCTACAAGCTGTTCATCAGCGACGAAGAGATCAACATGCCGATGCGGCTGAAGATCGACAACCTCCAAGATCTCGAGAACAAGATCATCGGCGTCGTCATCGCCGCCCTCGCGGTCGCGTTTCTGGGTCAGGCCGCGAGCGGCTATGAACCCGACGCCTTGCTCGACTATGGCGGCGGCATCGCGCTCGTGATCGCGGCGCTCGCCTTCTTCATGCGCCAGGGCGGCAAGCCGAAGAGTGGCGGATGACCACGCCCTAGTACTCGGGCTTGAAGCTGTAGAAGAGGTTGATCGAGAGCACGTGGGCCATGACATCGTCCTGACGCGCGACAAACACATTCAGGTAGCCGACCTCGACGCGAAACCGGTCGGGGCCGAAGATCGCCAGGCCCAGGAAGCCGCGGTTTTGGTCGAAGCCTTGCTTGGCCCAGTCGGCGCCTTGCATGCCGACGAATACCTCGTCCCAAAACGCGGTGCCCACCGGAACGGTCTTCTTGGGGCGATAGTTGAGCCTGACGAGTTGGCGAAAACGATGGGCGGTGTTGTTTCCGATATCGAAGAAGCGCTGCTCGAAGCGGGTTCGGGATTGAAGCCACAGGCTCGGCTTGCCCCGGTAGTCGAAGATCACCTGCTCCCAGACGCGTTGCTCGTCTCTGCGTGTTCCAGTGACGTCACCCCACCGCGGGATCCATGCGTATCCGACCCAAAGCGAGGCCCAGGACGCAAACGCGTACCCCACGCCGGGACGAAGGATCGCGACAGTGCCCGGAGAGCCACGCCGCGCGTGCGCGTCGAACCAGAACACCGGGCCGCGATCTTCCGGGAAGACCTGCGCGGTGGCGAAGAGCGCCGCCCAGATCTCGAAGTCGTGTTCGACCTGCGCGGAGGTAGGGCGCGCGGGCGCCGCGAACGAGACGACGAATGCGACTATGAGAAATCGAAGAAGCACGTTCCTCAACTCCAGAAACCCGCGATGCGATCGATCATCCAAAACGCGGCGAGGGTGCCGGCGAGATAGGCCGCGGGCTGTTCCCAGCCCGGCCAGGCGATGTCGCGATGGCTGATCTTGCGAGCTGCGAGTTGAACGATGCGGAAGATCGCGATCGCGACGAACACGAAGATCAGCTGGCCGACTTCGACGCCGAGATTGAAGAAGAGGAGGGCGGTGGGGATCTCGGTCTGTGGCAGGCCAGTCTCGCCAAGGACCGCGGCAAACCCGAAGCCGTGCAATAGGCCGAACGCAGCAGCGACCGCAATCGGATAGCGATAGGTGAGCGAATCGCGCTTTCCGCGGACGATCTCGACCGCGAGGAAGACGATGCTGAGCGCGATCGCGGCTTCGACCGGCGCGACAGGTACCCGCACCAAGCCAAGCGCGCTCAGAGCGAGGGTGATCGAGTGCGCGATCGTGAAGCCCGTCACGGTGATCACGATGCGCCGGCCGGTCCCCGCGATCAGAAGCAAGCACGCGAGAAACAGCAAGTGATCGTAACCTTCCAGAATGTGCTCGATGCCGAGCCTCAAATACTGACGCGCCACGCCGCCGAAGCTCTCCGTGGCGGGAATCTCGAGGGTACCCGCCTCGGGTGTCGCGAGGATCGAGTGCGACTCCCCCGAGAGCCACGCCACTCGCAGTAGCGTAGAGACCGAGGGGTTGAGCACCGGGTAGAGCACGCTGACGCTCTCACCGGCGAGGCCACCTGGGCAACGATAGGTCCGCTCTCGTACGGTGTCGGTCCTGCGCTCGGGTCCTGCGGGTGTGCAGTGGTCGGGAAGGACGATCTTCGGTGCATTGGGTGCGGGGACCGAAGGGGGTGTTTTTGCTTGAACGGAAAACAGATCGGCGCCCTGCTCGTTGATCTCTACGTAAAGGGGTCGGCTTTCGTGGGCCTGGGCGCGCCGTTCGTGGACGACTACGACTACGACCACGACTACGACTACGTTGGTCAGTAAGCGCATCATCGTGTGGCTAGCTCGGGGTCGTCGGCGCGGTATGTGATCTGGACGTCGTAGCTGTCGATGATGCCGTTGATCGCCTGTTCTTTTCGCTCGCGGATCATGGCCTGCTGCGCGTCTTGCTCGACCCGACCGCGGATCTCGGAAAGCACGGCGTCGCGACCCGGCTCCATCTTGGTGAGCATCACGACGTGCATCCCGTACGCCGACTCGTACGGCCCTCGCCAGATGATGTCGCTTGGCTCGAGCTCGAAGATCGCCTTCGCCATGGGCACGCCAAAGTGACTGGCGACGAACTCAGGCGTCCTTTCGACGTAGTTCACGTGATAGAGAAACCGGTCGCCGTGGCCCGGTGCATCGCTGAACGAGGCCTGCTTCTTGTGGAGCTCGTTGAGCTTCTTTTCCGCTAGCTCTCGCCCGCGCTCCATGCCGTGCTTTTCTTTGTCGAAAAACACGTGCGTAAACGTGACGTACGGTTCCACGTAGTAGTCGCCTTTGTGCTCTTCGAAGTAACGCTCGAGCGCCGTCTCATCGACCTCGGTGGCCGCTTCGGCAAAGCCCTCGGTGACGAACTCGACCTTTTGTACCAGCCGCCGGCGGATCACGTAATCGTCCTCCTCGAGACCAAGCGCGAGTGCCTCGCGATGGAGCACCTCTTCCCGAACGTAGTCGTCGACCAAGCGGTCGAGCTCGTCGGCCGGCATCCCGTCGAGTTTTTGCTCGAAGTAGCCACGCTCGAAGGCCTTGGACCGGTACTGGATGAAGGTAAGCAGCGCTTCCCGATCGACGACGACGGTCTTGGGGTCATCGTCTCCCGCTTCCGGGCCAGCGACGGCTCGGTAGACCAGAAACAAGCCGAGCCCGGCCAAAAGGAAGTGCACCAGCGGTTCCTTCAAGAGCTTCTTCATCGAGGGGGCTAGGGCGTATACCGCAACTCTCCTTGTAGGTCACCCACCGAGGACGCTAGAGTCGCCTCCCTCGATGGCGCCCCCCCGCCGAATCTGGCTTTCGTCGTTCTTGGCCGCGGCCGTCGCCGCCCTCGCGCTTGCAAGCTGCGCCTC
>CAJIBX010000007.1_pt1 | contig 10659 bp, 7 predicted proteins | sample 9199471 | NCBI WGS metagenome assembly CAJIBX01 (sample SAMEA7708317, study PRJEB35096) | sediment metagenome | biome: marine neritic benthic zone biome [ENVO:01000025]; feature: sediment [ENVO:00002007]; material: shallow marine sediment [ENVO:03000034] sea grass bed [ENVO_01000059] ...
GACCCTATCGCGGCTAGGCGTGGACATCATCGAAGCGGGGTTTGCCGCGGCATCGCCGGATGACCTGCGGGCGGTGAAGAACATCGCCGAGGCGGTTGGCGTGACCGGCGTCGAGGGACGACCCTCACCCGAGCCGCCGACCATCTGCAGCCTTGCCCGCGCAAGCACTGCCGATATCGACCAGGCCGCCGAAGCGGTGCGCCCCGCAAAGCATCCGCGGATTCACACCTTCATCGCCACCTCGCCCATCCATCGCGATCACAAGCTTCGCATGACCAAGGAGATGGTCTTGAACCGCATCACCGAGATGGTGAGCTACGCAAAGAGCCATTGCCAGGACATCGAGTTCAGTCCCGAGGACGCGGGCCGCACCGAGATGGAGTTCCTGTACGAAGCGCTCGCGGCGGCTATTGAAGCGGGAGCGACCACGCTCAATATCCCCGACACGGTTGGCTACACGTTCCCCGAAGAGTTCGGGGAGCGCATCGCTCTGCTCCGCGAGAACGTGCCGGGCATCGAGAGCGCGATCATCAGCGTTCATTGCCACAACGATCTCGGCTTGGCCGTTGCCAATAGCCTGTCCGCGGTGCGTAACGGGGCAAGGCAAGTTGAAGTGGCTGTCAATGGCATCGGCGAGCGGGCCGGCAACGCTTCACTCGAAGAGATCGTCATGGCCCTGTACGTCCGAAAGGACCTGTACGGCCTCCACACGCAGATCGACACCACGCAACTCACGCGAGCAAGCCGCCTCGTCAGCAAGGTCACGGGCATGACCGTGCAGCCGAACAAGGCGATCGTCGGTGCGAACGCGTTCGCTCACGAGGCCGGCATTCACCAAGACGGGATGCTCAAGCACGAGGAAACGTACGAGATCATGCGGCCCGAAACGGTCGGCGCCGGCGGGACGCAGCTCGTGCTGGGCAAGCATTCGGGCCGGCACGCGTTCGCCAATCGCTTGATCGAGCTCGGGTATCCGGTGAGCGTCGACGGTCTGAAGAAGGCGTTTGCGCGCTTCAAGAAGCTCGCCGACAAGAAGAAGCAGATCACCGACGCGGATTTGGTCGCTTTGGTCAGCGACGAGCTGTACCAACCGACGGAGTACTGGAAGCTCGAGGGCATCCAGGTCGCCTGTGGCACGGGCATGCCCACCGCGACGGTGCGCATCAAAGGGCCGGACGGCGAGACTCGTACGGCGGCCGAGGTTGGCACGGGGCCGGTCGATGCGGTGTACAAGGCCGTGCAAGAGATCGTCAACGTCCCGTGCACGTTGCTCGAATACACCGTGCAATCGGTGACCGAAGGCATCGACGCGTTGGGCGAGGTGAGTGTTCGTGTCCAACCTCACGACGAGGAGTCCGCGACGGACAAGATGAACCCGCAATACGAGCAGGCGCGGGCACGCGTCTTTCATGGCCACGGCGCGCACACCGACGTCATCGTCGCCAGCGCAAAGGCGTATATTGCCGCGATCAACCGAATCCTCGCGGTCAAGGAAGGCACTCACCTAGACGACAAGTCCGCGGGGAGCGCGGCATAGGAGCTTACGCCTGATGCGACCGAGAACGCTTTTCGAAAAGGTTTGGAACGAGCACGTGGTTGTCCAGGAGCCCGAGCGACCCGCCGTGTTGTATATCGACCTGCATCTGATTCACGAGGTGACGTCGCCCCAAGCCTTCACCGGCTTGCGCGAACGCGGGCTCGGAGTGCGCCGTCCCGATTTGACCATCGCCACGATGGATCACTCGACACCTACCCTACCCAAGGGGCTGGCTGTCATCGACCACCAGGCGGAAGCTCAGTTGCAGCAGCTCGAAGCGAATTGCGCAGAGTTTGGGATCGAGATCTTCCCGCTCGGCGACTCCCGAAACGGCATCGTTCACGTGATCGGGCCCGAGCGCGGGTTCACCCAGCCCGGCAAGACGATCGTGTGTGGCGACAGTCACACATCCACGCACGGCGCGTTTGGGGCGCTCGCGTTTGGTATCGGCACGAGCGAGGTCGAGCACGTCTTGGCGACGCAATGCCTGCTGCAGCACAAGCCGAAGACGCTCGAGGTCAACATCGACGGCAAGCTGATGCCGGGCGTCACCGCGAAAGACATCATTCTCGCCTTGTGCGCGAAGATCGGAACCGGCGGAGCAACCGGCCACGTCATCGAGTACACGGGCTCCGCAATCCGCAATCTCGGGATGGAAGGCCGGATGACCGTCTGCAACATGAGCATCGAGGCGGGAGCCCGCGCGGGCATGATCGCCCCGGACGACACCACGTTCGACTACCTGAGCGGTCGCGAGCGTGTCCCTCAAGGCGCGGACTGGGACGCCGCCGTCGCGCGTTGGAGAGCATCGGTGGGAGACGAGGGCGCTTCCTTCGACCGCACCGTATCGATCGACGCCAACAAGCTCGAGCCGATGATCACCTACGGGACCAATCCAGGGATGGGAATGTACATTTCGGATGCCGTACCCAACCCGACGGTCTTGGCGGACCCCTCAGAGCGCGCCGCACTAGAAAAGGCACTGATCTACATGGACCTCGAGCCGGGCGCGCCGCTTCTTGGCAAAGACATCGACGTGGTCTTCATAGGGTCTTGCACGAACTCACGCATCGGCGATCTTCGTTCTGCCGCAAGCGTCTTGAGCGGTCGCAAGGTCGCCGACAAGGTGCGAGCCCTGGTCGTTCCCGGCTCACACGACGTCAAGAGGCAAGCCGAGGAAGAAGGGCTCGACCAGATTTTCAAAGACGCCGGGGCCGAATGGCGCGAGCCCGGCTGCTCGATGTGCATTGCGATGAATGGCGACCAGCTCGAGCCGGGTCAGTACGCGGTGAGCACGTCGAACCGCAACTTCGAGGGACGTCAGGGCAAGGGCGGCCGCACCTTCTTGGCCTCGCCACTCACAGCAGCGGCGGCCGCGGTCACGGGCAAGGTCACAGACGTCCGGAGCCTGTTGTTGTCGTAGGGAGATCGTCATGGAGAAGTTCACCAAAGTCACCTCCCACCTCGTCCCGCTTCCGGCGGAGAACGTCGACACCGATCAGATCATTCCGGCGCGTTTCCTGAAGGTGACCGATAAGCATGGTCTAGGCGACAAGCTCTTCTGCGACTGGCGCTATCGTGAAGACGGCAGTCCCAAACCCGAGTTCGTGTTGAACGAGCCGGCGTCGCAAGGTGCGCAGATCCTGATTGCAGGACACAATTTCGGCAGCGGCTCGTCCCGCGAGCACGCACCGTGGGCACTCGTAGGCTGGGGGTTCCGCGCCATCGTCTCGACGGGTTTCGCGGACATCTTCAAGAGCAACTCGCTCAAGAACGGATTGCTCCCGGTCGAGGTGAGCCCGGAAGTCCACCAACGGCTCATGGATGCGGTGATCGCCGATCGCTCGGTGCAAGCCACGATCGACCTCGAGACGCAGACGCTCGAGGGGCCCAACGGGATCGAAGCGACCTTCGAAGTGGACGGGTTCGCCAAACACTGCCTGCTCGAAGGCGTCGATCAACTCGGATATCTGCTTTCCTTTGGCGATGAGATCGGTGCGTATGAAGAGCAACGAGCCTGAGTTCAGCCCCGAGGTCGAGGTCTACGACACGACCCTGCGCGACGGCACCCAAATGGAAGGCCTCACCCTTTCCTGCGAGGACAAGCTCCGCATTGCAGAACACCTCGATGGCTTCGGCGTGACCTACATCGAGGGCGGGTGGCCGGGCTCAAACCCGAAAGACGCGGAGTTCTTCGAGCGCGCTCGCGACGTCGACTGGAAACACGCAAAGATCGCTGCGTTTGGCTCGACTCGACGCGCCAACATCGCGGCCGAGAGCGACCCTCAGCTTCAAGCGCTCCTCAGCGCGGAAACCGTAGTTTGCACGATCTTCGGCAAGAGTTGGGACATGCACGTGACCGAGGTGATCCGCACCACGCGCGACGAAAACGTCCGGATGATCGAGGACACCGTGCGATATCTCGTTCAACACGGGCGGCACACCGTCTACGATGCCGAACACTTCTTCGATGGTTACAAGGCCGACCCGGAGTACGCGCTAGAGACGTTGCGCGCGGCCCAACGCGGCGGAGCCGTCACGCTCACGCTTTGCGATACGAACGGGGGCTCGATGCCATGGGAAGTCAGTGAGATCGTCACGGCAGTGCGCGCGGCCTTTCCCGACACGATGGTCGGCATCCACGCACACAACGACGGCGAGTGCGGCGTGGCTAACTCCGTATCTGCCGTCAGGGCAGGAGCTCGACACGTCCAAGGCACCATCAACGGCTACGGCGAGCGATGCGGAAACGCGAACCTGTGCGCGATCATCCCTGATGTCGAGCTCAAGCTCGACCTTCGATGCGTGCCCAAAGGAAAGATGAGCGAGCTCTACGATCTCGCGCACTACGTCGCGGAGCTTTCCAATTTCCCCCCCAACGATCACGCAGCCTATGTCGGAAGAAGCGCGTTTGCTCACAAGGGCGGCGTGCATGTGGCTGCGATCCGACGGCACCCCGACTCATACCAACACATCGACCCGGAGTTGGTGGGCAACGAGTGCCGAGTGGTCGTTAGCGAGCTCTCGGGGCGTGCCAACGTGCTGAGCAAGGCAGAAGAGCTCGGAATGAGCGTCAGCTCCGAGCATGGCGCGAAGGTGCTCGAGAAGATCAAGGAGCTCGAAGCGCAGGGTTTCGCGTACGAGGCCGCCGAAGCATCCGTCGCTCTATTGATGGCGCGACAGGATTCGGACTACAAAGCGCCGTTCGAGGTGATCGACTTCCAGGCCAGCGTCGGCCGTAAGCGCGGCGGAGACATGTTCGCCGAAGCGACCGTGAAAATCCGAGTCGGGGACGAGGTGATTCACACGGCGGGAGACGGCAACGGCCCGGTCAGCGCGCTCGACCAAGCACTTCGAAAAGCGCTACGTCCGTCCTTCCCCGGCGTCGGCGAGATCCACCTCAGTGACTACAAGGTTCGCATTCTGGATGGGCGCAGCGGTACCGGAGCTACAACTCGAGTGTTGATCGACAGCCGATCGGCACATGATTCGTGGAGCACCGTTGGCGCCTCGAGTAACATCATCGAGGCCTCCTTGAGGGCGCTGGTCGACAGCATCGAGTACGGCCTCACCATGGCGAGGCAACACCCCTAGTTAGAAGCGAGGCTTCATGCAGGCGAAAATCACTCTTCTTCCCGGCGACGGCATCGGCCCCGAGATCATCGAATCAACCAAGACGGTGCTGAACGCGATCGGTGGGAAGTTCGGCCACGATTTCGTGTACAGCACACAGTTGATCGGCGGCATCGCGATCGACGAAACGGGCACGCCGCTACCGGACGACACGATCATCGCCTGTAGAAGCTCGGACGCCGTATTGCTGGGCGCGGTCGGCGGACCCAAGTGGGATGACCCGACCGCAAAGGTGAGGCCCGAGCAGGGTCTCCTTGGCATGCGCAAAGCGCTCAAGCTGTATGCGAACCTCCGACCGGTCAAAGTCTTCAAAGGGCTCGAGGCATCGTCACCGCTCAAGGCGGACCGTCTGAAGGGTGTGGACATCTTGTTCGTGCGTGAGCTGACGGGCGGCATCTACTTTGGCCAACCCAAAGGCAAGGATAGCGAAAACGACAAACGACGCGGCTTCGACACCATGGTGTACGACGAGGACGAGGTCCGCCGCATCGTTCAGCTCGCGTGCGATGTCGCGAAGAAGCGCGACAAACACGTTACCTCCATCGACAAGGCCAATGTGCTTTCGGCGATGCAGGTGTGGCGCGAGGTCGCCACGGAAGTCGGAGAGGCCAATCCCGACATCACGCTCGAGCACCAGCTCGTCGACTCCGCGGCGATGCGTCTCGTGACGGAGCCAGCGTCATTCGACGTGCTGGTATGCGGCAACATGTTCGGGGACATTCTCTCTGATGAAGGCGCCGTCTTGACGGGCTCGCTCGGCCTTCTCCCGAGCGCGTCACTTGGCGAGGGCAAGCTTGGGGTGTACGAACCGATTCACGGCTCGGCCCCGGACATTGCAGGCAAGGGCATTGCCAACCCTCTAGGCACGATCTTGAGCGGAGCGATGCTTCTTCGACACAGCCTGAGCCTCGACGAAGAAGCATCTGCCCTCGAGGCAGCGGTTCAGAAGGTACTCGACCAGGGGCTTCGCACGGCTGACCTGGGGGGTGGGCCAGGCGCTCTTTCTACGCAAGCAATGACGGAAGCCGTCGTCGCTGCCGTGGAGGCCATCTAGTGGCGCGTAAACGAGTCAGCCGCCTTTTCGACCTCAAGCGGGACGACCAGGGCAACCGATACATGGAGGTGTACCTCGATGGTATCTCTCTTCTCCGTTTGGTGCTGAGCAACAAGGGTACGGCCTTCAGTGACAGGGAACGCGCGGAGCTCAGGTTGGGAGGCCTGCTGCCACCGCAGATCAACACCCTCGAGCAACAGATCGAACGCGTCTATCACGGCTACCAGCAACAGCACGACGACATCGAGAAGTATCAGTACCTTCGATCAGTGCAGGAGCGGCAAGAGATCCTGTTCTACGCGATTTTGGAGAGGCATCTCGAAGAGATGCTTCCCATCGTGTACACGCCCACGGTCGGTAAAGCGGTGCAGCAGTTCAGCGCGCTGTATCAGAACCCGCGGGGCCTTTCGCTCTCTCCCCTGAACATCGATCAGGTCGAGGCGAGCCTCGGATGTTATCCGATGGAAGACGTGCGGATGATCGTCGCAACCGACTCGTCGGCCATCCTCGGGATTGGCGACCAAGGCTACGGTGGCCTGGCCATTCCCATCGGGAAGATGGCGCTCTACACGGTCGGTGGCGGAGTCAGTCCGTTTCACACCATGCCCGTCGCGCTCGACGTGGGAACCGATCGCCCCGACCTCATCAACGACCCGCACTATCTTGGGGTTCGACACACCCGTCTGACCGGGGAGGAATACTATCGCTTTCTCGATCGGTTCGTGGATGGCGTCTGGAAGCGATGGCCACAGGCGGTCATTCAATGGGAGGACCTATCCAAAGAGGCGGCGTTTACCGTCCTCAAGCGCTACCGCGACCGAGGTCCGTCGTTCAACGATGACATTCAGGGCACGGGTGCAGTTGCGCTCGCCGGCATTCTCTCTGCATGCCATTTGCGCAAAGAGAAACTCAGTGACGAGGTGTTCGTCATCCACGGCGCGGGTGCGGGTGGCATCGGGGTCGCGTGGGCGATTCGCGAGGGACTGGTGCGCGCCGGATTGAGTCGCGAGCAGGCAAATCGACGGATCTTCGTTCTCGATTCTCGCGGACTTCTGCTCACCAGCCGCGACATGGAGGAGTACAAGCGAGAGTTCGCGCACAGCCCAGCGGAGATCGAGGGCTGGAAGTTCGAAGGCGATGCTCCCGGCTTGGTCGATACGATTCGGAACTGTGATGCGACGGTGCTCATTGGCCTGTCTGGACGCCCTGGCGCTTTCGACGAAGACGTGATTCGGGCGGTCGCCGGGAATCACGATCGGCCGATCATCTTTCCGCTCTCCAACCCCACCAGCTCAGCCGAAGCGAAGCCCGAAGATATCTTCCGCTGGACGGGTGGCCTCGCCATCGTGGCCACGGGAAGCCCTTTCGCTCCTGTGTGCATGGACGGAGTCACGCATCCCATCGGTCAAGGGAACAACGCTTTCATCTTTCCTGGGCTCGGTTTCGGCGCAATCCTGTGCGACGCGAAGAGCATTACCGACGGAATGGTGCTCGCGGCGTCCCAAGCGCTCTCCGACTACACGATAGAGAAGTACGTCGCAGGCGGGCTGATCTATCCGCCCGTCGACGACCTCCAAGAAACATCGGTCCGAGTCGCGACGCAGGTCATTCGACAAGCGGTCGAAGACGGGGTTGCTCAACGTAAGGATATCCCAGACGACATCGAAGGGTTTGTGCGAGAGCGGTTCTGGACAGCCGAGTACGTGCCCTTCGTGCGCGGCAAGCTCGATTGACTGTTCCCAACGGCTCAAGAGAGCGCGCCGCCGTCGGCCCGGATCTCGGTGCCGTTGATATAGCGAGCATCATCGGACGCGAGAAAGGCGAACACAGACGCCGCGTGGGATGGTTTGGCGAAGCCCACGAATGGCATGCTGCCACGCAAGAGATCCATGTCGGCGCCCTCCGGGGCCTTGAAGTCTTGATGGAGTGCGGTGGCAATGCCGCCGCCGATGACGCAATTCGCGCGGAGGCCTTGCTTGACGTACTCGATGTAGAGGGCTCGCGTGAACGATACCACCCCGCCCTTGGATGCTGCGTAGGCACTCATCCACGGATGGCTCCCGATGGCTGCCGTCGAGGCCGTGTTGACGATGCAGCTGTATTTGTTCTCGAGCAGATGTGGAAGTGCGGCGTGATTGGTATAGAACGTGCCATTCAGATTGATGTCGATGACGCGGTGCCAATCTTCGAAGGTCATTTCATGAGTGTGATAGGTGCGAAGAACGCCGGCGATGTGGAGGAGCGTATCGAATCCGCCCATATCTTTGGCAGCTTGATCGATCACCTGCTTTACCCTTGCTGCATCGGTCACATCACAGCCGTACGTCCATGACTTCACGCCGGCGCCGTCGACGAGCTGCTTGGTGGCGCCAAGGCCATCTTCGTTGACGTCGATCAACGCAACGTTGCCGCCCTCTTCGGCGATGCGCTTTGCCGTAGCCTGACCAATGCCCCGAGCTGCCCCGGTGATGACCACGTTCTTGCCTTCAAACCTCTTCATTCAATGCTCCTCGATCCGATCAGTATCCGTTTAGCTCTGCCCACCGCTTGCGATGCTGAGTTGGCTCTCCAAAGCTCATCCAGGTGGCTTGTGCGCGCTTGATGTAGAAGCCGATGTCGTGCTCGTCGGTCATCCCGATGCCACCGTGCATTTGGATCGCTTCTTTGGCGACGTGCATGAACGTCTCGGATGTCTTGCCCTTGGCCAGCGCAGCCATGCGAGGCACGTCTTCGGGTCGGTCATCGACCGTCCGAGCTGCCCCCAATACTGTCGACCGCGCAAGCGCAATCTCGGTGAATAGGCGCGCCGCTCGATGCTGCAGCGACTGAAACGAGCCGATGGGCATGCCGAACTGCTGGCGGTCTTTGAGGTAGGCGAGCGTATCCTCGAAGGCCTGCTCCGAAGCTCCGAGCATCTCGGCGCTGAGCCCGATTCGTGCGCGGTCGAGAACGCTCTCGAGAAGCGTTTCGCCCTCACCCGCCTCACCGACGAGGTCTGCATCGGATACTTGAACATCTTCCAAGCGAAGGATGGCGGCATTGCGGGTATCCACTCTCGTTTGACGAACCACCTTGATCCCGGAGTCCTTGGGATCGATGAGATAGAGCGAGACATCGCCCGATTCCGTGCGCGCTGACACGATGACCGCATCGGCAAGGTGGCCATCGAGCACGTGGATCTTCTCTCCAGTCAGTCGCGAGCCCGACACCTTGGTTTGGATCTTCGAGGGATCGCTCCGCGATCCTCGTTCTTCAAACGCGACGGTCACGATCTTCTCGCCAGTCGCGATCCCGGGGAGCCACGCCTTCTTTTGAGCCTCGGACCCGCCGAGCATGAGCGCCTGCGAACCGAGGAGAAGCGTGGAGACGAAAGGCTCAGGCATCAGGCGGCGACCGGCCGCCTCGAGCACGATGCAGAGCTCGAAAAAGCCGAGGCCAACACCCCCGTGCTCTTCCGGAAGCTGCAGCCCGAGCCAGCCAAGCTCGGCCATTTGGTTCCAAAGATCGCGCGAAAACCCGACTGGGTCCTTTTCGTCTCGGAGCGCTCGAAGGCGCCCGACAGGAGAGTTCTCTTTGACGAACTGGAGGGCCGTCTTTGCGAGCATGCGCTGCTCGTCATCGAGCACGAGTCGCAGAGCGGAAGCCTTGGAGGTCACGATGGCAACCCCAGCACTCGTTTCGCGATGATGTTGAGCTGGACCTCTGAGGTGCCGCCCTCGATGGTGTTGGCGCGCGAGCGAAGCCACTCGCGTGTGTACTCGAGGTCGTCCTCTTCAAAGCCTGGCCCTTCCCAGCCAAGGCCTTGTTCTCCCGCAGCTTGCATCCCCACCTCGAAGCGGCGCTGTTTCAACTCGGTGGCGACGATCTTGATGATAGAGCTCTCCGGTCCAGGGGCGCCGCTCTCCGACTCCTGTCGTATCCGTGAAATCGTCAGCTCCAAGGCTTCCTCATCCATCCCGACCGCCGCGATGGCGTCGCGCAGAAGTGGGTCCGGAATGGGACCCGTGCTCGTATCGAGATGCTTTCGCGCTCTTTCTACGAGCTCCCGTTGTGCCGTTCCGCTCCCTCCGCCGAAGGCGCGCCCAATCGTCGCCCGCTCGTGACCGAGGAGGGCTTTGGCGACAGACCAACCGTTATTGACGCCATTCACCACGTTCTTCACGGGGACGCGCACGTTGTCGAAGAAGGTTTCGCAAAACGGCGATGCCCCGCTGATCAGCTCGATTTTCTTCACGCTGACGCCGGGGGTCTCCATGTCGACCAGCATGAACGAGATGCCGGATTGCTTTCGCTTCGCATGGGGGTCGGTCCGGACCAAGCAGAAAATCCAGTCGCTCTCGTCGGCGTGGGAGGTCCAGATCTTCTGCCCGTTCACGATGAAGTCGTCGCCGTCGAGCTCGCCTTTCATCTGCAGGCTCGCCAAATCGGAACCCGC
>CAJIBX010000022.1_pt1 | contig 10469 bp, 7 predicted proteins | sample 9199471 | NCBI WGS metagenome assembly CAJIBX01 (sample SAMEA7708317, study PRJEB35096) | sediment metagenome | biome: marine neritic benthic zone biome [ENVO:01000025]; feature: sediment [ENVO:00002007]; material: shallow marine sediment [ENVO:03000034] sea grass bed [ENVO_01000059] ...
GACTCGAAAAGCGGTGGAGCGTGGCAACCGTCGCATCCCATTTCCGCGAACAGAAACATCCCGTCGACCATCTCCTCGGTCATGATCGGTCGGCCCTCGGCGTACCCGTCATACGTGGTACGGATCGCCAGGAATGTCCGTTGGTAAGCCGCGAGCGCAGCGGCCACGTTGTCGATCGAGACGACTGGATCGTTCGGGAACGCCTCCTCGAATAGCGCGACGTACTCGGGAACGGCGGTGATGTCGGCCAAGATCACCTCCGGGTCGGCGCCCATCTCGTCCTCCGAAAAGAGCGGGTCGAGTGCCTGTTCCTCGAGGGTGCTGGCGCGGCCGTCGAAAAGCAGGGTTTCACGGAATGCGAGGTTGTAAAGAGCCGACGAGTTTCGCCGAAGAGTGTTCGGACCCTCCCGGCCGGGTCCTGCGAGGAGCCCAGCGCCGTGACCGACACCGCGCTGAAGAGCATCGCTCGAGCCCCACCGCTCGCTGTGGCACGTCGAGCACGAGGTCTCGTGATCGACCGAGAGTATCGCGTCGTAAAACAAGAGCCGTCCCAGCTCGATTCGCGCGTCGGGGACATCGTTCATCACCTGGGGCAGAGGCGGAAGGTCCGTCACGGGCCAGGGTGTTCCCGCGTGGTCGTTCGCTTCAGGACCGGTCCCGGTCGCGTCCCCACACGCGACCGCGACCATGGCGAGGCCCAGGAATGCAAACGCCCGGCCGGGTCTCATTCGGGGACTACGATGGGGCAGTTGGGGAAGAGCGTGGGCAGCTCCGGGTACATGATGGGAAGGTTTTCGATCCACTTACGGATGATCGGAACGATATCCACTTCCACGACAGAACGGCCCAGGGTCGGCATCATCTCACCAGGGACCACCGACGCGATCCGACAGGGGAGAAGCGAGTTGTCGGGATCGCCGGGGACCACGTCGAGCTTGTCTTCACAATCCTCGGTCACATTTCCGGCCGACGACGGCGTCACACAGATCCCCCACGACTGGAAGTCCGCCTCGGTGGGATTGTCCGGATCCAAAGCGGCATAGTCGAGGAACAGGCCCTGGTCGTCGAGCTCGCCATCCGCGGCGTGGCAATGGGCGCAGTTCGGGTCGAGCCACGAGCGCGCTGCCTCGTGGTAGCACTCGGGCGTCTGGCACTCCTCGATGAGCGCGATCGGGTTGTCGAACGTGGTTCGCAGGCCCGACGGCGGCGGCTCCGGGGCGAGCCAGTCGGCGTCATAGAGCGCGTCGATCTGGTTGTCGACGATGTCGCCTTGATAGTCGTTTCCGCGGTTCAGCTGGCCCGTGGATGGCCCGAGGGTGCGGGTTTCGGGCTTCGGGCTGTGGCACTGGGCACACTCGGCGTTCGCGGGAACGCGGTAGTTGTCGATCGTCACCTGCTGATCGCCCGGAGCGGTGAAGGTGATCGACTTGTTGACCCCGCCGGCCTCGCAGATCGCGTCGGTCTGGTCTTCCGTGTACACGTAGGTGTGGGCAGTCCAACATGAGTCCTCGCCGAGGCACCCAACGCGATCGTCTTCGGCTTTCCGGTGCACCAACAGCCGTGTCTCGATCAGTTGGTCCTGGGTTTGCGGCGGGACTGCGGCCTCGTTCGGTGGGTACGCGAACGTCTTGACGTAAATGGTCCCCGGCGGGCTCAGCCATCGGGTGGTGTCATTGAAGTACTCGATCTCGCCCCCGTCCCTGAGTGTGACGAACCGGTACTTGAGGGCGTAGTCCGTGAAGAGCGGCGAGATGAGTGTATAAGGAGCCACGCCGTCCTCGGGGACCTGTTTGCGGATGTCCTCGAACAGACCCCACTCGGAGAGCTTGTCTGGGATGCTGCTGTGGCAGTTGCCGAGCCTGACGACGCCTCCGTCGTCGCCCCCGTCGGAACCGCCGTCAGTGCCTCCGTCGTCGCCGCCGTCGGTGCCTGCGTCGGCGCCGGCATCAGTGCCGGCGTCCTCGTCGCTGTCACCGCCGTCCTTGTTCCCATTCCCGCCGCAGCCAACGGCCGTGGACAGCAGCAGGAGGAACCATAAGCTAGTGTGTTTCATGCCGTGTGATCTTTAGAGCTTCAGGAATCGGGCGTACAGAGGCGCCCGGCCGTGCTGGTCGTGGTGTTGTTTGCGGCACAGATCCCGAGCGCCGCCTGATTTGCAGACTCCACGTCCTGACACAGGTTCTGCGACATGTCGCGGTACGACGCGGTGTTGTCTTCGCCGAGGCAGATCCCTGGGTCGGTCACGTCTGGCCAGATGTAACCGTCCCACAACACGTTCTCGGCGGGATTTTGCGGAGTCCCGACCCCGAGCGCTTGGATGAGCTGAGTAAAGGGCTGACCGGGGTTGGTGCCGTTCCCGGCGTAGTAGTTGTCGTGGACGTAGATGTTGATCGGATACGGGATGTACCCCTTCGGACGGTTGCAGTCCGTCTCTCCGTCGAATTGGCAGACGAGGTAGTTGCTGATGATCAGCACGCCGCCGGTGTCGTTGTTCTGGATGTTGTTGCAGTAGATGTCCTGGTCGGCGCCGCTGTAGACGAGGGCCCCGATGCCTGGCGGGGCGATCTCAGCGACTCCCCCGGCGGCGAAGTTGGGAAAGTTGTTGCAGTAGATGTCGTTGTCGTACCAAGCCAGGTCGGCGTTGGGATCCGAGTTGCCGGGGAGCGGCTGCTGAAGCGACAGCAAGCCTGCGGTGTTGTTGACCATCGTATTGTCATGGACGATCGCGCCCTTGCTGTTTTCGACCTCGAGGCCGAGAACATTCTGGTGGACGACGTTGTAGCGGACGGTGCCGGCCCCGGGTGAGCCTTTACCATAGCCGCATTTGCCGACGTAGATGCCGGCGTCAGCGGCACCCTGAAGCTGACAGTACTCGACCAGGGTGTCCTCGCAGTCGGTCGGATAGATCCCGTAGGCGCCGTTGTCCGACATGTCCTCATTGATATCCCAGCTCACGTGCAGCTTGCGGAAGACCGAGCCGGTGACTTCCTCTTGCTGAACGCCATTGTCGCCGGTGTTCGTGACCCGTAGGTTCTCGATCGTGACATTGTCCTGCTGGACGAGGATGCCTTTACCGGTGCCGGGCCCGCCGTAGTTGAGCACCGTGTCGTCCGGCGAGGTGCCGGTGCCCTTGAGCGTCAGGCCTGGAACCGCCGCGATCGTGACGGTCCCCTCCATTGTGTAGGTGCCTGCTGCGATGCAGATGATGTCTCCCGGGTCGGCGCCATCCAAAATGACGTTGAGCGCGTTGGCGGGCGTCTTCGAGCCGGTATCGGAGAAGGTCGCGTCGCAGTCGTCGGTCGCGGTTGGGGGAACTTCGTAGAAATCGCCAACCGAATAGGCGCTGAGATCGGGGATGTCGGTCTCGCAGTCGATCGCCGGGAAGGGGCCGAAGTCGGCTCCGCAGAGGCCGGTACCAGCGTCGTTGCCGGCATCGTTGCCAGCGTCCTCGGTGTCGCCGCCGTCCTTGTTTCCGTTGCCACCGCAACTCATCGCCACCAAAAAGACAGGGGCCACCATCCACACGAAGTGCCTTGCTCGCATCGTCGTCTCCTTCACTCGCCCGGGGTAAGATTGAGACTAATACCACAATCGCCCGCTGCGGCTATAGCCGAGTTCGACACCCCCGATCCCTACGGGCTACCGGTGAACCCCTGACCAGGTTTTATCCATGATCTCAGGGCGACGTCCGCCGTCGATTGGATCTCCCGCGGATCTGCGGCATACATAAAGCTCGGTAGGATCGCCCGTGGAAAGCGACAACATCAGCGCCTCTGCGCAGCTTCAGGAGGTCGACAGCCTCCCCGAAGAGCCGGCGATCGACTTGGACGCGCCCGAGCTCTATCTCAACCGCGAGCTCACGTGGCTGAACTTCGCCAAGCGGGTCCTCAACGAGGCCCAGGATGAGCGCAACCCGCTCTTGGAGCGTGTGAAGTTCCTCGGCATCGTCGGTTCAATCCTCGACGAGTTCTTCATGAAGCGGATCGGTGGCCTCAAGCAGCAGGTCGCCGCCGGGGTGCACGACCTCACCATCGATGGGCGCACGCCCGCCCAGCAGATCGCCGAGTGTCACGAGGTGATCCGCAAGCTCAACGAAGAGCAGCGTCTGCTCTGGTTCGACCTGCGTCGGGAGCTCGCCGACATCAGGGTCAACGTGGTCAACCATCAGGAGCTGAGCGCCGTCGATCAGGAATGGGTTCGCGACTACTACATCGACAATATCTTCCCGTTGGTTACGCCCCAGGCGATGGATCCGGCGCATCCGTTCCCGTTTGTGTCCAACCTCTCGGTGAACCTCTTGGTTTCGCTCCACTACCCAAAGGATCCGACGCCACTGCTCGCCCGAGTCAAAGTGCCGCTTGGAAGCGGTGTCAAGCGCTTCATCAAGGTCGGCGACGAGAACACCTTCGTTCCCGTCGAGCAGGTGATGGCGAACAATCTCGACCTTCTCTTCCCAGAGATGACCATCGATCGCTGCGAGCTCTTCCGAGTCACGCGCAACGCAGATGTCGAACAGGACGAAGAAGAAGCGGACGATCTCGTCGCGCTCATCGAATCAGAGCTTCGGGAGCGGAAGTTCGCGCCCATCGTTCGGTTGGAGGTGGCCGAGGGGATGAGCCCCCCCCATCGCGGGCGCCTCGCGGCTGAGCTCGGTTTGGACGAGGCGTCTGACGTGTTCGAGGTGAACGGCTTCCTTGCGGGCCGCGATCTGATGGAGCTCTCCCGACTCGAGATTCCAGAGCACAGAGACCCCGACCATCGCCCCGTCGATTGCCCCGCGCTCATCGGCAAGCCCAACATCTTTCACGCGATTCGCGAGCGCGGCTCGATTCTGCTGCAGCACCCATACGAATCGTTCGCGACGTCCGTCGAGCGCTTCATTCGGGAGGCGAGCGAAGATCCCAAGGTTCGCGCGATCAAGATGACGCTCTACCGCACGTCCTCCGAGTCCCGCATCATCCAGCATCTCGTGAATGCGGCACTCAACGGCAAGCAGGTTGCCGTCGCCGTCGAGCTCAAGGCGCGCTTCGACGAGGCGACCAACATCCGCTGGGCAAACCAGCTCGAGCAGGCGGGTATCCACGTCACCTACGGCGTTTTGGGACTCAAGACGCACTGCAAGGTGACGCTCGTCGTCCGGCAAGACCACAGTGGGCTCCGCCGTTACTGCCACTTCGGCACCGGCAACTATCACGAAGAGACCGCCAAGCTCTACTCGGACCTCGGCGTGCTCACCGCGGACCCGGAGATCGGCAAAGACGCGACTGAGCTCTTCAACTACCTCACCACCGGGTACCGGCCCAAGCGCAAATACCGCAAGCTCCTTCCTGCGCCGAAGCTCCTCAAGAAGGCCTTGCTCGCCAAGATCGCGCGCGAGATCAAGCACGCCCAAGACGGAAAGGCCGCCTTGATTCAGATCAAAGTGAACGCCCTCGAAGATGTCGATGTCACGCGGGCGCTCTATGAAGCCTCCATAGCGGGGGTCCACGTCGACCTGATAATTCGCGACACCTGCAGGATTCGTCCGGGCCTTCCCATCGTTTCGGAAAACATACGCGTGATCAGCATCGTCGGCCGCTTCCTCGAGCACGCGCGGATCTTTCACTTCGGCAACGATGGCGATGACGAGTACTACATCGGCTCCGCCGACTGCATGAAGCGCAACCTGACGAGCCGGGTCGAGGTGCTCGTCCCCATAAGAGACGAAGAGCTCAAGCGCGAGGTTCAAACGGTGTTCGACGTCCAGCTCGCAGATGGCCGGAGCGCCTGGGAAATGAAGCCCGATGGCGGCTACGTTCAGCTCCAGGAGACCGAAACGGGCTCTCAGGCCGAGCTGGTACGCTTGGCCGAAAAGCGCCATGCCGAGGCGACGCGCCTGAGAAAGCGCAAGTCTCAGCACCCCGGTCCGCGCAATGAATAGATGCTGAGCTGGTGCGTCCATGCTCGTATGGACTCACCAAAACTCACGAAATTCGCCGTCGCACTGGCCTTGAGCGCCGTGCTTCCAGCGACGGCATTTGCCGACCACCGAGCCCATCGGGCTCGCCACGCATCAGCGGTCACGCATGCACCGAGCTGTGAAGACATGACTTTGATGCTCACGCTCGCCGAGGTCGAGCGATCAAGACCGAACGGCTTCAAGCTTTGGAAGTCGCAGATGGCGGAGATCGAACGAGCGCAGCGACGCGCGTGCGCGCCGCGGACGAGACACGAGCGGGTGAGCTATCACTACTACGGAAACCACGTGGACCATCGCTATCAAAGCCGCGTGAAACGTCATCCGGCGCATGCCACCGTCGTGTGGGAGTCCGGTCGGGTCGTGTCGCCCCGACAGGGCGTGCTGCTCTATCCGAGCGGCCAGCGCGCACGAAGCATCGATGGGAGTTGGGCGTTTCCGAGCGGGAGAACGGTGAACCCGTACCGCCTAGCCCATCTCCGCGTCGCCTGTGGAATTGATTCCCCGCGCGTGAGCTATCACGACGAGGATGTACGCCCGACGAGAGTCGTCCGCCCCCGCAGGGTGACGATCTCCTATCGGTCGTACTGACCGCGCTGGCGAACGGTCAGTCTGCCTGGGCGGGCTGCATTGTCGCGATGGCGGCGCCGGTCGGGTCGTTGATCACCGCGAAGCGACCGACGTTTGGGATGTCGGTGGGCGGCCAAGAGATTTTCCCGCCCAAACCCTCCGCCCGCGCGGCCGTCTCATCCACATTGGCGACGTGAACGTAGGGTAACCAGTTGGGAGGCACCTCGGCGCTCGGCGACTGCATCACGCCGCCCCGGGGTTGCTCCCCCTGTTTCAATATGAAGTAGGTGCCGTCGGGCATTTGCATTTGGTCGTGGGTGTAGCCGAAGACGTCTTCGTAGAACTGCACCGCGTCCTGGTGATCGCTGGTCCAGAGCTCGTTCCATGACCAAGCGCCTGGGCCCTCGGCTTCCGAAGGGTCTTCTGTCTCTCCCTTGAACAGTGCGAACATCGCGCCCTGCGGGTCGGTGACGAACGCCATCCGCCCAACGCCCTGCGCGTCGAAGGGTGGTGCGAGAACACCGCCGCCGGACTGACCGATCTTCGCGGCCGCTGCGTCGACGTCTTCGACGGATAGGTAGCTCAGCCAGAAGGGATGGTCGCCTTGGTCGGGCTGCAGCTCCATCACGCCGCCGATGCCGGTGTCGCCAGACTTGATGAGCTGGTAAGTCCTGCCGCCGCTCATTTCCATCGGTTCGACGGTCCAACCGAAGAGCTCGGAGTAGAAGACTTTGGCTTGCTCGGGGTTCTTGCTGTAGCACTCGAACCAAACGAAGCGTCCGTGCTGGTATGCCATGAGGGTCCTCCTTAGAAGCCAAAAAAATATCAGACCGGAACGCTTTTGAGAAGCCGCGAAAGCTCTACGTTTCAGGCTTGTTTCATGCTAGACCCGCCTGATGACGCAGGCCGTGGCGCAGCCCATGACGACCAAGCCCGATCGACATCAACTTCTTGCGTGTGCGAAGGCGTCACCCGAGGTCGCCGCCCAACACGACAAAGAGGCGTGGCTGGCACTCTATGCCGATGGTGCAGTCGTGCAGGACCCCGTGGGTACCCCAGTGTCTCAGAAGGGAAGGCGGCCAGGTCGCTTCGGAGGGGATCTCGGGCGCTTCTACGAGGCGTTCATTGCCGTGAGCGACATCGAGATCCATTCCACGCAAGACATCGTGAGCGGCCTCGATGTGTTTCGAGCGGTCCACATTCACACGACGAACCGTCGCACGGGCCTGAAGATGAAGATCCCGGCCAACCTGCTCTACGGCTTGGTGCTCCAACGCGGGGCACCCAAGATCGCGAGTATGCACGCGCATTGGGAGGTCAACCGCATGACCCGACAGATCATGGGCCAGGGTCTCAAAGGCACCGCGACCATCGCCTTCATGAACTACAAAATGCTGCGCGCGTTCGGCCCCAAATGGCTCGCGGAGTACTTCCAAGGCTCGCAACAGGGCATCGGTCGGCGCGGGAAAGAGGCACTGAAGCAGCTCGTCGAGGCTGTGAGCGGGCGCGGCGCGACCGATGTATTCGACGCGTCGGCCTTGGTGGAGTTGCCGGGCGGCCGCAAAACCTCACCACAACCGTTCTTGGAGGGGTGCACTTTGCTCGAACCCCGCGAGCTCATCGCCTCCGGCTATACCGTCTCCGGCCTAGCGCGCCTAGAGTGGGGCGGCCGCGAGCATGACGCCGCGTTGATCGCCGAGTTCGACCCGACCTCCAAGGCGCTCACCAGGCTTCGCGTCTTCTGGGACCACTGAGATGGCCGAGCCAAGGCGAGGCGTCTCGTGGACGAAACTGGGTCTCGGAGTGGTCCTCGTGTTGGTTGGCTATCTGTTGGCCTGGCCGGTTCCGATCGATCCCGTGAAGTGGACGGCACCCGACGCACCGCCACTCGAGGGCCCCTACGCCCTCAACGAGGCGCTGGCCGAGATGGAGCTCATCGCCACCCCGGGCGAGCACGGCCCGGAAGACATCGCCCAGGATGCAGAGGGACGGCTCTACGTCGGCGTCCAAAGCGGGAAGATCCTTCGCTATCCCGCGGAGGGAGGTGCGCCTGAGGTGTTTGCGGAAACCGGCGGACGGCCGCTCGGCCTCGACTTCGACAACAGTGGCAACCTAATCGTCGCGGATGCGTTCAAAGGACTTCTTTCGATCGACCCGTCGGGCGTGGTCAACACGCTTTGCACCGAAGCGGGCGGAACGCCGTTTGGGTTCACCGATGACGTCGATGTCGACGCGAACGACGTCGCCTGGTTCTCAGACGCGTCCTTTCGCTACACCCAGCCCGAGTACCGGCTCGATGTATTCGAGAGTCGCCCCAACGGCCGGTTGCTCAAACACGACCTCAACACCGGCGAGTGCACCGAGGTGCTGAAGGACCTCTACTTCGCGAATGGCATCGCCGTCTCTCCCGACGGGCGATATCTTCTCATCAACGAGACGACGCGGTACCGCGTGTTACGGTATTGGATCAAGGGAGAGCGAGCGGGCACGCAGGACGTGTTCATCGAAAACCTTCCCGGCTTCCCCGATGGCATCTCGACCGGGCAGGCGGGAATCTTCTGGTTGGCATTCGCGACGCCGCGCAACCCGGACCTCGATTCGCTCTCGCCTCGGCCGTGGCTTCGCAAGGTGATCTTTCGGCTGCCACAGGCCATACAACCGCAGCCGACGCACCATCCGTTCGTGCTCGGCCTGAGTGAGTCGGCACAGGTAGTCTACAACCTGCAAGACCCCGACAGCGAGACCTTCCACATGACGACAAGCGCGCAGCAGCACGGCGATTGGCTCTATGTCGGCAGCCTCAAAGAGCCCGCTTGGGGTCGCATCCGGGTCTCCAGCCTTCAGTAGCGGCGCCGGCTTGCGGTCGGGTGCGATGGGATCAAAGGTCCCCGACCCGGGCACGGAGTGGATCCATGAGATTTCTTATTTCGTTCGTACTCGCTTCCGCATGGCTCGCCGGCTGTGGCGGTAGTGGCGGCGGTCTCGGCGACGGTGTCGAAGTCGTCGTCGACACCGATGGAAGCATTCAACTCGTCGTCGACGGTCGAAGCATTTTCGCGATTTCGGGCGATGCGGTACCGATCGTACGCACGTTCACCGAGCAACCTGCGGGCAACATCGGCATCACGCGCTTCATCCGTGAGGACGAGGTCGCGGTCGAGCTTTCCGACGTGAGCGCGGGCGGCGGCGGCGGGGCGATCGCGACGTTTACCGATGCCGGCGGTCGATCGACGGCGACGCTTTCCGCCGAGGACGCTGGCAATGGCGCGACTCGCTTCGTGGTCGAGGTCGAAGGCGACGCATACGACTCTTTGGCACTTCCGGTGCGCTGCGACGAAAAGGGCACCTTCCACGGCTTTGGCGAGCAGTACAACGCGACGAATCAACGAGGCGAGGCGTTTCCGCTGTTCGTCAACGAGCAAGGGAACGGGCGCGACGGCACGGATTTTCCATTCACCGGCGATGCCCACACGACCTATTTCCCGATGCCGTATTACATCGATGCGCGCGGCTTCGGCGTCTTGTTCGAGACCAGCCGTCGCGTCGACGTCGATCTATGTGCAACCGACGCGGCGGTCGCGTGGATCGAGGTCGTGAGCGGCAAACCGTTGCAGTGGCTGGTCTTTCACGGCCCGACGGCGCTCGATGTCATCGCGCGACTCGGTGAGGAAGTCGGTCGACCCGCGGCCCCGCCCGAGTGGGCATACTACCTGTGGCTCGCGGAGCAGGGCGGGCGCGAAACGCTCGAGGAAGAGATCGACCTGTTGGAGACCGCTGGCGTGCCGGTGTCCGCGTTTTGGGTGCAGGACTGGACCGGTATCCGGCTGAATTTCGATGGCGGTTTTGGGGTCCAGTACCGATGGAACGTCGACGAGGTGCTGTACCCGGACTTCGCCGAGATGGTGTCGACGCTCCACGACTCGGGCTACAAGTTCCTCGCGTA
>CAJIBX010000050.1_pt1 | contig 10401 bp, 7 predicted proteins | sample 9199471 | NCBI WGS metagenome assembly CAJIBX01 (sample SAMEA7708317, study PRJEB35096) | sediment metagenome | biome: marine neritic benthic zone biome [ENVO:01000025]; feature: sediment [ENVO:00002007]; material: shallow marine sediment [ENVO:03000034] sea grass bed [ENVO_01000059] ...
GCTTCGTGACGACGCCCCAGGGTTCTGCAGAAATCAGCGCGCGCAGCGTGGAACGGACCGTATCCATCGAGGTCATCGGCCAGCGTACCAAGGAGCCGAAGTCCTTCTTCCGGGCCGAACGCCATCGCGATCGCGACGGCATGGTTGAGTGCGATCACCGGCGTGGGCCGCAACTCGAGGAGCGCTTCGTAGAGCCGTGCGATTCGCCTCCAATGGGTGTCTTTGGCCTCTGCCGCCCGGGCGTGCTCGGCTGCAATTTCAGCCTGAAGGCGATAGGCACCCGGGGATGGGCTTTGCTGCGCCGCGTCGCACAGCCCTAGACCCTCCTCGATCTGCGCCCGGTTCCAGAGTGTCCGATCCTGATCGCGAAGAAGCACCAAATCACCTCGTGCGTTGCTTCTCGCATGACGCCTCGAATCCTGCAGCAGCATCAGAGCGAGTAGACCCCGCACTTCAGCCTGCTCGGGCATCAGCTCCGACAAGACGCGCGCGATATGAATTGCATGCGCGCACAGCTCCTGTCGCACGACCTGCTCACCGCTCGAGGCGCTATAGCCTTCGTTGAAAAGCAGGTAGAGGACCAGCAGCACCGCCTCCAAGCGCTCCGGCATTTCCATCCGCTCGGGCACACGATAGGGAATGCCCGCTTCCCGGATCTTTCGCTTCGCCCGGACGAGACGCTGGGCCATCGTCTGCTCGCTCACCAAGAAGGCGCGCGCGATCTCGTTGGTCGGAAGTCCCGCGACCGTGCGCAAGGTCAACGCCAGTTGCGCCTCCTGGTTGAGTGCCGGATGACAGCAGGTGAATATCAAGCGAAGCATGTCGTAGGGGATGGGCGTCGACTCCTCTTCATCGGGGCGCAGCGCCGCCGCATGGCCGATCTCGCTCAGTCTCAACCGCGCGCGCTGTTCTCGGCGCATCGAGTCGATGGCTTTGTGTCGCGCGGTTTGAAGGAGCCACGCATCGGGAGCATCGGGGATCCTTCCTCGCGGCCACTGCGTCGTCGCGGCAACCACCGCGTCGTGCAGCGCTTCTTCCGCTAAGTCGAAGTCGCCTCCGCAGGTTCGAATCAACGAGGAAAGAATCCGTGCGCGATCCGTCTCGAGGACGGATTGCAGCAGCTCGTAAGCAGAGGTTGGCACGTCCGGGATTCTCCGGTGTTAGGTCACTCGTAGTTCCAAATCGGTCGAACCTCGATTGTTCCGAAACGCGCCGATGGAATGCGCGCCGCAATCGAAATCGCTTCGTCCAAATCCTTTGCGTTCACGAGGTAGAAGCCGCCAAGCTGTTCCTTGGTTTCGGCGAACGGGCCGTCGGTGGTGATGGTTTTCCCGTCGCGGACGCGGATCGATGTTGCGGTGCTCGTCGGTTGCAGCGCATCGGCCGCGATGAAGTGGCCGCCCTCCCGAACCGACGCCGTAAAGGCGCCGTATTCTTGGAAAACCTCGTTGCGGGTCTTCTCGTCGCGATCGTGGAGTGCCTGTTCGTCCTCGTAGATCAGCAGCAAATAGTTCATCGGTCACCTCCAGAGTGGTTGCGTGGGGGCCAGGCAACTCGGCGAACCCGAAATTGCCCGGCTTTCTTGGTTTAGTCGAGGGAGGGCGGCCGTTCTCGACAGGCCACTGGAAAAAAATCGTCAGAAGGTGTCGAATTAGGAGCTCCCGGGTCGACTGGGGGGTGGCGGGCAGTCGCCCCGATACGAAAGGAGCCCTCATGAGCTACGAACACGGAAGATTTGTTTGGTTCGAGTTACTGACAAAGGACATCGACCGCGCGACATCGTTCTATCCCGAGACCTTGCCCTGGCGCTTTGAGCATACGGAGATGGAGGGAGGTCGCGACTACCTGATGATTCAGGCGGGCGAAGCGGGCGTAGGCGGCGTCCTATCGCCTCAGGACGATGTGCCGACGGCATGGGTCAGTTATGTTTCGGTCCCCGACGTCGATGCGGCCGCGAAGAAAGTCGTTGCCGCGGGTGGCGCGACGCACATGGATGCCTTCGATGCTCCCGGCGTCGGCCGGATGCAGCCGGTCAGCGATGCCCAAGGCGGAATGTTCTGCCTCTTCAAGGGAGAGCAGGGCGATCCCCCACGGGTCGACGGGCCTGGTTCGCTACACTGGAACGAGCTTTGGACCCAGGATCCCGAAGCCTCCCTCGCGTTTTACAAGAGCGTGCTTGGATACACCCACGAAGAGATGACCATGCCAAACGGCAAGTACTACATCTTCAAGGATGGAGACCAGATGCGCGCCGGGATGTTGCAGGCGCCAAGCTCCGACATCCCGACGATGTGGCTTCAGTACATCACGGTGGACGACTGCGACGAGACCCTGGCGCGCGCCAAAAAGAACGGAGCCACCATCGTCGCGGAGCCGATGGACGCAGAGCCCGGACGCTTCGCCATTCTTCGCGATCCGCTCGGAGGCACAATCGGCGTGATCAAACCCACGAACGCTTAGCGCGGGACCTCAGTTTCTCGAGGCAACCCCCGCTGGCCAGATCCCGCGGAGCCCGCTATATCCGCGGGAGTGAAACACGTTCCACTTTGGCGACGGCGTGGCTGACTACGACTACATCGTCGTGGGATCCGGGTCTGCGGGGGCAATCGTCGCTGCCCGCCTCGCCGAGAATCCCAAGGTCAGCGTCCTGCTGCTCGAGGCCGGGGGAAGCGATCGAACGACGTTCGTCCGCAAGCCCGGGATGATCAGCCTCGTTCAGCAGGTCAAGCAGCTCAAAGAGAAGGTCGACTGGGGCCTCAGCACGGCGCCCCAGGCGAATCTCAACGACCGACGCATCACGTACACCCGCGGAAAGGTCGTCGGCGGCTCGAGCTCAGTCAACGGGATGATCTACCTCCGAGGCAACCAGGAGAACTACAACGACTGGGCCGCGAGCGGCTGCGAAGGTTGGAGCTTCGAGCACGTTCTGCCGTTCTACAAGAAGCTCGAAGACCACCAGGACGGAGAGACGGAGTATCACGGTGCGGGGGGTCCGATTCGGATCGGCCGGCACCCAGCAGAGGAGCTCAGCCCCGTCTCCATTGCGTTCATGGAGGCCGCATCCGCCGTCTGCGGCATTCCGATTCTCGACGACTTCAATGGGGAAAACCAACACGGCGCGGGCATCTTGCAGATGTCTTGTCGCGACGGCGTTCGCAGCGGCACCGGGGAAGCCTACGTTCAGCCGAGCCTCTCACGGCCAAACTTCCACTTGGAAATGCGCGCCCTGGTGCGACGCATCCTCATCGAGAACGGTCGCGCTACAGGCGTGGAATACGCGCAGTCCGGCAAGCGCGTCCAGGCCCGCGCGAAGCGCGAGGTGATTCTATCCGGAGGCACGATTGGCTCGCCGCAGTTGCTCATGCTCTCGGGATTAGGGCCGGCCGACCATCTTCGCGAGCACGGCATCGAGGTGAAGCAGGACCTGCCCGGCGTCGGTCAGAACCTGCACGACCATCTCTTGGTGCCTCTCGTGTTCCGGTCCCGAACGAGCCTTCACCGGGGAACCGCAGCGCACTTTTTCGGCGGCATGGTCAGGGAGTACATGCTCGGAAACAGCTGGTTCGGGCGGACGGTGTTCGAGGCCTGCGCGTTCATCAAGAGCCATCCCGACGCGCCGATTCCCGATCTGCAACTCCACACGCTGCCCTGGGGCTACCCCGATCCAAATCAGGACGGCCCGGAGCGCGCATACGTCGACACCGGGCACTGCTTGTCGGTGCTCCCGACGCTTCTCTATCCGAAAAGCCGGGGCGAAGTGCGTCTGAGCTCCGCGGATGCATCCAAGGCGCCGCACATCGATCCGGCGTACCTGAAAGAGCCGGAGGATATGCGGTTTTTCCTCGGCGCCATTCGCAAGTGCCGTGAGATCTGCAGCCATCCGGAGCTGGCGGAGCACCTGTCCGAAGAGCTCGCGCCGGGCGCCGAGAGCAAGACGGACCAAGAGCTCATCGAGGAGATCAAGCTGCGCGCGGGGACGGTGTACCATCCCGTGGGCACTTGCAAAATGGGCGTCGACGAGATGGCGGTCGTCGACGCTCATCTGCGGGTGCGTGGCATCGAAGGGCTGCGCGTGGTCGATGCCTCGATCATGCCAACGATCACCGGCAGCAATACGAACGCACCCAGCATGATGATCGGTGAGCGGGCTGCCGCATTGATTCAGGAACGCTGACCGCGAGAAGCGCTTCCCGCTGCGTTTGGGGATTCATGTTATCTTGGCTCCATGGAGGCGCGAGAGCTTGGGGGCGTCGAGCGCATGACGCTGGCGCTCGATCGAGTGGCGACCGTGAACTTCACGACGATCGCGCGCATCCGCGGGAAGTTTGACGATACGGAGCTCCGACATGCTCTCGATGCGCTCGCCAGACGTCATCCCAGTCTCGTCGCGCGCCTCTTTCGAAGGCGGTTTCGCTGGTACATGCAACCCAACGAGGTTCATTCGATCGAAAGCCGAACCATCCATTGCGGCTTCGAGGCCTGGGCTCCCCACGCCGAGGCTGAAACGAAACACCAGAGCTGGCCGCTCGACGGGCCCCGTGCGCGCTGCACTAGGCTTCGTCACGGAGACGCGGACTCGACGCTGCTTCTGACGTTTCACCACGTCGTGAGCGACGGAAAGTCCGGTGTTCTCGTGATGCGTGATCTCATCCGGCTGCTTGCCGATCCCTCATTGAGGCTGCCGGTGATCCCCACTTCGCCTCAGGAGTCGTTTTTTCCCCAGGCCGATCGGCCATCTGAAAACCTGGGCAAAGCTTTTGGCCTCCTGGCGCACGACATGCGGGCGACTCCGGCAGCGCGGCTGTCTTTCGAGGGTAGGGCGCCGGTCGAAGCGCGGGCCCAGCGGGTGGTTCCAATGCGCTTCACCGAAGAGCAAACTTCAGAGCTGCGAACCCTCGCTCGTCGGGAGGGATATACCGTGCATGGCTTGCTCAGCGCCGCCCTGATGCTCGCGATTCATGACACAGGTGACTGGAAAGACGAGCGGACGATGCGCTTCTTTCACCCGCTGGACCTCCGCGTCTATCTCGAGCAAATTCGGCAGCGCACTGGTGAAGACCTGCCGCGAATCGGTGAAGCGTCCGGTGTCTACGTTTCCTATGTGGACTCCGAGCATCTTGTCTCGCCCGACACTGAGCTCCACGCGCTCGGTCGAGACGTGACCGGGCAAATCCAATCACAGAAAGCCGACGGGATTCCGTTTCTCACATCCCCATTCTCGGGAAGGCTCATCCCCTGGATGCGCGCGCTCCTTGGCTCTAGGCGCATGCTCCGTCTCTGCGAGAGCCAGCTCACACGAAGGTCGTTTGCCTTTACGAACCTCGGCCTGCTGGAGCGCCTCGATGTTCGAGAACGTTATGGCGGGCTCGAGATCGAAGAGCTGCATTTCTTTGCCGCCGTGTCTACGATGGGTCCGCTCGGGGCAACAGCGACGACCTTTCGAAATCGCCTCCAGCTCAATCTCGGGCATGTCGAGCCGGTCCTCGGCCGAGCGACCATGGACCGCTTTCGCCATCACCTGATGAGCCGGCTCGATGACGTCGGAGTCTCGGGGCGGAACCTCGATGCAAAGCCGGTGCCTTCAACCTCACGCGAGTAGAAGGAGCGCGAGGGCGATCAACGCGGGCAGACCCTGCATGAACAGGATCGACATCTTGGCGGTGACCCCGCCGTAGAGCCCGGCCAGAGCCACGCAGGCGAGAAAAAACACCTTCAAGGTGAACGCGGTCTCGGGATTCTCGACCAAGAAGCTCAGCACCAAACCAGCAGCTAGAAATCCGTTGTAAAGGCCCTGGTTGGCCGCGAGAGTTTTCGAAGTCTCGGCGTCTTCCTTCGAGAGACCGAACGTCTTTCGGCCCAAGGGCTTGGTCCACAAGAACATCTCGAGGACCATCGCCCAAACGTGGAAGACGATGACGTAGACGATCAGCGAGGTGATGAGGATGTTCACGCCGGGCGAGGGTATCAGACCTTCATACGCGGTTGCCAGGGACGATGGCGGCATCGCCGTGGCGAGGCTCGAGCTCGGCAATTCCCATAAATTCAGGGGGAAGTGGGGTGCAGCTCCATGCGTCGGAGGTGAAGGCCGCCGCTGGCTTGCGGTCGAGGCCAGTTTGCGGGAAACGGTCGCGCACATCTTCCGCACCGAGAGAAGCATCACGATGACCCAGAAGCCCACCATCCTCTACACCAAGACCGACGAAGCCCCCCTCTTGGCGACCTATTCGCTGCTGCCGATTCTTCGGGCGTTCACCGCTCCGGCCGGCATTGCCGTCGATCTTCCGGACATCTCTTTGGCCGGCCGCATCCTGGCGAACTTCCCCGAGGCTCTCAAAGACGATCAGCGAATCGACGACGCGCTGGCCGAGCTCGGCCGCCTGGCGAAAACCCCAGAGGCCAACATCATCAAGCTGCCGAACATCAGCGCTTCGGTGCCGCAATTGAAAGCAGCGGTTGCCGAGCTGCAGCGTAAGGGCTTCACGGTGCCGGACTACCCCGAAGAGCCAACGACCGATGAGGAGCGCGAGATCGCGCAGCGCTACGGCAAGGTCAAGGGAAGCGCAGTCAATCCCGTTCTTCGCGAAGGCAACTCGGACCGCCGCGCGCCGCTGGCGGTGAAGGAGTACGCACGCGCGAATCCGCACCCCATGGGAACCTGGTCGAGCGCCTCGAAGACGCACGTGTCGACCATGGGCGCAGGGGATTTCTTCCATAACGAGAAATCGATCACGCTACCCGCCGCCACGACCGTTCGGATCGAGCACGTCGCCAAAGACGGCAAGATCACGGTATTGAAGGACAGCCTGCCCCTGCTCCAAGGCGAAATCTTCGACGGCACTTTCATGAGCAAGAAGGCGCTCCTCGCGTTCCTCCGGGAGCAGGTGAAAGATGCGCAGGCGCTCGGCGTCCTCTTCTCGCTTCACTTGAAGGCAACGATGATGAAGGTCAGTGACCCGATCATCTTTGGGCATGCGGTCCGCGTGTTTTTCTCCGATGTCTTCGAGCGCCATGCCGAGACCATGGACGAGCTAGGAGCAAACCCGAACGATGGTTTTGCGGAGATTGCCGCTCGGATCGAAACTCTCTCAGCCGCCAAGCGCACTGAAATCGAGGCCGACATCGAGGCCGCATACGAGCGCGGTCCCGCTTTGGCAATGGTGAATTCCGACAAAGGCATCACCAACCTTCACGTACCGAGCGACGTCATCATCGACGCCTCGATGCCCGCTATGATCCGAACTTCCGGGCAAATGTGGAATGCCGCCGGCAATCAGCAGGACACCAAGGCCGTCATTCCCGACAGCAGCTATGCCGCGGTCTACCGAGAAGTGATCGACTTCTGCAAGAAGCACGGTGCGTTCGACCCGACGACGATGGGCAGCGTGTCCAACGTCGGGTTGATGGCGCAGAAGGCCGAGGAATACGGGTCCCACGACAAGACCTTCGAAGTCCCCGCCGACGGTGTGGTCAGGGTGGTCGACGCCGGCGGCAAGGTGCTCATGGAGCATACGGTCAGCGCCGGCGACATCTGGCGCGCCTGTCAGACCAAGGACGCGCCTGTTCGTGACTGGGTGGGCCTCGCGGTTCGCCGAGCGCGCGCCACCGGGGCGCCGGCGATTTTCTGGCTCGACCAGGCGCGGGCGCACGATGCGCAGCTCATCGCCAAGGTAAACGCCTACCTTCCAGAGCACGACCATGAGGGCTTGGACATCCGTATCATGGCGCCGGCCGAGGCCACGCGCTTCTCGCTCGAACGGATGAAAGAGGGCAAGGACACCATCTCGGTGACCGGCAACGTTTTGCGCGACTATCTGACCGACTTGTTCCCAATCCTCGAAGTCGGCACGAGCGCGAAGATGCTTTCGATCGTGCCTCTGATGAATGGCGGCGGCCTCTTCGAGACCGGTGCCGGCGGGTCGGCGCCCAAGCACGTGCAGCAGTTCGAAAAAGAGAACCATCTGCGCTGGGACTCGCTCGGCGAGTTTCTCGCCTTGGCGGCCTCGCTCGATTTCCTCGCCGATCGTCACGACGATCGCAAGGTGAAAGTTCTCGCCGAGACGCTCGATGTAGCGGCGACCAAATACCTCCTCGAGAACAAGTCACCGTCGCGCAAAGTGAACGAGCTCGACAACCGTGGCAGCCATTTCTACCTGGCGCTCTACTGGGCGCAGGCGCTTGCCGGGTCCGACGATGCCGACTTGCGCAAGTACTTTGCGCCCGTGGCGAAGGCCTTGTCGGACAACGAGGCGAAGATCGTCTCCGAGCTCATCGAAGTCCAGGGCAAGCCCATGGACGTGGGCGGCTACTACCTCCCCGACGACGAGCTCGCCTCTGCGGCGATGCGACCCAGCGCCACGCTCAATGCAATCATCGATGCGCTGTAGTCGACATCCGCGGCGAAACGCCCCTTCGCTTTTGGGACGCGCCAGGCGCCTGCCATGATCCTCCGTAGTGCCGTAGAGGCCGCGAGACGCTGGGCCGATGCGCATCGGGAGCTGGTGATCATCTGCGTCGCCCTTCCGCTGAGCACGGCCGCCACCGCTTGGCAGAACATCAAGGGCCTCGGAGCCAAGAGGAGCGCCCCAGAAGGTCACGACGCGCGGGTAGCTCGGGTCCAGGCGGACGTGAAGAGGTACGCAGAGGCTCGCCGCCGCGGCGAGGACTGGGCGCAGAAGCCGCTCCGCACCGATCGCAAACCCGCCGCGTCGCTCAACACTCGCATGACGGACAAGTCCGCGTCGCAGACGGTGCACATGAGCGACCTCACTTCGATTTTAGGCGTGGACCGAGCAAAAAACATCGTTCGGCTCGAGCCCTTCGCAACGGTTGGCGATGTCGCCAAACACCTCGACCAGAGGGGACTTCAGCTCGAAGCAACCATCGAGATGAAGGACGCCACGTTGGGGGGCCTCGTCATGGCGCTTGGCATGACCACGCACTCGCACGTCTGTGGGCTGGTCCACGACACGGTGACCGCATACGAAATCATCACCGCCAACGGCGACCTCGTTCGCGCGACTGCAGACAACGAGCACGCCGACCTTTTTCGAGCGCTTCCCTGGAGCCACGGCACGCTAGGGCTGCTCGTCGGCCTCGAAATGCGGGTCATTCCGGCGGCCGCCCACGTTCGTATGGTGTACCGGCCGTTTTACTCGCTGCAGGCCTATGCGCAGGAGTATCAGCGACTCGTTCACCAACAGGACCCGCCTCATTTCGTCGAAACCATCATATTTGGCAAAGACCGCGCGGTGATCATGGAGGGGCACCTCGCGAACCAAGGCGATGCACAGGCCTCCCAGCTACCGATCAATCCGGTCGACCGCTCGTACAAGCCGCTCTTTTACAAGCACGTCGAAAGCATGCTCGAGCTCGGCGAGGGCCAACGCTACGACGAGCTCGTGCCGATGCAGGACTACCTCATGCGCCACGATCGAAGCATGTGCATGTGCCTTGCGCAGATTCTTCCAACGGCCAACGAGCCCTGGTTTCGCTACACGATGGGTTGGATGCTCCCACCGAACACCACCTTCCTCAAGGGCACGAGGCCTGCCGCCGAGAGGGAGAACACGATTCGGAAGCAGGTCTGGCAGGAGTACGCCTTCCCGGCAGAGCACTTCGCCGAGATGGTCGCGCAGGTTCACGACGACTTCGAGATCTACCCCTTGCTGGCGTATCCGTGCAAAGTCATCGACAAGGGAGGCATGGTTCGGCTTCCCAGCAATCGTGGAATGCCGTACTCAGGACGCGCGGAAACCGCCGCTTTTCTCGATATCGGCGTCTACGGTTTTCCACGGCGGGTAAAGGACGGCGACGAGCAGTACCCCGCTGTGACCAAGGTTCGGGCGCTCGAGCAAAAAGCGCGATCGCTTGGCGGTTTCCTTCATACCTATTGTGACGTCTTCAGCACCGAAGAAGAGTTCATGGAGATGTTCGACCATGCGCTTTGGCGTCGGATGCGCGAGCAATATCAAGCGGAAGGCACTTTCCCGACGGTTTACCAAAAGGTGAAACCCGAGATGGATCCGCTCGAGTTCCTCGCCCAGGAGGCGGCCTGGGAACGCAGCTCAGCTGGCCCCGGTCCGGACCAGGAAGTCCGTTTCTAGAGCCGTTGCTCTGCCGCGATACGGTCGAGGCGCATCGAGCGATCTCGGGCGTTGGCGCTGAACAGTCCGAGGACATACACCCGAAACAGCATCCACCAGAAGCTCTGCTCGTTCAGCCGTGGGTCGATTTGGTGCGCGATCTTCGCGTGGGCCTCTGGTGCCTTGCTCCAGTGCTGCCCCGGGTTTTCATGGTGGACCGTGTGAAGGCCGTTGTTGAACAGGAACCAGTTCATGACGGGGCCCACGATGTTGCGAGAGTGATTGAGCGACGACTCCTCGTCCGCGTGCACGTGCTGTA
>CAJIBX010000117.1_pt1 | contig 10401 bp, 8 predicted proteins | sample 9199471 | NCBI WGS metagenome assembly CAJIBX01 (sample SAMEA7708317, study PRJEB35096) | sediment metagenome | biome: marine neritic benthic zone biome [ENVO:01000025]; feature: sediment [ENVO:00002007]; material: shallow marine sediment [ENVO:03000034] sea grass bed [ENVO_01000059] ...
GAGGTGGTTCTCGGCGGAGACGCCATCCCGCCGATCCGCAGAGGGTTGGCCGCCGCCCTGGGACGCGACGGCTATGTCGTGATGAGCAACAACGACATGAGCCTTTTCACCGACGGATCGGCAGATGTGTACATCGGCTGGTTGCAGGATGATCGCCACGAGCTTCTGGAGTCCCCCGAACTCACGTACCCGCCCCCCGGCCAAGGCCCGAGCTCTTTGGCATTGCGGCAGGGGGGATCGGCCGTCGCGCTCGTCCAACTGCCGTGGGACGCGACTCTCGACCATCTGTGGAGCTTTTCGACCTTGACCGAGCAATGGGAGCGCTTCTCGATCGAACCTGACCCTCAGCAAGGGATGCTGGAAAGGGATCCCGGCGCCGCGATCGGATACGGCTGGGGCGGGGAAACGGTCGGCATCACGGCCCTGGGGGTCGATGCTTTCTTGTGGGAGCTCGACGGAACGCTGTCGTCGGGGTTTCGCTGGCAACGAATCGGGACGCCAAGCCCGCTTGCGAGTCCGAACTATTCGGTTGCAGGCTCGAGGGGCGGGCTGGTCCTCGGCGGTTCGGGTGCGATGACCGAGCGGGTTGTAGCGGGGGGCGCCACCTGGAACACAGTCGCCGATGCGGTTCCGCTGACGAATGCAGGTGCGGTGCAGGTCGGCTATCAGCTCGGGGTCAACACGGCGGCGTGGCACGCGGTGATCTTCGGCGGAGAGGATGGCGGGGCGCTGACGCAGGATCTCCACATCGTCGAAAGGCCCCACACCAACTCCCCCCAGTGGCGGACCACACCCCCGGAAGATGCTGCCGAGGCACCGCAAGGTCGGATCGGTCACACCATGGCGGTTCAGGCAGGCAGGTGCTCTCGAGATGGGGTGGTCGGGCCCTGGCAAGTCTTCCGGCCGGCTGAGATCTACGTGTTTGGCGGGGCGAGTGGAACGGCGTTGAACGACACGTGGCGACTGACGCACGCTGGAGTCGACTGCGACGAGACCGACTGGCGCTGGGAGGCCATCGATCGTGGCGATGGGGAAGGGGTCGAGATGCCACTCGGCCGGCCGCTTCCCAGAACGGACCACCAATCCGTGTGGGATGGGCCTCGGCAGCGCCTGATCGTGACCGGCGGTATCCGCACGCCACAGAGCCTTTTCTCGTTAGCGCTCCCGGGCAATGAAGTCTGGGCCCTCACCGTGGTGGAGGAGGACGAATGATTCGTTGGTGCTCAGCGATGTTCTTCTGTCTGCTCACGCCGTCGTTCGTCGCGGCCGACGATGACTCTCAGGCACGGCGACTCTTCGAAGCGGGTGCACAGCACTTCGACGTGGGTGACTACCAGGTCGCCCAGCACCAGTTCGAACGCGCCTACGAGCTCAGCAAACGGGTCCCACTGCTCTACAACATCTCGCTCGCCGCCGAGCTCGCCGGGAATCTGAGCACCGCCGTTTCGTCGCTGGAGCTCTACCTACAAAGCGAGGAGGCACGGGATCGCAGGCCCCACATGGAGCGCCTCAAGAACCTGCGACAGCGGCTCGCGGAGCAACAAGCCGCGGCAGCCAAGCTCAAAACCGAGGACCTCGCCAAGGAGCTCGAGCAGCTACGGGCCCAGGTCGAAGCCGGCTCGGAGCCCCCCGAGCTTCGCGTGCTCCCGGTCGTGTTCAAAGAGGGGCGACGCAAGGTGCCGGTGAGCGCGATCGTGTCGTTCAGCGCGGCGGGCGTGGGTGCGTTGATGGCAACGTCGTTCGGTATTCTCGCGCTGAACAAGAATCGCAAGCTAGAGGATGGGTGCCACGCTGTCGGGAACTGCACTGACAACGAACGCGACACGCTCCGACGCTACACGATTCTCGCCGACGTAGGTCTGGCCGTGATGATCACGGGAGCAGGACTCGGCACATTCTTCCTCGTCCGGGATCGCAAGAAGGCACGCGCGCGGGAAAAGGACCGAGGTAAGATCACGCCGTTCGAGAGCACGGTGAGCGTTCTTCCCTATGCCGGACCACGTGGGGGTGGTCTCGCGGCACGCGGCAGCTTCTGAGCCCGGCCGGCTCCGAGTGCTCTCTCAAGCAGCGTGCGCGACCAACGGCTGCGGCTTGGGCTGCGCCTGACGGGCGCCCAGTGCCTCGAAGTCCTCGTTGGTCCGCTCGGTGGCGCGGCGCTGCCAAATGATGGCGATGATGAAGATGGCGTTCATCAGGACGAGCCGGATCCACACGTACGTGTGGAGCTGATCAAAGGCCGCGCAAAACGCCATGATATAGGTATGAGGAGCAAGCGAAATCAACGCCCAAACCTGCATCGGTCCGAGGTTGTGGCGCCGGTAGAGCTCTGCCGAGCGCTCGCACTTCCGGAAAGCGACACCTTCACGCTGCGCCCGGCGGTCGACCCAGTTGATGACCTTTTGTTGGGTCTGCACGTACGGCAGCAAGATGAACCGGACCGCGAGGTAGGTGAGTATGCCCTTGTCGCGCGCGGGTTCGACGAGCTCGGCAACACTGCTCGGGTCGCCGCCTTCGCCACCATGGTCGAGGCGCGTCTGGCGGAGGTACGACTCCTTGAAGTAGTCGTAGGCTACCAAGTGCACGTTGGCCGAGACGATGGTCGGTATCATCAGCCAGAGGTAGATCGGGTCACGGGTCGTGACCCAGATGTGATAGAAGGCTGGGAACACGGTCGCGACGGCAACGATGGAGTCGCCCGCACCGTCGAGCGCACGGCCGAACTGGCTCTGTTGCTTCTTCGCGCGGGCGAGGATCCCGTCGGCGCCGTCGAAAATCGCCGATGCAAACATCAGCAGACCGCCCGCGACCATCGCGGCGCTGGTTCCCCAGATGAACATCACGCCGGCGGTGATGCCGGCGATGATCGAAAAGAGCGTCACCATGTTGGGGGTGATGTTGGTGCGGAAGATGCTCCACACGAAGGCGTAGGCCAGCGGCCGCTCAAAGTAGACGTTGACCGGGTCCTCGACCTCTTTGGACTTGAGAACCGACGCGAGCGGCGGCATTTTCAGAACTTGGCTCATGGTGTGGGTGCGTGTGCTCGCAGAACGCTATCGCAAGTTCCGTGCCGCGGTCGATTTCTCGGTGTTTAGGGCACTTAAGTCTTGGAGTAACCCAAAAGGGGTGGCTACCAAACCTGCCGACTGTGAAGAAAAACGTGGTGAAAAAGATACGGTCGGGTGACATCAGCGCAGCGCGCGCTCGATCGTCGCCAGGCACATATCGACGATGAGGTCGCGCAGCTCATCGCGCGAGACGGCTCGCTGCTCGAGCCAATCGAGGCTTACCGCCTCGACGAAGCCGATCCAACCTCGAAGCGCCGTGCGAAGGCGAGCCTGATTGGCCTCCGTGAGTGGTAAATCGCCCAGGATCCTCGAGAGGTAGTGGTTCCTGGTCTCCTCGACCACGGCGCGCACCTCTTCGTCAGAGCCCACCCCGCCTTGGAACAGCGAGGAATACGTCTTGGCCCGCTTCTCGACGAAGGCGAGGTACGCTTCCATGCCGGAGCGGAGCGCTTCGGCGTCGGGTGGGCCCTGGTGTTCGCGGGCCTCCCGAATCTGTTCGGTTTCCGCGATGAGCTGGCGCGCCGCCTCACGCAGGGCCGCGACGTAGTAGCCGCGCTTGCTGCCGAAATAGTGGTAGAGAAGCCCACGGGAGATGCCGGCTGCCGCGGCGATGTCGTCGATGGAGATGTCGTCGTACGACCGATCGGCAAAGAGTGACAGGCCGAGCTCCAGGAGCTGGCCCCGACGCTCGTCGACGCTGAGTCGGCTCCGGTGAGCGCCAAATTCCAGCAGTGAGGCCTCGTTTTCTGGCATGTACAGGACAAGCTAGCATCTATTGACTATTCTTCAATTGGACTCGCTTTCGAGATGAAACACGGGGGTTCTATGGAGGCCACGACAGAAAGGGTAGCGCGCAAACCGCCGACACCGCGGAAGATGAACTTCCCATTTACCGCTGAGGGGATTCCCAAGTACTGGTTTGGGGGGAACCCATTCATCACCCACCGCTCGAATGGGATCAACCTTCTGTTTCCCGCAGGCGAGCGGTTTTTTGTGAGAAGCGTGCGGTACTACCTCGATCGCCTGCAGGACGACCCCGACATGGTCGCCGCGATTCGGGGTTTTTTCGGGCAGGAAGGTAGCCATGCGAAAGAGCACGAGCGCTTTTTCGAGATCATGGAGGCGCAGGGGTACACGATTCGGCCGTTCCTCGAGCGGTACGAGCGATTTTGCTTCGGGGTGCTCGAAAAGCTGATGTCACCGAGCTTGCGGCTCGCGGTGACCGCGGCGGCCGAGCACTACACGGCGCTCATGGGCGAGGCAGCGTTGCGCGATGACTTCTTCCAGACCCGCGCGCACCCGATCATGAAAGATCTGCTCCTTTGGCACGCGGCAGAAGAGATCGAGCACAAGTCGGTCGCTTACGATGTTCTGCAGAAGGTAGACCCTCGGTATTCGATTCGCGTTGCGGGCATGGCCCTTGCGACCGTCGTGCTGTTTTCTTTCTGGACGGCCGCGACGATCATGCTTCTCCGTCAGGACGGGATGGGTTGGTCCGAGGTACGCGCCGCCTCGACGGAAAGCTCGGAATACGATCAATCGATCGTGCGCGACGTGATCGTCAGGGGGCTGCGCGGATATCTGCGACGGGACTTCCACCCTTGGGATAACGACAACCTCGAGCTCGCCACGGGCTATCTCAGGGAAAAGGGACTGATCTAAACCGCGTTCTTCTTCGATTTACGAAGTTCGACAATTGGGGTTGGTTTCGGCGACAAAGTTAGGCGCGTTGACCCCCTATATCGACAAACTTTTACACCTATAGGGTGTTAACCGTTGCTAGCTTAGGAGCGTGTTTTGCCTCCTCTCTAGACGCCTGGTGTGGGCGTTTGCGTTGCTCGCAGTCGGATGCTGGGAAGGCCAGCTGAGCGACAGTGATTCTGGGCGTGCGCGCTCCAACGTGGAAGCGGTCGTCGTCTGCACCCCGCTTGCGGAAGGCGAGACGCTGCATGATGTCGGGCCCGAGGGACAGGCCTGGATCAGCAGCCCAACGGGGCTTCGCGTCATCGATCGATTCGGCGAATCGCAGGACGTCCCGACACAGTTCAGCAACACCGAGGCGTTGGTCGCATGGACGTCCGAAGAGGCGTTTGTGGTCGGTGACAATGTCTTTTGGAGCACGAGCACCGAGGGTTCGGTCGCGGTCGCGCTTCCGAGTGAGCTCGGCAATCCCGAGCAGGGCTGTGGCGACCCGAACGCTCAATCCGGCGCATTCGTGCTCGGCACGCGGGGTCTGTTCGAGCGTCGAGGCGATACCTGGTGGCGCTGGGATCTACCGGTGGAGATTCACGATACCGTGGAGATCCGAGACGTGCAGGGCGCCTGTTCGACCGAGAATGAGCGTTTGTACTTCACCGCCGAAGGCAAGCTCTGGAAGGTCAACCACGGCAACAACGCCTTCTTCTACGAAGTTGCCGATCTCGAGGGCGCCGGCGAGTTCGCCGCCGACTCCACGTTGGGTTTCGTTGCGCTCCGCGATGGGCAGCTCGTTCGAGAGAAGGACGGGGCTTGGCTGGACATCCCGTTTGAAGAAGGCTGGGTGTCACACATGAGCGCCGCCGACGGCGTGCTCTGGGCGATCGTGGGGACGCGCGTGTTTCGGCGCGACCGGTCCGCCCGCTGGGCGTCGGTTTCGTCGCCGCTTCCCATCGCTTCGATCGATTCCGTCACTGGTTACACGGCCGGAGGCGCATGGCTCGCCGGCGCAGGTCAGCTGTGCCATCTCGATTACGAAAAGACGGTTCGAGTGAGCGGCGTGCGCCCGTTTGAGCGACTCGGTCCCGACGCCACGCTTGGGAGATTGCGCGTGTCCGCCGATCCTTCGATGGGCACCAAGGTCAAAGCCCACGTGGATGGACGGCGCCTCGACGTGTCCGGCTCGGCAGGCGATTGGACGCTCAGCGGGATGCGCGCACTCAACCGCGGGTGGCACGAGCTTCGCGTCGATGTCGACACCTCCGATGGCCAGGTGCGACGCACCGTCGCATTCGCGGTCGAAGACGAAGTAATCGATGTTTCCGATCCGACCGTGTTCTGGAGCTCGGACATCAAACCGATTTTCAACCAGTACTGCCAGAGCTGCCACGGCGAGGGCGGTCAGCAAAAATTCTTGGATAGCTACGAGGACTTCAAGGCGGCGGCGACAGGCGCCCTCGGGTTCGTGCAAAGCGGTCAGATGCCGCCACCCCCATTGCCGGGTCTGAACGCTCAAGAAGTCAATCTGTTGGAGAAATGGATAGAGGAAGGAATGGCACCATGAACTTGAAGTGGACAGTCATCTGCGCGCTCTTGTGCACTGCGATTGGGTGCAAAGGGGACCTTTCGGGTTCAGGTCAGCGCGACGAAGTCGACGGACTGATACCCGAGACCAAGCGCATTCAGCGCCTGACGGCCAACCAGTTCTTCACGTCGCTGCGTATCGCGACCGGACAGGAATGGTCCGACGAAGAGCAGTACGCGGCAACGCTCGGTCGTCCCAACTTTGAGAACCAAACCGAGGAAGCCCGCGAGATCTCGGTCAGCTTCACCAAGCTCGCTGGCGATGCTGCTCGAGAGACCTGCGGCAACGCCGTCGACGCTGATCTCGAGATGACGAATGCCGAGGACCGGATCATCTTGAGGAGACTCAACGGGATGAATCCCCTGGACGAGTCGGTCTACGACAATCTCCGGTACCTAATCCTCCGCTTTCACGGAATCTACGTTAGCGATTCGCTCGATTCCCGGCTCGAGCCCTGGATTGGGCTCGTGCGCACCGACCTTCCCGAAGACGAAGGCGCGCGTGAGCGTGCCGCAGAGGATCGCTGGAAGGCGGTCTGCACAGGTCTTGCTCTCCACCCGGACTTTCTGACGTATTGAGGTTCACGATGTGTAACGAAAACAACTTCAAGTTCAATAGACGGTTCCTCTTTCGCGGCGCGCTCGGCGGAGTTGGAATGCTCGCGCTCAGCCCCGTGGTCCGGTTGCTGGCGCAGCAGGCCACCGGTCATCGCTTCGTTGCCTGCTACATGTCGGGTGGTTGGGACGTGCTACTCGGGGCAGACCCGCGCGATCCAGCACGCACCTACGCCGGCATCGACCTCGGCACCGAGCGGCTGAATGCCCAGTTCCAGGATCCTCTTCCGGTCACCGTCGGTGGTCGCGAAGCGCTGTGGGGCGCTTCCATGCAAGCGCTCGTGGAGCACGCCGATATCGCGACCATCTTTCGCGGCATCAACATGAACACGGTTTCCCACCAGACTGCGGCCTCGTACAGCCACACCGGTATTCAGCCGGCGAACTCGATCGCCAAGGGCGATTCGTTCGGGACGATCGTGGCCGCGGCCAACGACGACGGGCGCTTGATTCCGAACGTGGCGATCAGCATCCCGAGCTTCAACCGCGGCTTCGACAACCGCATGACCGCGTTCGAGATGAGCAACCCGAACGAGCTGAGTCAGTTGATCGGGGCAAACCGAAATCGCCTTCCCGACGATGTCGAGGGGCTGCTCGACCAAGCCCTGGCCGCCGCCGGTTCGTGCGTCTCCCCCGCGTACCAAGGGCGGCTCCCGGCCGACCAACTCGAGCTGAGCCGCGACCGTCTCAAGCGCCTGCAGGGCCAGGACCTGCTGAGCCGCTTCAACTTCGGAGGCGGCAGCGAGGAGATGAGCCGCATCCGGTCGCTGTACGACACCAATCGGTCCGAAGGTCGCAACGCCGCGACCGCTGCCCAGATGCTCCGGACAGGCCTGAGCACCTCGGTCAGCGTTCGGTTGAGCGGCGGGTTCGATACCCACGGAAACAATTGGTCGAACGATCAGCCCAACGGATTGCTCCGGGCGTTCAACTCGATCGGCGCGCTCGTCACGCATCTTCGCGAAGACGATCCGAATTTCGATAACACGACTGTCGTCGCGTATTCGGAGTTCTCACGCACTCCCAACATCAACAGCTCGGGCGGTCGCGACCATTGGTTCAACGATTCGGTCGTGATTCTCGGCAACTCGCTCAAGAGCGGGGTGTTCGGCGCGAGTGATGAAGAGAGCTTGGGCATCATCAATGTAGACCCGGCGACGGGTACGCCCGACAACAACGGGATTCAACTCAAGCCGGAGCACGTCTTCGGCACCCTCGTCAAGAGCCTCGGTGGTGACCCATTCAAGTTCCGGGAGCCCACCCTCGACGATTGGATCAAGCCACAGGAGCAGTCATGAACCGTTTTCTGATCTCCATAGTCGCGACGCTGATTCTAGTGCCGCATCTGGTCTGGGCGCAGTCGCCCGAATTCTGTGCGCCCACCGAGCGGATGGGCAAGTACCGATTTCTCCGCCAGCTCACACTGGATCTGTACGGGCGGATTCCGACCATCGACGAGTACGAGCGGCTTCACGACCGGAATGACGTGAACGAAGCCCTCATCGACGAGATGCTCGGCTCGGTCGAGTTCTTCGACAACCTAGCGGCGTATCACCGGAACATGCTCTGGACGGCGCTACCCGACGCAGAGGATCTGTTTGCGATGCACCTCGAGTTGCGGTCCACGACCGACAACAACGACGAACGCGTGTGGGTCATCCGAAACAAGCAGACGGATTACCGGCGCGCCTACACCCCCTGCATGGATGTCCGTCACACCAATTTCGCCACCGACGGGACTCCTCTTCCGATGCAGGCGAACTACACTGCCAGCAGTAGCTGCGATGACGTAACCGACCGCGATACCGGTGAGATCATCGGCTGTCGGATGGACGGCTGGATCGAGGTCGAGCCCTACTGGGCGCCTGGAACCACCATCAAGGTCTGTGCGTTCGATGCTCAGACGGCCGATACCGGAGAGCCCGGCGAATACTGCGCTTCCTACGACGACAACCCCGATTGCGGTTGTGGAGATGACCTCTTGTACTGCGCCGCCATGGGTGAGGGCGGGAATGCAGAGGAGATCCGGCAAGCGCTCACGGAAGAACCCGCGCGGATCTTCGAAGGTGTGATTCGAGACGGCCGACCGTACACGGAGGCATTCTCGACGACCGACACCTACTTCAACGGAGCGCTTCGGCACTACTATCGTTATCTCCAGCGCAAGGCCGATGGTGAGCTTCGAGGCGTCGCCGGCGCACCGTACGGCGCTGACTGGGAGATCGTCGAACGACCCGATAACCACGCGGGTATCCTGACGACGATGGGCTACCTGCTGCGTTTCACGACCCAAAGAGCGCGAGTGAACCAACTCTACGACAAGTTCCTTTGCGACCCGTTCCAAGCGCCCGCGGGCGGTTTGCCACCAGCGACCGATCCGTGTTCGCTCAACCCCGACCTGTCGGACCGGTGTGGTTGTGCGACCTGTCACCAGACGATCGAGCCTGCGACCACCTTCTTCGGACGGTGGGAGGAGGGCGACTTCGAGTTTGACGCGGACCTCCCTGAGTTCAGGCAAGAGTGTGCCGATTGCTCCGCTGGCAGCGGAACGTGTCGAAACTGCGATCGGGATGGCTATGTGACGCGGGACCTCGAAACCGAGCCCGGCAACGTCGATGACCAACTCGGCAAGCTGAAAGTCGTCGCGTGGCGCAGCTCATCGGAGGCCAGAGCGCTCGACGAGGGCCCTGGGGGTCTCGTGCAGCAGCCGGGCTATCAGGAAAGGCTCACTCAATGCACCGTCCGGACCTTCTCGGAGTTCTTGTTCGGTCGAGAGCTCAGTTCGGACGAGAAGGCGGACTGGTTGATCGAGAAGACCGACCGCTTCACCAACAACGGCCAAGACTTTCTGAAGATGGCCAAGGACATCTTGCTCGACCCGCGCTACCGCCGCGTCGACTAAATCCATAGGGTGTTTGCGTCGGGGGATCCTTCCCCTTACGCTCGCCCGAATGCCCAAGGGCAAGAAACCATCGGATCACACCACCTCGGTGCACGGCGGCGAGCCGCGAACGTACCCGTACGACTCGCTGACGGCGCCGATCACTCAGACCGCGACTTATTCCTTTGCCGATACGGCAGAGCTAGTGGCCTATTTCGAGGGCCGAAAGGAGCGGGAAGAGTATGGGCGCTACGGCAATCCGACGGCTCGCCTCGTCGAAGAGAAGGTTGCCGCCCTCGAGGGCATGCAGGACGGCGTGGCCTTCGCCAGCGGTATGGCAGCGATTACCTCTACGATCTTGGCCTTGGTCAAGACTGGCTCCCACGTGGTGCTGTTCGCGGATTGCTACCGTCGAACGCGCCAGTTCGTCACCGGCTTCTTGAGCCGCTTCGGCGTGAGCCATACGCTCGTTCCGCCGGCCGACGTGGAGGCTCTGGCGGCCGCGATCCAGCCCGAAACCCGGTTGGTGATCAGCGAGGCGCCCACCAATCCTTACCAAAC
>CAJIBX010000146.1_pt1 | contig 10322 bp, 12 predicted proteins | sample 9199471 | NCBI WGS metagenome assembly CAJIBX01 (sample SAMEA7708317, study PRJEB35096) | sediment metagenome | biome: marine neritic benthic zone biome [ENVO:01000025]; feature: sediment [ENVO:00002007]; material: shallow marine sediment [ENVO:03000034] sea grass bed [ENVO_01000059] ...
GCGGCATCCCCGCCGCCGGTTTTCGTTTGACCGCCTGTTCCCAAGGCGTCTCTTTCGGTTTGTGGCTCGAACACGTGGCCGTGTCCTTGAGCGGCCATCTCCCCTGCCCGAGCCGGCAGTCTCCCACCTGCGAACCATCGGACTCGGTCTTCTTGGGGATGTACCACCCACACGTTCCACACCGGCCTGAGAGATCGCGGCTCATCAGCCCCGGCACGATAACACATCGCTTTGCGTAACGAAGCCGGAGACGTCGCGTAGGGTCCCGTGATACGGTCACACACTTTCCCGTAGACCACAGGAGACGATGATGGCGGTCTCATACGTAGAACCCAACGAAGCCAATGAAGAAACCAAAGCCTTCTACGGACGTGCCGAGGCTACGTTCCAGATGGTGCTCAACATCTTCAAGGTATTCGGCCATACCCCGCCACTGGGCACGGCGTTCACCGACACGGTCATGGCCATCCTCAAAGACGGCGAGCTTTCATGGGCGACCAAGGAGCTCCTGATCTTGAAGGCAACTCACCGAAACGAATGTCAGTATTGCGTAGTGCAGCACGAGGCGGTCTCCCAGCGCTTGGGCATCTCGGAAGAGAAGATCCGAGCACTCGACGGCGACTGGTATCAAGGAAGCCCCCTGTTCACTGATGGTGAAAAGGCGCTCCTCGATCTCACCGTTCAGATCGGTGTCGATGCAAACCGCGTGTCCTCGGAGCTTTGGGATCGGCTACACGAGCATTACACCGAGCCGCAGATCGTCGAGGCGGTGTATACCATCACGCAGTACATCGCGATCAGCAAGTTCGGTGATGCGCTCGGAGTCGAGCTCGAGCCCGTATTTCAAGGCCAGGACCCGATTCTGCACGTGTCGCAATGAGGCGCGGGATCACTTCCCGGCGATCACGTCGCTTGCCGCGCGGCTGACGGTCGAGACCGCCCCCGAGATGTGAAACAGAAACGCCCTACGCATCGCGTTGGTGCGGTCATACGAAAGCACATCTGCGTTCGAGTTCACGGTCGCTGCGAGCGCATCCCCTCGCCCCCACATGGCGGTCACACCGGTCGACAACCGGTAGTCCCTTGCATGGACGCCGATCGCGGCAGACGCACCAAACATGTGGATCCGGGGCATCGTGTACGACTGCGTCGAGGCCGGCACCTTGGGCGCGGAGGACAGGTTCGTGAAGAGGCCCGCGAGCAGAGCGAGCTTGCCGAAGTCGTATTCCCCTCCAATCGAGACGTTTGCGGCGACGCGGCGCTCGGTCGAATTGGAAAAGAACACGCCGATCTCGTCCTCGGATATATCGACGGTGCTAGGCAGCTTGATGACGTCTCTGTCTTTGACCCACCCGTACACGGCAACGTCGAAGCCGACGGTGCTGCGTTTCTTCGGAGTCATCGCTGCGCCCAAGTTGAGTTGCCACGGAATGGGTGCATTCGCCGAGAGATTGCTCTCATCGATCAAAGAGAACGTGGACTCGCCGCTGGCCGCGTCGAAGGTCGACATCTGACGCCTCAGCTTGCCCTTTTCCTTGAGGGGGATGCTCGGTAGTTGAAACATCGCGCCGAGGCTCCATTTGCTGCTCTTCCGGTAAAGGATGCCGAGTCGCGGAACGAAGTAAAAGCCTCGCACGCCCACGAGCGTGCTCGACACGAGTGAATCGGCGTCGATGCGCTCACCGTTTGGATCGAAGGTCCCGCCCGCGGCAAGGGCCACGTCCTCGCGGTAGCCCTCCTTTTGCACGCCGAGGTACCAGGTGAAGCCAAAGGACCACTTGCGTGACAGCCGAGCCGCAAACGAGAAGCCGTGGAGCGAGAGCCGATTGTCGACCGCGATTCGGACCCCACTCTCGGTCGCAGGGTTTTCGATCGATACGTTGTAGACCTCGCTGGTCCGATTCGGCTGTACGCTGCTGTAAGCGAGCGCGTACTTGTGTTTTCGGTAGCGCTTCTTGCCGAACTGGAGCACCGCCCCGGCAAAAGGCGGAATCGCGAGCCGCACCTTGCTCACGAAGTTCACGCTCCCCTCGGGAGTCGTGAGCCCATCCTGAATCTTGGTGCGGCCAAACGCGAACAAGCTGAGGCTCCCGGAGAACTGGGCTTTGTCCCCGGTGACCAGGCCCGCGGGGTTGTAGTACGCGGCAGAGGGGTCATCAGCGACGCCGGTAAACGCCCCACCCATGCCGATCGAGCGTTCGCCAATCGGGATGTCGCGATAGTTCGTGGGTTGGGCGAGCGCCGGCAACGCCCCGACGACGAGCGCAGCGATCAAAACAAGCCCGAAAGGCCATCCCCGTAACCCCAACGTGAACCCCCCGATAGGCTCAAACTAGCGGCTCAGGTGGGCCTCGCCAAGGGCGGGGTGGCGGGTGTTGGTAGGACTTACTTGGGTGGGGTATCGACGACCTTCACCCCGGGGGGCACGCAGTTGGGCACCCGACCCTCGGCCTTGGCTTTTTCGTAGCGCTCCATCGCCTCGGGAAGGTTCTTCTCGAGCTTTTCAATACGCGTCTCATGGGCGGGGTGCGTCGATAGAAACTCCGGCGGCTGCTGTCCGCCCGCGAGCTTGCCCATGTTTTGCCACAACGTGACGGCTTCGCTCGGGTCGAACCCGGCGTCGGCCATGATCGTTTGGCCGAGCTTGTCCGCTTCGCTTTCGTGCTTTCGGCTGAACGGCAGCAACACGCCCACCTGCGCTCCCGCCCCCAGTGCGCCCATGACCGCCTGCTGTTGCGCGGGATCCATCGAGGAGACCGAAACCGAAGCAAGGCTCATGGCTCCCTGCGCCAGGAGTGTTTGCGATGCGCGCTCATTGCCATGACGAAGGAGCACGTGCGTGACTTCGTGTCCGAGAATCGCCGCGAGCTGACCAGGCGTCGTCGCCACACCGAGAATGCCTGTGTGAACGCCGATCTTTCCGCCGGGCAGTGCAAAGGCATTGGCGGTCTCGTCCTCGAACACGACGACTTCCCATCCCTTGGGACTGCCTTTTGCCTTGGGCGCCTGTGCGACCACGGCTTCGGCAACGCAGCTCACATAGTTGTTGAGCTCGGGTCCGCTATCGACGGGCACTTGCTCCTTCATCTGCGTGAAGGCCTGCACGCCCATCTCGTTCATCGTGCTCTCTGGCAGGAACGCGAGTTGCTTGCGGCCCGTAATGCTGGTCGAGCACGCCCCAACCAAGAACACGACAAGCACCAAAGAACCCAGGCAGATCGATCGTTTCATCCGTAACCTCAGTAGCCGCGAGTGTAGCCCACTTCGGGGCCTGTTCGAGACGCTTCTCCGACCCTAGGTATTCAGTAGGGTGGGCAAGCGCATGAACCGCTGGCGAATCTCCACGGTAAGTGCCATATCCCAATCCCCAGGCGCCATCCCGCCGGCTTCACCACGAGAGGAGTTCGCTTTGGCCGACAAAGAAACCACCAGCTTCATGCGTTCCCTTTGCATGGGACGCATCGAAGAAGACGTGATCATCCCCTTTCCGACCATGACGGAAAGCGAGAAGGAAACCCTGACCGACATCGCTGGAGCGCTCGAAGGGTTGCTCGGTCCTCACGAAGAGGACTTCCGAAAGTGGGACGAAGAAGCCGAATTCCCTCCGGAGTTTCTTCAGGAGCTTCGCGAGTTCGGGATGTTTGGGCTCGTCATTCCCGAAGAGCACGGCGGCATGGGCCTTCGCAACAAGGCCTACTCGCGAACATTGCAAGAGGTGGCCAAGTACGACGCATCCGTGGCAGTCAGCATCGGGGCACACAGTTCGATCGGGATGCGTGGTTTGTTGCTTTTCGGAACCGACGAGCAAAACGAGCGCTTCATGCCCAAGCTCGCGACGGGAGAAATCATCGCAGCGTACTGCCTCACGGAGCCCGGGGCGGGTTCCGATGCCGCAGCGATTCAAACCACCGCAGTTCAAAGCGGCGATCATTGGGTGCTGAACGGCAACAAGCTTTGGATCACCAACGGCGGCATTGCCGACTTCTTCACGGTGTTCGCCAAGACAGACACGGGCGGCCGCGGCAAGATGACTGCGTTCATCGTGACGCGCGACATGGAGGGCGTGAGCATCGGACCACACGAAGACAAGATGGGCCTCCGCGCCAGCTCGACCACCACCGTGAATCTCGATGAGGTCAAAGTCCCGAACGAAAACGTGCTTGGCGACGTAGGTCAGGGCTTCAAGGTCGCCATGATGATCTTGAACAGCGGGCGCACGGGCTTGGGTGGCGGCTCCGTGGGCGCCATGAAACACCTGATCGAGCTCTCCACGAAACAAGCCAACGAGCGCAAGACCTTTGGCAAGCAGATCTCCGAGTACGGGATGGTCAAAGGAAAAGTCGGCCAGATGATCGTCGATTGCTACACCGCCGAGGCAGCGGTCAACATGGTCGCGGGACTGATCGACCAAGGTTACCAAGAGTACGCGGTCGAGGCGGCGATCAGCAAAGTCTACTCGACCGAGATGCTGTGGCGCACCGCCGACGAGGCACTGCAGATCTCAGGCGGCAACGGCTTCATGCGCGAGTATCCGTACGAGCGCATCGTGCGCGACTGCCGCATCAACCGCATCTTCGAAGGTACGAGCGAAATCCTCCGGTTGTTCATCGCTCTGACTGCCATGAACGAAGTCGCGAGTCAGCTGCAAGAGCTCGCACAAACCATGAGGGGCATCCTGAATGATCCGATCAAAGGGTTCGGGGTGTTGTCAGACTACGCACGAAAACACGCGGTCCTGCGGACGGGTATCGGCGGACAGAACAAGTTCGAGAAGCTCGACGAAGTGCTGCAGGAGCAGGCGGAAGTTTTCGAAGAAGAGACTCGATATCTCGCCGCAGCAGCCGACAGGATTCTCAGAAAACACGGCAAGGGGATCGTCGGCAAGCAATTCGCCAGCCGGCGTCTTGCAAACATCATGATCGACCTCTTCGTCCTCAGCTGCACCTTGAGCCGCGTTCAAGCGTCGATCAACGCGAACGGCGTCTCGGGGGCGCAGCGAGAGATCGACATCGCCCGCGTATTCACGGAGCAGGCCAAGACACGTATCAAGCACCACTTCCGACGCATCGACAACAACGACGACGAGCTGGTCAAGGGGCTGGCCGACGACGCGTTCGAAGTCGAGCGCTTTCGCTGGGACATCATCTAGGGATGGCTCGTTGATCGCAACTGAGCCATACTCCGCGCAGTGACCCAGTACTCCCGAGCAGAGGCCGATGAGATCCTCCGACGCGCCCTCGAGGATCAACGGGTCGACGAGCTCACGCACGAAGAGCTGATCGAAGTTGCCACCGAAATTGGCATCGACCGCGAAGATGTCGAACAGGCCGCGTTGGCGCTTCGCGAGGAGCAGGAGCTCACAGGACAAAAGACGGCCATCCTCGCGCGACGCAAGCGTAGGTTTTTCGGCAGCTTCTTCACGTACGCCGCGGTCAACAGCCTCTTGTTGATGGCCGACATCATGCAAGGGCCCGGCTGGTGGGTGCACTGGGTCGCCGCGGGCTGGGGTATCGCCCTTGTCCTCGCCGCGCGGCCGGTGTTCTTCCCCGACCGGCAGAAGCTCGACCGCGATGCCCGACGACGGCTGAGGCGCAAACGCGCTCGCGAACGAATCGAGGCGGAGCGCGCACAAGCAACCGACCTCGAAGTGGCGATCGAGGCAGGGGTGAGCGCATTGGTAGACGCTGCCTCCCGGCACCTCTCCGACTACGACGGTGGGCGCAGGTGGCGCCGACGGCGTAGGCACGGACGCCCGCCCCCTCCCCGCAAGCGTTCCGGTTCGGACCAGGGACGGCCTGTTCGAATCAGCTCCGACCCGCCAGACATCATAGACGCCGAGGTGGTCGAGCCCGACGAGGCGGCAAGCGCGAAACGCCAGCGCTGAGCTCAGCCAAAGTCGAAGGCTTGCTGGTCCGTGGGCTCGACGCACTCCGCATCGTCGTGCTCGACACGGTTGACCCGGGTGGACACCGGACGCCTCGTGAGCTCCACGCCGGACTCGAGCTTTGCGCCCTCGAGCCAGACGAGCGCCTGCTCGGAAGGCACGATCACGGGCATGCGATCGTGGATCTCGCTCACGACCTCGCTCGAATCGGTAGTCATGACTGCGAAACGGTCACCCTCCCACAGGCCTGCCATCAGTAAGAGACTCCCGTCGGCGCGATGAAACCAATAAGGCTGCTTGACCTTGCCCTCACGTCGCCACTCGAAGAAACCGTCTGCGGGCACGAGGCACCTCCCCTCGCGGTAGGCTCGACGAAAAAGCGGGCTGTGCTCGGCGCGTTCGACCCGAGCATTGACCGCGATCCCTCCCTTGTGCCTAGCGAAGCCCCATTCACTCTCGAGCAGTGTGGGTCGGCCATCGATCGAGCGCACGATGACCGCGCTCTGACCAGGGGCGATGTTGTAGCGGGGGCGGAGTTGAAGACGGGTATCGCTGAAGGCATCGAACCCGAGGCGGGCCCGCAGCTCGTCTACGTCTGCACAGCCGAGGGAGTAACGACCGCACATCGCTCGCGCTACTGGTCCTCGAATGAGAGCGCCGCAGAGTTGATACAGAAGCGCTCGCCCGTCGGATTGGGGCCGTCGGGAAACACGTGCCCGAGGTGCCCATCACAGCTGGCACACCGCGCCTCGATGCGACGCATGCCGTGGGAGTTGTCCTCGTGGAGCGTGACGCGATCCTCCGCCATGGGAGCGAAAAAGCTCGGCCAACCAGTGCCAGAGTCGAACTTCGTCTCCGAGCTGAAGAGCTCGGCTTCGCAGCCCGCGCACCGATAGACACCATCGCCCTTGTGATCGTGGTAAGCGCCCGTGAACGCCGGTTCGGTGCCTGCCTCGCGGAGGATTCGGTATTGCTCCGGAGTGAGCTTCGTGCGCCACTGTTCGTCGGTCGTGTCGTTGCTCATGGTGTCCTCTTCTTCGCTTTGGGGATCGCTTTCTTGACCGTGATCTTGACGTCGTCGCCGACGATTTTGCGAATCGACGGCTCGATCACGCCGGTGCGAACGTATTCGGCACCGACGCCGAATGCGGCGCGGCCCGTCACCTCCACCACGACTTCCCCATCGGTGACAGAGACGAGCGCAATGGTGCTCTCGTCTTGCTCTAGCAATGGCAGCAGCACCTCCGCGATCATCGATTCGAGCTCCTGATGCACGGCAAGGAGAGTGAGAGATTCGCGCGGCAAAGGCAACCACGCTGTGCTAGGGTCGCCCCCAACCATGCAAGCCAGCCGGAAGAGACTCGAGGTGGACGCGCGCCGTGAACAGCTTCTCGAGCTCGCGCGCGAGATCTTCGCGAACAAAACGTACGACGAAATCTCCATCGACGAGATCGCCAAAGGAGCCGGAATTTCGAAGGGTTTGCTCTACCACTACTTTCCGAGCAAGCGCGCGTTCTACGTTGCCTCATTGCGCCGCTCAGCCGAGGAGCTTCTCGCCGAGGCCGACCCGGGCGACGGTCTCCCTCCCGGCCCCGAACGCCTGCGTCGCGGCCTGCACGCTTTCCTCACCTACGTCTCGACGCACGGCGTTGGGTACGCCTCGCTCATGCGAGGAGGCGTCGGATGCGACCCCGAGGTTCGCGAGATCTTGGATGAAGCGCGAGGGCGCTTCGTCACTCGCGTGTTCGAGCGTTTCGCCGATCAACGCGACAACCCGAAGATCAACGCCATGCTCCACGGTTGGCTCGGGTTCGTCGAGGGCACCGCTCTCGAATGGGTCGACGAGCAAAAGGTCGACCTCGAAGAGCTCTGCGATCTCCTGGTCGACGCTTCGCTTGCTCTGTTTGCATCACTGGCTCCTCACGCAGTCAAATGACCGCTGCGCGACTGCTTGCGGTATGCGCGTTGTTGACGAGTTGCTCGCGCGCGGCCGCTCCAACCGCCAGCGAGGCAGAACCCGTCGCCAAGAGCAAGCCTGCGCCAAGGTCGGTCCGGGCGGAGGTGCTCCAGTTGATGTCGCTATCAGGATCAGTGTCGACGTCGATCCGTAACCCAAATGACGGCTCGCTCGAGGGCGGGGTCGCCCTTCCTCTCGAGTCACAAGGCCTCCGGTTCAATCCCAAACGCGACGCTGCGCATCGGTACGGAACGGTCGAGATGGTGCAGGCGCTCGCAAGGGCCGCAAAGGTGGTGCACGACGAGCTCGGCGGAGTCGCTGTGACCGTCAATGATCTAAGCCTCCCCAAGGGCGGCCCGCTACCACGCCACAGCTCTCACCAAAGCGGACGTGATGTGGATGTGTTGTTCTATCTGTTGGACGCGGCAGGCTCGCCCGTGCCTGCGGTGGGTGCGTTCTTCGATCCAACGGGGCGGGGTATCGATTTCAAGAGTCTCGAGGATCCGTCCGATGATGTTCCACTGGAGCTCGACCTCCCGCGCACGTGGCTCTTCGTGCAAGCGCTGATCGAAGACCCCGGCGCCCACTTGCAACGGGTCTTCGTTGCGGAGCACATCCGCACCCTTCTGCTCAACCAAGCGACGAAGAGCGGCGCGAGCCCACACACGGTAAGGCGCTTTTCCGAGATGACCTGCCAGCCGAGTTACCCGCACGACGATCATTTTCACTTTCGCTTCTTTTGCACGGCCGAAGATATTCGACAGGGCTGCCGCGACGGGCGACCGATCTATCCGTGGCGCCTGCAAGAGCTGCGGGCGGCTGGGGTGAAACCAAAGCCGCTGCTCAAACGCCGTCCCTTCGCCGAGGCGGACATCGTCACGCACGAAGAGGCGCGTGCCGCGGCGGGGCCGATGCACGCGGAAGTCGAGCGCTGGCTCGAGCGGCGCAAAGCCTGGCTGAAGCAGCCCCACCCTGGCCGGGAGTTTTGTCCGTAGCGTCTTCGATCGGAACCGCGTGGCGGTCGCACCGGCGCGGGGGCTTCGCCCTGGTGCTACGCACCCCTTGCTCGCTCGCGGGACCCGTCGGCTGTCCGGAACGTGGCCCACGCGAGCCTCCGCCCACTCGCTGCGCAGGACGCCCCTAGCGCCGGCCGACCGCCACCGTGGTTGGCCGCCTCAGGAGCGGTAGACCTTGTTAATCAGCGGGTCCATAAGCTAAGCTTCGATCGTGAGCGATTTGCTCGAGACTTCGTGGGGAGTGTTCGTTGTTTTGGCATGGTGCCTGCCGTACCTATTGGCGTTCGGGCTCGCGGCGTTCTTTTTGAAGAGATATCTTGGCATCAAGGGGCTGGAAGAGCGGCTGAACAACATTCGCCAGGAACAGGTGCGGATCGGCGTTCAGCTCGACCGGCTTGTCGATGCACACGACAAACCCAAGTCGTCCGTAGTCGAGCAGCGTCCCGAGGACGGACAAACGTGAGAGGTTCGGGCGCTGCGGACGGGCGGCGCGTCTTCGATCGGAACCGCGGCAGGGGCGTGTTGCGGCGCACCGACTCGGAGGACGCGCTCGCCTTGCACATCCGCGCCGGGTGAACGGGTTTCCTTGGGCGCGGGCAAGGCTCGCTCTCGGGATTCGTGCCAAGCGAGGCGCCTCGGTGAATTGCTGCTTGGCACTCCCGGGGTCCTCCTCCGTCGGCACGCCGCCAACACGCCCTCCCGTGGTTGGCCGCCTCAGGAGCGGGTCGAACGGGCGAGCTTCCAAGTGAGCGCAACGACGCGATCCGCGAGCTCGAGGGTAGCCGGGTCGCTGACGTAGCCGAAGGCTTCGGCAACCTGAAGCGCCGACTTGGTCTCCTTGGCCGAACCCGCAGCGGTGAAGAACCGGGCACGCTGGTTGCCAGGGTCGCTGTGATCGCCCTCAGCGAGGTTGAGCACCGTGCTCGCGGCAGCGCGGCGAAGCTGACGAGCAAGGTCGCGATCTGCTCGCTCGATGCGACGGATCGCGGGCGCGGCGGCGCGGATGAGCTCGAGAGCGACTTCGTGAGCGATGAGTTTCGACATGAGCGGAGTCCTTTCGTGGAGGTTGGGGTTCGCAAGAAAGGCCGAAGGCCGACCCCGACCTCCACGAAAAGACGACGCGAACGAAACGGATCGCGGCAGAGAGCACGGATCACGGAGAGCGGTGAGCCGTCACCGGTCAGCGGACAGCGGACACCGGTCAGCGGCTAGCGGTCAGCGGCTAGCGGGAAGCGGTCAGCGGCTCGCGGTCAGCGGCTAGCGGGAAGCGGCCCGCGGTCAGCGGCTAGCGGTCAGCGGCGAGCTGTTCTACGTTGCCGCGCCGTGTACGAGTTCGAGTGGATCGATGAGCCCGCCGCGTTGCAAACGCTGCTCAAACGGCTGCGCGACGTCCCATGGTACGGGCTAGACACCGAGTTCCATCGCGAGAAGACCTACTTCGCCCACCTCGCGTTGTTGCAGGTGA
>CAJIBX010000059.1_pt1 | contig 10304 bp, 4 predicted proteins | sample 9199471 | NCBI WGS metagenome assembly CAJIBX01 (sample SAMEA7708317, study PRJEB35096) | sediment metagenome | biome: marine neritic benthic zone biome [ENVO:01000025]; feature: sediment [ENVO:00002007]; material: shallow marine sediment [ENVO:03000034] sea grass bed [ENVO_01000059] ...
ACAGCCGTCGGCTTGGAAACCCGCTGCAGGACTGCGCCTTCGTCGATCTCCCCGTAGGTGGCGAAGGCCTCCGTGGTCGCAGGCGTCCACACCGGCAGGGCGTGCTCGGAAGCGTCGGACCAGCGCCCCGCCGCCGCGACCACTTGGAAGCGTGCGGTTCCGGGAAGCTCCGCCGAAGCGGGGAAACGCACCTCGACTCGATCGTTCGCCGGTACCCGGACACGGCGCCCTGCGCCGTCTCTGAGTGCCATGTTGAGCGTGCGCACCGCGACCTTCACGTCGAGCGGTGCTTTGGTTTGGTTCTGCAAGATGACGGGCAACTCGAACTCGTCGCCGAAGTTGAGGAACCGTGGCGGCGACGACCGAACCATCAGCGGCAGCCTCGCCGTCACCGCCGATTCGCCCGAGCCGAACTCTCGCTCCCCGGCGGCCGCCGCGACCATCACGCGATAGCGCGTGAGGTTGTCGGGCACCTTCACCTTGACCCGAGCCCTACCCCGCTTGTCGGTTCGCACCTCGGGCGCAAACACCGCGAGCGCATTGAAGTCCTTGCGGACTCCAACCTGTGGGCCGGCCGCGCTCCCGCCTTCGTCGTCCATCTCTGCGCGCGCCATCTTTCGTGCGCGCGGCGCCGAAGCCGCAACCCCCATCACCGCGTCTTGACTCATGGCCTCCGCTTCTTCGGGAGCGGCAAGCATCTCGGCGTCCGGTTTGGCGAGCTTCAGGAATGCACGATTGTGATGATCGCTCCCGCCAGCAGGACGCTGGGTGTAGAACGCCGCAAGCGGATCGGGGGTTTTGTAGCTCGACAGCGCCAAGACCGCCTCATCGACGACGACCACCGAAAGCTCTGCGTTTCGTACGGGCCGCCCTTTGGCGTTTCGGACTTCGATCGAAAGCTCGGTCTCGCCACCGGGCTCCAGCTCGTCTGTCGCGGGCTCCGCCGCGACGCGGAGCTTCCGATGCTCGGGCGGAACTTTGAGCGCCAGCACGCCCATGGCGTACGCCGGTCGCTTGGGAAGCGTCTCGTTGGGCGTCCCATCATCGTCGAGCCGGGTCGCATCCCCCACGAGATCGACCTGCACGAAAACATTGGGCGTATGGCCATCTCGAATCGGCACGCGAAGCGTCGTGGTCGAGCTCTTCATCTGGAAGCGCTCGTGTTTGACGATCCCCGACCGGCGCACGGTCATGATGCCCTGCGCCGGCGAAAACGGTGCTTGGACGAGAATCTCGGCGACATCACCCGGAGCGTAGTGCTCGCTATCGGGAATGAGCGTCACCTGCTCCTGTTCCACGTCGCGGGCCGGGGCACGCTTGCCGCCCGACACCCAAGTCGTGATCACCGTCGCGTTTGGACGCCCTTTGTCGTCCCGAACCGTCGCAGTAATCCGGTACGCGCCGCCCTCGGGCGTTTCGAACGAACAGCGCTCATCATCGAGCGAGGAGGTCGCGCGACAGAGCTGGCGTTCCTCCTCAGCGTCCTGACCGCCACCAAAGCCGTAGAACCCATCCGAGCGTACGGCTTCCACCTCGACCGGGCGCCCTTTGATCGCTTTGCCGTCGCGGTCGACGACGATGAAGTCGATGTGGATCGGTTGCCCTCGCTCGACGAAGTAGCGTTGGCGCTTGAGCCCGATGTAGAGATCTGACGGATGCACCAACAGCGTCGAACCACTCGTCCAAGCCTGGCGATTGACATCGGTCACCGACGCCTGCGCCAACACGCTGGTCGGTTGCGGCGGATTGACCGATTTGAAATCGAGCTTCAGCACGTGGCGCCCGGACGCGTCCGTCTTTCCTTCGAACAAAACCGTCGAGCGCTCGACAGGCTCCGGACCGAAGTGCCTCCACCATGGCCGCCACTGCCCAAAGGTGTAGTCGCTGCGGTTGGGCGGCGTGAAGCTACCCGGAGAAGAAATCACCGTCCATTGAACCGGAGCTTCTGCGAGAGGGCCTCCGGCGTAGTACTTCGCATCGACCGTCACCGTCGCCGCTTCACCGACGACATGCGGCGCTTGGCTAGCGGTCGTCGTGACTTCGAACTCGGGTCTACGAAACTCCTGAATCTGAAAGGAGTGCATGTACGAGTCGGCGCCAACCCCCGGTATCCCACCCACCTCGAAGCGCACCCGGGCCCATCCGAGATTGGGCGTCTTCGGCAGTCGGAACTTCGCATCGAACCCGCCTAGCGGATTGACCTCTGCCCGCCCCTTGAGGAGCTCGTTTCCGCGCGGGCCGCTCACCACATACTTGAGCGGACGATCCGAGCCACCGAGCCCGAGCACGTCGCCGCCCTCGCCGAGGTCGATGCGACGCAGCCATCCCTTGAGATGCACTTCCTCGCCGGGGCGATACATCGCGCGATCGTCGTAGACGAACCAGCGGACTGCTGTCTGTCGCTCTCGCCGATGCCAGTGCGAACCGGAACCCCACCAGTGCGTACTCTCCGGAAGGATCGCGAGGTCGTTCTGCTTCGTAGCAACGACCAGCCGGGAACGCTCGCCCTGTCCCGGAAGTGAGAACGTGGCCATCCCCTTGGTGTTGGTCTTGGCGACGAGCGTGCTTTGCGTGAGTGCGAGATTCACGGCCCCGAGCGGGGCACCATCGTCGAGCGAGTTCGCCCACACGATCAGCTCCTCGTCATCGGCAAAAGCGTCCAATCCGATTCGTGTGACTTGCACCCAAGCGTTGAGCACCGGTGGATTGCGCTCGCCACGACGCGTGCTTTCGACACGCACGAAGACCTGACCGCGGCCAGCCTTCAAGGCGCGTGACAGATCGATGGCGGTCTCGACGAGCTCGTCCGGCTTCCCGTCGGGACGGACGGTCGTATCGATGACCTCCTTTCCTGGAAGCGGCGGCTGCTTGCCGTAACGCCGGAAGTCGCGCATGTAGGCGACGAACGCGGCCCAGTCTTTCGGCGTGACCGACCGGACTTGGACACGCAAAGCAGGCTCGTTCACGGAAAAGACATCAAACGTTGGCGTCTTTGCGGCCGGATCGAGCACGACCATCCCCTGTGGGCCGAACAACCGCGGGTACGCCGAGCCCACGTTGAACGTGACGGTTTCATTCTCGCCGAGCGTTTGTCCAAAGCGATCTCGGAGGGTCGCGGGCACGGTCACCCGATAGCGAGTGCGGCCCTTGCTTCGACCACGGATGTAGATTTGATTGCCCGTGACTTCGACGTCCGCGCCGTCGAGTGGTGGCTCTATCGCAAGCCCACCGGCCTCGAGCGAGTCAGGCGCGAGCGGATTACTGAAGCGAATCCACCACATTTCACCCGGGCGGCATTCCCTGCCCCACCCGCAGCGCGAGTCTTCGACCTCGAGCGGTCCGTGCGTTTCGAAGGTGAAGCTCTGGTTGGATGCGGTCTTGAGCGGACCCTCCGCGGACGGCGTGCCGCGTAGAACCGTCACCGTGACCTTGCTGTCGTAAGGAAGCGCCTTGGTCGCGCGCACGACCACGTGACGACCCTCGAGCCCGGCCGAATCGGCCGAGGCGATCAAGCTGCGAACGGAAGAGTCCGCAGCAACCTCCGCTTCCTCCGCGAGGCGAACCGGAATCACCTTACCCTTCGATTCGATCCGAACTCGTTGTACGACTTTTGCAGTGTCGATCTTTTGGTCGAAGCCGATGAAGATCACTGGCTCCAAGGGTTGACCCTTCGAACGGGGATGGTGTCGATCCATGCGTGGCGGTGGAGTCGTGAAGCCCCAGCGCACGGGTTGTGTCAGTCGCGTGCCGTCGGCAGCCTTGACACCCTTCTTGGTCGCGACGCGATAGCGCGTCGCTTGCGGGAAGCGAACCTCCGGATCGAACAGCAACGTTCGCGTGCCCACCCAGCGCCACGTTCCCGGTGGCTGTGGCGTAAGACTCACCGGCACCCCGTCGGCGACCGTATCGGCGTGCGAGGTCACCGCAACCATCGGCTTCGAGAACGTCACGCTGAGATGAGGAACGAGCGGAACGTCTCCTTCGGGAGCGTAACGAAGCACGGTGAGCGGTTTCTTTTCGGGGGCGGGTCTTGCGACGTCCGCTGGCGGCGGCGGAAACGACGCTTTGATCGTTTCGCCGGTTCGCGGAGGCGGCTTCGATCGATCGCGAAACGCAAATGTGGTCGTGTCGCCGCGTTTACCGCGTAGGGCGGGAAGTCGCGCGACCAACTTGCTCGCTTCCGTGGTCGACAGCTTCTTGGCTGGGGGCTGCGGCGGACGCTCGGGCCCCTCATCTCTTGAGCTCGATTCGGTGAGCTGGATCACCAAACCGTCGCCCGACCGGCTTTCGTCACCTCCACCTGGTGTAGTCTCATGTAGGATAACATCATGTCCGGGTGTCGTTGCGCCCTTCCCGCCGCAGCCAAGACAGGCGACGATAACGCCCAACGCAAGCCAAAGTCGGCGACCCGAACGATTGATCAACATCTGACTCCTCCCACCATCGGACGCACGAGTGTGACCCAAGTTCTAACGAAAGCATCCCGCATTGCGATGATTTTCGCACTGGTCGTGCTGGCCGCCGCGTGCTCGTCGGGCGGTTCCGATCCCGGCATCTCGGAAGACGGCGGCGTGCCCATCGAGGATGGCGGAGGAGAGCCGGTCGAGCTTCCGCCCTTGGCGATTGCGATCACGGCCCCCGAGCTCGGTCTGATCACGTCGGACGACACCGTGACCATAAGCGGCACGACCCAAAATGCGGAGAATGGCGTGGTCCACATCAACGGCGTCGTGATCGATGTGGATCCGGACGGAGCTTGGACGACGACGGTCGACCTTCGCGCGGACCCCGTTTTGAACTCCATCATCGCGGAGCTCGAGCGAGCCGAAGACGGCGCGATCGCACGCGATCGTATCGTCGTGCTTGCGGGTGAATCGATCGCCGATGGAGACTTCTCGCCCGAGTCGGTCGCCCTGCGCATCAACGACACGGCCCTCGACGAAATCGAGCCGTTGGTGGGAGCGCTGGTGGGTGGCGATCTCGATCTCGCCGATCTCGTTCCGGTCGGGACGAAGCTGATCGACAAGGAGTGCTTCCTCGACAGTTTCCTTGGCTGCTTGGGCAAAGCCACGGTCAAGATCGACACGCCAGCCCCGAGTTTCACCGACTTCATGATCGACCTGGATTCACGAACCGATCGGGTTCTCGCCGACATCGACGTTCAGAACATCCGGGTCAATGTGAAGCTCAAGGGAAGTGGGCTCATTCCCGACTGCGATATCGAGATGAGTGCCAATCGCGCTGAGTTCAGCGGCGTCTATTTGCTCGAGCCCGATCCGGTCGAACCCTCATTCGTCGATGTCAACCTCGATGGAAGCCTCAGCGTTCAGTTCAACGGTTTCGATCTCGATTTCGGCGGCATCTGCGATGCCCCCATCATCGGCGACATCATTCAGGCATTCCTTCCGGACGTGGAAGATCTCGCCACCGACGCGATCGCGGCCTTCCTCAGAGACCCGGACGGCAGTGGTCCACAGGACGATCCGATCTCGGACGCCGCCGAGGACGCGCTCGCCGGAATTTCGATCGCGGGCCCGATTGGCGAGGCACTGATGGTCTCGCTCGACGCGCCCATGTTCGTGATCGTCGAGGATACGGCTGGCCTGACGATTGGTTCGGACGGTCGCATGGTGCTGAGCGAGCCGGCACCGGGTGCGCCCGACCTTGCCGCGTCGTACCACATCCCGACCGAGTTCCCCGTGTTTGGTCCGACGACGCCGGGCGGCCAACTCTACGGGCTAGGCATCTGCGTCTCGCCCTCGTTCTTCAATCAATTGTTCAAGACCACCGCCGAAGCCGGCCTCATCGCCGACGAGGTCACCGAGCTCAACGGCGTTCCGCTCACCGCGGGCACGCTTGGGGCGCTGCTCCAGGCGTACTCGGCGCTACCCGTGGATCAAGCGCTCAAGATCGTCATCCGTAGCGATGTCGCTCCCTTCATGACCGGAGCCAACGGACCGGCCGGTGAGCTGGGTGAGTTGGTCATTCCGCACCTCGTGATTGAGGTCCAAAACGCGGACGATGGGATGGTCCACAACCGAATCGCGATCGACATCTCGGTTGGACTGGATATCACCGTCGACGCGGACACCGGAGAGCTCGCCCCTACGCTGACGATGCCCGGACCGGGTGGCATCCAAACGTTCGTGCTCCAGAACGCGATCGGAGCCGATGAGAGCTTGATCACCAACGTCTTGGCACCGTTGATCGGCGCCGCGTTGCCAGAGATCGGTGGCGCGCTGGAGAGCTTCCCGTTGCCGGAGTTCTTTGGGCTCCGGGTCGAAGTCGTAGAAACAGCGCGCGAGGGCGCGTTCTACTCGATCTACGCGAACCTAGCCGCCGCGGACTAGAGTCGCTCGATGATCGTGACGTTGGCCTGACCGCCGCCTTCGCACATCGTCTGAAGGCCGTAGCGACCGCCCCGGCGTTCCAGCTCATGCAACAGCGTCGTCATGAGCTTGGCACCCGTCGCTCCCAGGGGATGGCCGAGCGCGATCGCGCCCCCGTTGACGTTGACCTTGCTCAGGTCGGCGTCGAGCTCCTTTTGCCACGCGAGCACGACCGGTGCGAACGCTTCGTTGATCTCGACGAGATCGATGTCGTTCATCGTCAGGCCAGTCTTCTCGAGCGCATACTTGGTCGCAGGAATCGGCGCGCTCAGCATCATGATGGGATCGTCGCCGCGCACGCTCATGTGATGCACGCGCGCACGGGGTTTGAGGTTGTGCTCTTTGAGCGCCTTCTCCGAGACCACCAAGATGGCTGCCGCACCGTCCGAGATTTGGCTTGCCACAGCGGCGGTCAGCCTGCCGTCCTCCATGAGCACCGGTAGCGCGGCCATCTTCTCGAGCGTGGTGTCGCGCCGCGGACCTTCGTCGGCCTTGACGTCTCCAAAGGGCGCGAGCTCCCGATCGAAATAGCCTTCGTCTTGAGCGGCAATCGCCCGCTGGTGACTCTGAAAAGCGAAGCGCTCTAGCTCCTCGCGTGACAGGTCCCACTTCTTGGCGATCATTTCTGCGCCGTAGAACTGATTGACGGGCTTGTCGCCGTAACGTTCCGTCCAGCCCGCCGATCCCGAAAACGGATCCCGAATGCCGAACTCCTTGCCGGCGATCATCGAGGCACCGATCGGGATTTGCGTCATGTTCTGAACGCCACCCGCAACCACGACGTCTTGCGTTCCGCTCATGACGCCCTGGGCGGCGAAATGAACGGCCTGTTGAGACGACCCGCACTGCCGGTCTATCGTCACACCCGGTACGTGCTCGGGATACCCGGCCGCGAGCCAGCAAGTGCGCGCGATGTCGCCCGCTTGCGTCGCGACGGTATCGACACATCCGAAGATCACATCTTCGACGACATCGGGCTCGATCCCGCTTCGCTCGACCAGCGCTTTGATCGCGTGCGCGCCGAGGTCTGCCGAGTGCACCTGGGCGAAGCCGCCCTTCTTTCTGCCGACGGGGGTGCGAACCGCTTCAACGATGTATGCTTCTGCCATGGGTCTTCCTTAGTTGTGTTCCGACAAGATCGCCTTGCCGATTCGTGTTCGATGATAGGCCACGCTGCCGTAAGCTGGGGCGAGCGCCCACACGCGTTTCATCCACATGTGGAGGTCACACTCTATTGTATAGCCGATGGCGCCGTGGACCTGTAGTGCTTGTTGGGCGACGAATCGCGCCGATTCTGCCGCGTAGACCTTCGCCATGGAGTTATCTATTTGGTACTCGGGCGCCCTTTTCGCAAGGGCCCAGGCCGCGCGGTAGACCAGGGGGCGGGCAAATTCTTGCTTGATCAGGGCGTTGGCGAGGCGGTGTTTGACCGCCTGCTGGGCGCCGATCGGCTTCCCGAATTGCTCCCGATCCTTGGCGTACTGCACCGCCATCGCCAACATGCGACGGCTGAGGCCCATCAACTGCGCGGAAGTCGCCAACACCGCTCGTTCGAACGCGAGGTTGAGCGCATCACGCGCAACCTCGCCCTCGGCCATCAAGTGCTCCGAGCTTGGTTCCCAACTGACGTTGGCGAGCCGCCGCGAGCGGTCGACCGAGATCTCTTCGGCCACGGAGACATCGGTTTTTGGCACGGCATAGACCGCATGGCCCTTTTGCATCAACAGAAGATCCGCCACAGGCGCGTGAGCAACGAACGGCTGAGCCTCGAAGCCAACCGCGATGAGCCCGTTGCCCAATGTCACCTGGGGAAGCCATCTGTCTTTTTGTGCTCGGGTACCGATCGCCTCGAGCAACGGAATTCCCACGGCCGCGGTTTCGACGAATGGACCAGGTAGCGCCGCATAACCCGCCTCCTCGAGAGGCAACGTGAGGTCGAGCTCGTTCATACCCATTCCGCCAGCGCCCTCGGAGATCGCCATTCCGATCACCCCCGTTTCGGCCAGGGTGCGCCACACCGAGGCGACGTGACCCGTACCGTCTTCCCAAACCTTACGAATCACGTCGGGTGGGCATTGCCGGGAAAGCACGTCGCGGACCGTGTCCCGAAGCATTCTTTGATCCTCGCCAAACGAAAAGCGCATTACTTCCTCGGGAGACCGAGCACGCGCTCGGCGATGATGTTGCGCTGGATCTCGTTGGTGCCGGCATAGATCGGCCCCGCCAATGCAAATTGGAAGCCCTTCATCCATGCGCCGTGGTCGATCGCTCCTGGCGAGCCTTCATCCAACTCCTGGGTGTCGCCGAGGATCGCAAGCGCGATCTCGTGCGTTCGCACATCCATTTCGGACCAGAACACCTTGTTGAGGCTCGAGTCAGAGCCCATCGGCTCACCGTCCATCATGCGTGTGACCGTTTGAAAGGTGAACCAGCGATATGCTTGTGCGTCGATCCAGGCATCGATCACCGCGTCGCGGAGCGCGGGATCACCGTTCCTTGCGTAACGTTGATAGAGGTCGACGAGCCGAGTCGCGGTCGCCATGAACCGTCCGGGGCTGCGAAGGCTCAGCCCGCGTTCCGAGCTCGTGGTCGACATGGCCACGTTCCACCCTTCGCCCGGCTCACCGATGACGTCGGCATCCGAAACGAAAACATTCTCGAGAAAGATCTCTGCAAACCCGTCATCTCCGTCGAGCCGCTGAACCGTCCGAACGGTGACGCCGTCCCCCTTGAGCGGGAACATGAAATAGGTGAGCCCGCGATGCCGCTCCGCACTCGGATCACTACGAAACGGACCGTACGCCATATCGCAAAACGCCGCCCGGGTGGACCACGTCTTTTGTCCACTCAGTAGCCACCCGCCTTCGGTACGCGTGGCCGTGCTCCGGAGATTGGCGAGGTCGCTCCCAGCATTCGGTTCCGACCACGCCTGGCCCCAAGTCACATCGCCGCGCGCCATCGGCCGGAGGATTCGTTCTTTCTGCTCCTCGGTTCCCCACGAGAAGAGCGTCGGCGCCAAAAGGAAGATGCCGTTTTGAGTCACGCGGCTCGGCGCGCCGGCGCGGTAGTATTCTTCCTCGAAGATCAGCCATTCGACGAGCGATGCATCTCGGCCACCGAACTTCTTCGGCCAAGACACCGCGGACCAGCCCGCATCGAAAAGCGCGCGCTCCCACTCGAGGTGCTGAGCGAAGCCTTCGGCGGTGTCACCTGACAGCAATGCCGTCTTGGGCACGTTGGCCCCGAGCCACGCGCGGCACTCTTCGCGAAACCCTTCTTCTTCAGGCGTGAAGCTGAGGTCCATCTTGTTCCCGTTCGCCCAAACTCTCGAGCGTGCTCTCGGCCTCGCGGACGATGCGCTGAATCAAATCGTTCACCGTGGGCAACTCGTCGATGACGCCCGTGACCTGGCCGGTCGGCAGCACCCCCGACTCGATCTTGCCGTCGACCAAGGAAGCCTTTGTCAACATGGGTGCATTTGCCGCCATCGCGAGCTGGGACCAGGTGAGCTGTTGGTTCTTTCTCATCGCCAGGCCTTCTTTGATCAACGCCCACAGTCTGGTTCCGGTGACCCGCATCAGACGAAGCGCATTGAACAAAGCACGCGGAAAACGGGTGAGAAACGTCGATCGTTCGAGACGGTCGATGAGGGGAGTACGGATCACTCGCTGTGGATACCCATCGACGGCGCGCGTCACGACCGTCTCGTTGACCTTGGTGTCGAGGTATAACTGCTTCACTTGGTCAGGGACCTGGCTCTCTTGTGTCAGCAAGAACCGCGTTCCCATCGCGATACCCTCGGCTCCCAGCGCGAGCGCAGCCACGAGCCCACGCCCGTCCCTGAAGCCACCGGCGCCGATCACCGGGATATCGACGGCATCGGCCACCTCCGAGATCAACAACGATGTCGGCACC
>CAJIBX010000196.1_pt1 | contig 10291 bp, 9 predicted proteins | sample 9199471 | NCBI WGS metagenome assembly CAJIBX01 (sample SAMEA7708317, study PRJEB35096) | sediment metagenome | biome: marine neritic benthic zone biome [ENVO:01000025]; feature: sediment [ENVO:00002007]; material: shallow marine sediment [ENVO:03000034] sea grass bed [ENVO_01000059] ...
CCCGAACGAGTTCGAGCGAGAGATCGTACGCGATGAACTGAGCCATGAGCTTCCTCCTTGGAGTCTTCGTTTCCATTCACCCGGCAATGGAAACGACGACGGAAAGGAGGAAGCGAGAGCTCGGTCTCGGCGTCGGCCTCGGGCTCGGTTTCGGCGTCGGCGTCGGTCTCGGTCTCCGCCTCGGTCTCGGTCTCGGGGCGCCCTCGGGCGCGGTTCTCACTCGGCGTAGCCGAGCGCTTTGAGGCGCTCGGCTTCTTCGGCGCTGACCTTCTCGATGCGTTGTTCTTCCGCGGCGCCCTTCTTCGCGAAGCGTCGAAGCGTTGCTAGCGTCTCCGTGGACGCCTGAACTTGCTCGGCCTGCGTCTCCGCGAGGTTGTTGAGCTCCTTCGGGTCGTCGTCGACGCGATAGAGCTCCACCGGCGCAAGCCGACGTGGGTTCCCCGGGTTGGCCGTGATCAGCTTGAGCTCATCGGTGCCCCTTCGCTCACGGACCGACTCGAGCACATTACCCTCGTGGCTTTCCTCGGCGTAGATCGCGTCGACGCCAACAAAGAGCTCGCCGCCTTGCACGCCCTTGGGCACATCGACGCCAAGCTGCTTGAGCATGGTCGGCATGATGTCGATGCTCTGCACCCAGTGTCGCACCGCGGTCCCGCCACGCCGCGACTGAGGAAGCTTGACCAAGAGCGGCACCCACACCTGCTCGTCGTAAAGTGTCGTGCCGTGCCAAAAGCCCCCGTGGTCGTTGAACTCCTCGCCGTGATCACTGGTGACCACGATGGTGAGGTCGTCATACACGCCCCGGCGCTTCAGATCCTCGACCAATCGGCCAAAGTGAGCATCCCAGTACGTGATCTCGCCGTCATAGAGCTCGCGAAGGCGCGGCGCTTCCGTTGCATCGGGCCGCTGGTGACCGGCTCGGGCATAGCCTGGCCCGGAGTACGGGTGCTCGAAGTATGGATCGTGGGGATCCATGTAGCCGACGAAGAGAAACCAAGGTGATTTGGGAGTACGATCGAGCCATCGAAAGATCGCGTCGTTGAGGGTTTCCGCGTCGTGGTAAGCGCCGCCCGGATCGGTGCTGGCATCGAGCTCGTTGATCGCATCTCGGACGAACTGCAGGGGAACCTTCGCGCGCACCTTGTCCATGCCTTGTCGGATGAACTGCATGGCGAGCAACTTCGCGCTCGCGTCGTCGGCGCCGAGGATGTACTTGGGCGCGAGGTAGTGGTACTCGTCGAAACCCTGCTGGAAGTTGTAGTACGGCGCGACATTGTAGTTGGTGACGAAGGCGCCAGTCGTGTACCCGGCATCCTTCAACGCCTCCGGGAACGTCACCACGGAGTCAGGCAGGATCGACTTCTTCGACATCACGCTGTGACTGGACGGAAGGCGTCCGCTCAAGAGCGACGCGAAGCTCGGACGCGTCCAGCTCGAGTTGGTGAAGGCCTGGTCGAAGCGGATCGCGTCTCCGCCAAAGGCATCCAATGCAGGAGTCGTGCCCTTTTCGTAGCCATAACTCGGCAAATGGTCGGCACGAAGAGTGTCGACGACGATGAACAAGAGATTACCCTGCGCGCCAGGCGTGGGCTGCGGCGCGGCCGATGAGGTCCGCGCACTGGAGGCGGCGCTCAGCGAAAACAGAACGACCCCGAGGACAGCCACGCCGGCGCCGAACACGACGGGCGGGGCCCAACCCCGCAACAGGAATCGCCCCGCACGACCCTTCACGAAGCGGCGGATGAGCGGGGACAATGTCAGATACACCAACACTGCGATGCCAACGCAGAACAGGAAGACGAGTAGGCCGTCGAGGCTCTTCCAGGCGAGCTCTTCATCGAACACGTCGCGCCGCACCCGGAAGGCACCGAGCGCAAGCGCGAACAACGCCACGATGAGGGCCGTCATGCGACCGAAAGCGTCTGGCTCGGGCATGGCGGGACGTCGCATCAGGCGTCCCGTGATCGTCGTGAACAGTCCCAAACCCGCGCCCACGGCTGCGCAAAGAATGCCGTACGCTGCGGTGCCGTAAAAGAACACCAGGAACCCGCCGCGACCGCCGCCGGAAATCAGAATCACAGAAGCCTCGACGACGCCCACGATGACCCCTGCGAGGAGGCCCGCCCCAAGACCGAGCGTGAAACCGCGCCACGGGTTTGGCTGCTCGGTCCGCGGGGCCTCTTCGATCGCTTCATGCACGAGGTGCTCCCGGTCCGGCTCTTCGACCAAGATCCTCGGATCGTAGTCGGCAGGCCGAAGGGCGAAGATCAATCCGCCAAACGCCGAGACGAACATTTCGCAGGCGAAACCGAGGATCGGTATCAGCACCGCGACTGCCGGCGAGAGGCCCACCAAAGGCGAGGTGTAGAGCGCCATCGCGGTGTTTTCGCGCAAGCCGATGCCGTTGATCGATGCGGGAATGATCGTCGACAGAATCTGCAATGAAGACGCAAAGAACACCTCGCCGATGCCGAGCTCGACCCCAAGCGCCTTTGCCGCACACACGTAGATCAAGTTGTTGAAAGAATGCACGCCAACGCCGAGCGCCGCGGCTTGCAGCAGCAGGGGTGACTTGCCTTGGTATGCCCCCACAGCGTCGACCAAGGTCTGGATGCGCGTTTGCACCCCGCGCGGAAGCCACCGCGTGAAGAAAAGGAATGAGCGAGGGTGCGCCAGGAAGATCAGGCCACCTGCGATGATCGTGAGGAAGGCGACATTGACGATGAGCACGCCATCGGTACCGATGAAACGCACGCCGAAGAGGCTCGCGGCGATCACTACTGCGCCAAATGCGAGCTGCCCGAGGACCATCTCCACGCCGATCGTCGCGGTGGCTCGCGCGACCTTTCCGGTATGCACCGCGACGTCGTAGATGCGCCACCCCCCAAAGCCGGTGAAACCGCCGGGCGTAAACGCACCCCAGAAGCGGGCGATCAGGATCGACCCGCCGAGGAACCGCCAGGGAGCGATGATGCCCTGCCCGACCAGAAGCCGCTGCCACCGGACGGTCGCGAAGGCGATGGCGATGAGCTGCATGAGCACGGCGGCGGCGACCCAGTGCCAGGCCAGGTTGCCGAGCCGCTCGCTCAGCTCGGCCGAGCCCTCACGCCCGGCGACCTTGCTGTACACGTAGGCCAGCATCGCGATCGAGAACAGGAGCTTGAGAGCGAAGAGAACTCGCTTTTTCGTGCTCTTGGCTTCGGCGTTGGGCTCCGAGGCGGATGGCTCAGTCATAGGCTCTCACTGCGGTAGCCGCGGCGGCAGATCGCGTCAAATTCCCGCCGCCCGGCCCCCACCGTGACGCTGAAGTTGCGCGCGTCGGGAGCTGTTGGTACCGAACGGCATGACCCTACGCAACTGCCTCGCCGTCATGGCGCTTTGCCTCGTTGGATGCCCGTCCGAGCAAAAGGACGAGCCCGGCGGTGTCGCCGCTGAAACACCGGCGCCCGAAACACCCGTGCCTCCCGCTCCGCAAGAGCCACCTCCATCGACGGCGCCCGCCGATCTACAGACCGGCCTTTTGCTCGCGTACTCGCAATTCAAGATCGAGGACGGACGCGCGACTGCCAAGCCCGGGGCGGCAAGATTGGAAATCCTCACTCGACGAAGTGGCGAGTGGAACGTGAGGGTGGTCGAGGACCCCGAAAGCAACGTCTTTCACAAGGCCATGGTGATCCGTCCGGCGGTCGGATCGCCAGGCATCCTGACACTCGGCGGTTCCGGGGCGTTCGTGAAGATCTGGCGCGGCAGCGGAGACAAGCTGAAGAGTGAGACCCTGTGGACCGAGAAGTTTGGTGGAAAGTTCGACCGCATGCGTGACGCCGAGATCGGCGATCTGTATGGGGACAAGTCCCCGGCCATCGCGGTAGCTACGCACGACCAGGGGGTGGTCGGGGTGCTGCGACAAAAGGGCGCTGCTTGGAAGCTCCACAAGATCGACAAGAAGAAGAATACGTTCGTCCACGAGATCGAGCTCGGCGATCTCAACAAAGACGGCGTGATGGAGGTCTATGCGACCCCGAGCGACCCGAACAAGCTCGACGCCGAGGTTCAGCATGGCGAGGTGGTTCGATACATTCCGAAGAGCAAGCGCGGTCCGACCGTCGTTGCAGACCTCGGCAAACGGCACGCCAAAGAGATCTACGTCGGCGACGTCGATGGCGATGGCACCGATGAGCTCTACGTCGCGGTCGAGGCACTCACAGCGGGCAAAGGGCGCGACATGCAGATCGCCGAACCCGTCGAGATCCGCCGCTACGACGACGGCACCAAGGCCGACGAACGGGTCGTGATCGCCACGATTCCGGACCGACTCTGCCGCTTCTTGACGGTGGGCGATGTCGACGGCGACGGGAACAAAGAGATGGTTGCCGCCGCGTTCAGCTCGGGGCTCTGGCTACTCCGACCCGGAAAGGACCCCAAGGGCGAATGGGGAATCGAGAATATCGACAAGGACTCGGGCGGCTTTGAGCACGCTTCTCTTTTCGCGGACCTCGACGGGGACGGCAAGGACGAGCTCTACGTCGCAGCGGACAACCAGGGCGAGCTCCGCCGGTACGTCTGGAAGAATGGGCGGGCCAAGCGCGAGGTGATCCATAAACGGGCGATCCCGTTTTCGATGATGACGTGGAACATCATGCCCGTCCCCGTAGACCTGGTCCGCTGACGGTTCATGCGCGGACGAGGTTGGCGAAGTCGCTGCCGCTGACGATGCCGCGGACGTGCTCGCCGTCGACGGCGAGGATGGTGCGGACGCCGGTCGAGACGGCTTGCTGCGCGGCGCGGCCGGAGGGAATGCCCGCAGGCAAGCACAGAATCTGCGTGTTCATCCACTCCGCGACAGGGTGGTCCGGTGGTGCTTCGCGCGAGGCAAGCGCCTCAGCCTGCGAGAAAATCCCAACGGGCCAACCGTCTTCGACCACGACGATGGCTGCGTGACGGGCAGCTGCCATCCGATCGATCGCGAGGGACAGCGGTTCGTCGGCCTTGACCGAGACGATGCCTGAGCTCATCAGCTCTTGGAGCGGGACGCGCACGTTCGCGTTGGCTACGGCCTGCATCATTTCTTGCGTGCTGATCACACCCTGCAGCCGGCTGTCCTCTGCGACGTAGAGCCGATGAATGTGCAGCCGACCCATGTGACGTGCCGCATCGGCGAGTGTCGTCGCGGGGGTGACGACCTCGACCGTCGACTCCATGAACTCGCGGACCTTGGAGTCTGGCAACGTGAGCACCCGCTTGCGGCTTCCGTTGGTCTGCACGCGAACACGGCCGGCGCGGAGCAAATCGGTCCGGCTGATCACGCCGACCAGCACGCCGTTGTCATCCACGACGGGAAGCGCGGAAATCCCGACCTCGGACATCGTCTGTTCGGCGGCATTCAGACGGTCCGTCGGCTTGGCGGTGAATACGGGCGCGATCATGAAGTCGCGCACGGGAACGTTGAACTTGGTCATCGGGGGCGAGGATAGCACACCGCATCTAGCCTTTGATGCAGACCAGCGGTTCGAGCCGTGCGACTTTGCGGGCGAGGCCGGCACGCTGGGCGGCGTCGACCACCCTGCGCACGTCCTTATACGCACCTGGCGCCTCCTCGGCGACACCTCGCATGCTGACCGACCGTATGAAGATGCCGCGGTGGGCTAAGTCGTCGACGACTTTGCGGCCTTGCCACTTCTTCTTCGCTTTGTGTCGACTCATCCGACGACCCGCACCATGACAGGCCGACCCGTAGGCGAGCTTCATTCCCGCTTCCGTTCCGGAAAGAACCCATGATTCGGTGCCCATCGAACCGCCGATCAAGACCGGTTGTCCGACATCGCGCAGGGCCGTGGGAAGCTCGGGATGCCCCGGACCGAATGCGCGGGTGGCCCCTTTTCGGTGCACGAACAGCCTGCGGCGTCCGTCGGGGCTGTGCTCTTCTTCTTTGCACGTGTTGTGCGACACATCGTAGAGCAACTCGAGCTCTGCGTTCGGCAGCAGTTCCGCAAACACTTCACGGGTGAGATGCGTGAGAATCTGCCGGTTTGCGAGCGCGCAATTGATCGCAGCGCGCATCGCACCGAGGTATCGCTGGCCGAGTTCCGAGCGCAACGGCGCGCAGGCCAGCTCTTTGTCGGGCAGGACGATGCCGTGCTCCTGCGCGGTGAGGACCATCTCGCGCAGATACTCGGTGCCGATCTGATGCCCGAGACCCCGAGACCCGCAATGAATGCTGATCACGACGTCGTCTTTGGCTAGCTCGAACTCTTCGGCGATGTCGGGCGCCGTGATCTCAGCCACCCGTTGTACCTCGAGATAGTGATTGCCCGAGCCTAGAGTCCCCATCTCTCTCCGCTGCCTCGATCGAGCCTTGGCCGAGACATGTTCGGGCGCCGCACCCCTCATGCGTCCGCGCTCTTCGATCCGGTCGAGATCCTCGTGACGTCCCCAGCCCCGATCGACCGCCCACCGCGCTCCGCCACGGAGCATCGCCGTCATCTCCTCGTCATCGAGTGTGATCTGGCCACGACTGCCCACCCCCGCGGGGATGCGACCGAAAAGCGCGTCCGCGAGGGGAACCTTCGTAGCTTCGATGTCGGTCACCGTCAGGCCGGTGAGCAAGCACCGAACTCCACATGAAACGTCGAACCCGACTCCACCGGCGGAGACCACTCCTCCGGCGTCGGCGTCGAAGGCCGCAACCCCGCCGATCGGAAAACCGTACCCCCAATGCCCGTCGGGCATCACGTAGGACGCTTGGACGATGCCGGGAAGCATCGCGACGTTGGTGGCCTGCTCGAGAACTTTGTCATCCATCTCTTCCACCAACGCATGATCCGCATAGATCACGACCGGGACTCGCATCTTGCCGGAGGGCTGGCGGGTCCACTCCTGTTCGCCGGTTCGCTCGAGCTGGGTCAAATCCACGGGTTCCCCGATTGTGCGCCCTAAGTCACACGTCCACAATGCATTGTGCGACCCAGCCATCTTTAAGGGCCTCCACGCGCAATCCGGTGAAGGTCGCACCCTTGGGTTCCACTGCCGGCCGGTGCCGACCACGGTCGACCCTTTCACCAAACGCACGCGCGTTCAGCTGGCCTCCGTCCAAGGACACCTCGAAGCGCCCGAAAAGCATCGATCGGGTACTCATCTCGAACACTAGTTGATTGAGCCAATCGACGAAGAGCACTTCCGGGGTCGGCGCTTCGCAGACGATATCTACCTGCTCGGCAGATGCGACGCCGCCAGGCTCCGTCACGATCGCCGTCAGGGCCAGAGCCGCTTGCTCGAACGCCGACGCGAGGCTCGGACCCCAACCCCTCACACCGATATCGGCATCGTGCTGAAAATGCTCCCAACCTGGCTTGGTGGGGGTCACGGCTTGGCTGCGCGGTGTTCTTCCTCGGGATTGACGACGCAACGCAGAATGTCCACATAGGAGATCATCCCGAGCAGGCGGTCCTCCTCGTCGACGATGGGAACTGCGCCGATGCGATCATTGATCAGGGCCGCAGCGATTCTCGAAACCGACTGATCGGACGTGAACGTGTGTGGCTCGGGCGTCATCGCGTCTGACACCTTGAGCTGCCGAAGGCGCGCTGATGTCTTTGCGCCCCCGAGGGCATCGAGGGGATTGCCTACGAGTTGCCGAATATCCCGATCGGAGAGGATCCCGACTACGCGCTTGAGGCCGTCAACCACGGGAAGGTGCCGCACCCCGTGTTGCACCATCGTCGCCGCCGCATCGACGAGATCTTCGTCCGACATCACGGCGATTACGTCGGTGACCATCACCGCCTCCGCATCGAGGAGGCCCACATCGTCTGGCGGCGCCGGATGTTTCGCCATCACCTGCAACAAATCGTTGGTGGTGACGATGCCGACAAGGTCGCCTCGCTCGACTACGGGCAGACACCCGATCTTGTAGTCGGATAGCCGCTTTGCGGCCTCGGCGATGTCGGTATCGGGTTCGATGGTCTTGGGCGGACGCTGCATCGCATCGCCCACGGTCCCGAACACCGCATACGGTGCCGAGGCATCGCGCTGTCGAAGGATGTCACGCTCGGTGAGCAATCCAACGATGCGACCGTCTTTGACCACCGGAAGGTGTCGAATCCTCCGCCACAACATCATCTGCAGAGCGAGCGCGAGATCTTCGTCCTCTTGGACGGTGGTCAGGTCTCGACGCATGACATCACGCACTTTCATAGCAAATCCTCCTATTCCGATGATTCGTAGGCTACGCCGCGGGGCAGCGGCGCGCCCCGGAGCACCCGGACAAACGGTGGGAGCTCGAGCACGAACGTGGCGAGCACTCCGAGCAGGACCAGTGCCAGCGCGACTCGTCCGGAAAGCGCATCGAGCGGCAAGGCAAACAAAAAGAAAACGACGGCCGCCGCACTTGCCAAGAAACCACCCATCGCCATCCAGGCGAACTGCTTCCGCGTGTTCTGGCCCGAATCGAACTTGAACAGAAACACCGACGCCAGCTGTGGCGCCAAGTGAGCCACCCCGCCCGCTGCCCAGGTCCCGAACAAGTGCCCCCACTCGTGCACCAAATACCCGCAGAGCGCAGTCATGATGGCTGCCAAGACCGCCACGAAGCCCGCTTGGACGCTCTCGCTTCCTCGCATTTGTCCATCGAGCAGCCAAAGCCCGACTGTCAGCGCCATGATTGCGAGATCGCGGAATGCGAGCCTGTAGGCCATCACTTCTCTCGCAGCCGAGGGATCAGCTCGGCGAAGTTACAAGGCCGGTAGCGGATATCCAGCTGGTACCGGAGGATGCCTTCCCATGCGTCTTTGCAGGCTCCGGTAGAACCGGGCAGCGCGAACAGATAGGTCCCTTGGGCCACTCCTGCGGTCGCGCGCGACTGAATGGTTGACGTCGAGATGTTTTGGTAGCTCAGGTAGCGAAAGACCTCTCCAAAACCGGGGATGCTTTTGTCATACACGGCCTCGAATGCCTCTGGCGTCACGTCGCGGCCAGTGACGCCGGTGCCCCCGGTCGAAATGATCACGTCGACCTTTGGGCTCTCGATCCATTCACGAAGCTTGGCTTCGATGATCGCCTGGTCGTCGGGTACGATCGTCTTGTCGACGATCTCGTGGCCCGCGGAGCGTGCCCGTTCCACGAGTACGCCGCCGGACCGATCGTCGGCCTCGGTACGCGTATCCGACACCGTCATAATCGCCAGCTGCAAGGGCTTGAAAGGGATCGACTCATCGATGCCGGCCATCGCTATTCCACTTCGGCCCGCAATGCATCGGCGAGCTTGCTTGCCGCTTCACCATCGAGCTTGCTCGAGGGCCACCGGATGACCAGCCCCTCGTCGCTATTGGGTTTGGGGATGATGTGGAAGTGCACATGGAACACCGCTTGATGCGCGAGCGGACCGTTGTTCTGCAAGACATTGAACTGCTCCACTCCGGTCACCTTCTTCATCGCCCGACACAGGCGCGGAAGCACGCGACCAATCGCGGCGGCCGCATCATCCGAAAGCACATCGAGCGTTGCTGCCTCCTCCTTTGGGATCACCAGCGTATGCCCATAACTGAGCGGTCCGATGTCCAAGAAGGCAAGGACATGATCGTCCTCATAGACCTTGTGACAAGGGATTTCGCCTCGGAGTATCTTGCTGAAAATCGTCTCGGCCATTTGCGTGAGGTTAAACACAAAACGAGAATGCTGGCGAGGGCTAATTCCATGCGCCATCCTGAAGACGTGGGGAAATCAAAGAGTTCTGCCCCGCCGCCGCGCAGGCCAACGGGGCGGGTGCACGCGCGTCCAGGGGGGACCTACCTCCAGGTCGAGGTGCGTTCGGACTCGGTTACACCCACGAAGAAGGCCAAGCCTCGGCGAAAGGCCAAAAAAGGAAAGGGAAAGGGCGCGCGGCCTTCGGGTGTGCATGCACGTAAGCCCAGCATCCAAAACCTGCAAGCGCGCCGACCGAGCAGCTCCCAAAACGAAATCGACCTTACAAAACCCGACGACGCACGCGCCGCCCGTTCGATCGATAGAGCGATTCGGCCCCCGGAGATGGATTCCGAGGAGGTAGCAGCGCTAGATGGCGACAACCTGGCGCATCAAGGGGTGCTTCGACCACTCGGCGCAGTCACGACCACCGGTTCGCTTGCCGAGAAGATGGAGATCGTCGACGCGGACGACGAGGACATCGAGTCGCTCGAGTATGACGATGAGGACTTCTACGAGGATGATGAGGACTTCGACGAGGAAGCCGAGGACGACGCCGAGTCGGCCCGAACGATGGAGGACTTCGGTGCCGAAGCCGAAGACATAGAGGACGACG
>CAJIBX010000306.1_pt1 | contig 10263 bp, 7 predicted proteins | sample 9199471 | NCBI WGS metagenome assembly CAJIBX01 (sample SAMEA7708317, study PRJEB35096) | sediment metagenome | biome: marine neritic benthic zone biome [ENVO:01000025]; feature: sediment [ENVO:00002007]; material: shallow marine sediment [ENVO:03000034] sea grass bed [ENVO_01000059] ...
GGCCGGCGCGCACGACGCGAAGGCTTCCCAGCGCGTTCTGTCTACAAGCTCGAAGAGATCGATCGTCGCACGAGCCTCCTGCGCAAGGGGCAGCGCGTGCTCGATCTCGGTGCGAGCCCTGGCGCTTGGACGTTATACGCCGCGAAGCAGGTCGGCCCAACCGGCCGTGTGCTTGGCGTGGACCTTCAAGAGCCTCAGGGCGCCCTTCCCGACCACGCGGAGATTCGTGTCGCGGACGTGTTCGAGCTCGAGGCGACCTCGCTCCCCGGCCCGTTCGATGTGGTTCTGAGCGACATGGCGCCCAAAACGAGCGGCCAACGCCACGCCGACCAATACAAGAGTTACGAGCTTTTCATGCGCGCGATGGACATCGCGACCGCCGTGCTGAAACCCGGAGGCTCTTTCGTGGGCAAGATATTCCAGGGCGCAGAGTTCGAAGATGCTCGTGCCGCGATGCGACAGCGCTTCGGCAAAGTGCGCATCATCAGACCCAAAGCCACTCGAGACGAAAGCTACGAGGTGTTCTTGGTGGGGCTCGGCTCGCTTTCCTGATCTAGGGCGTGCCTTCGATCGCTTCGAGGCGGGTGCGAGCGCGCTCGGCCCAAGTGCTCTTGGGGTCCGCGCGAACGATGTCGTTCAGCTGCTTTCGTGCCTCGGGGAGCTTTTCGTTCCGGACCAGCATCGTCGCGTAGGCGTACCGGAGCCCTGGATCCTTGGGTCGCTTGTCGAGCGCGCTTTTCATCGTTTGCTCGGCCTCCACGAACCGACCCTTCGCATAGTACGTCAGCGCCAACTCACCGAGCAGCGCAGCGCTGGGCTCGTCGGGCTCAGCGTCCATGGCCTCGTTCAGTGTCGCCAACGCCCCGTTCGGGGCTTTGGCGCGACGCAACCCTCCGCCGATCGACGTCAGCAGATCCGCGTCGCCCTTGGCTAGCTTTCTCGCCGAGGTCAGACGTTTCCGTGCAGCCGAGAGTCGCCCCATCTCGATGTATAGGAGCCCCTGATTGACCTGAGGTACCGGGTCCGCGGGCGAGAGCTTGATGACGTGAGCATAGGCCTTTTCAGCCTTTTCGAGCGCGCCGCTATCTTCGTAGGCCATGGCGAGGTTGAGCTGCGCATCGACGAGGTCGGGCTTGAGTCGAACCGCGCGTTCGAGCGCGGTGATCGCGTCGTCGAGCGAACCCCATTCGCGCAACACGACACCCAGGTTGTTGAAGGCCTCGGCGAAGTCGGGCGCGAGCTCCGCCGCTTTGCCGTAAGCGTCCGCGGCCTGCTTTGGCTTGCCGAGACCCTCGCGTGCCAAACCGAGATCGAGCCAGGCGCGGGAGTCGTCGCGGTTTTCTGCGAGCGCTCGCTCGAGCACCTCGACCGCCTGGGCATACTTGCCGGCGGAGAGCAATGCCTCGGCCTCGAGGACCGCATTGCTCGCGGCGGGCTCACTGTACGAGCCGACCTCCGGTGTCTTGGGCGCCGCGGACGAGCTCGCGCACCCGAGTGCCAGACACAAGACGAGGGGCGAAGCTCTCACTCCTCCGCCTTCGCGTGAAAGGCCTGCAACCGGTCGTGAAGCGCGGATTGCAGTCGCTTGAGTCGCTCGGGATCGCGGATCTTGTTGCCATCGCGGTCGGTCACGTAAAACACATCAGCAACCCGCTGACCTTCGGTGTTGATCTTGGAAAGGGCGATGGTCACGCCTTGACGGTGGAGTGTGTGCGCGATCTGGTGGAGCAGTCCGACCCTGTCTTTGGTGAACACGTCCACTACGGTGTAGCGCGCCGAAGCGTCGTTATCGACACTGACTTGAGTTGGGACCTTGGGGCTCGGGCGAATGGCCCAAGGGGGCAGCGTGCTATGGCGCTTGAGCAGATCGTTGGCGCTTATTCTGTCCTGGAGGCGCTCCTCCAGATCGTTCGTGAGCGTCTCGGCAAGTGTCGAGTACTGGTCTGGATTGCTGGATCTCACGAGGAATATGTCGAACGCCTCATCCGCGGCCGAACGCTTGCGAGTGAAGATCTCCGCGGTGACGACCTGGAGCTTGTTCGCTGCGAGCACTGCCGTGACGTCGGCGAGCAAGCCGGGTTGATCCTCGCTGATCACGACTACCTCGTCGACGTCTTCGCTTGGACCCGGTCCGACACGGACGGTAGCGAGGCCCCCTCCACGATCCCGTGCGATGCGAGCGTGCCGTCGGACCGCATCGACCGCATGCGCCAGGAAGTAGCGGTTGGGCATCTCGTCCAAGAACGCCTGCAGCTCCGCTTGGTCTCGATCACCGACGAAGCCGACGACGGCTTGAAGCTTCACCTCGACGACGCGATCTTCTACTGGAGCTTGCGTGCCCTGCGACTCGATGAGGTTGAGCACCGAGAGAAACAAATCCTCGAGCGCGCGAGCCTTCCACGATGTCATGGCATCCGGGTTGATCGTGGATACGATCGCCACGGTGACGAGGTAGAGATCTCGTAGCCGCTCAGAAGTCCCAATCATGTTGGCCAGCTCGGCGACCGCGACCGAATCGTAGATGTCCCGTTGTGTAGCCCATCGATAGAGCGTCCAGTTTTCGCGTACGAGCCATGCGACATGCTCCACGTCGCCCGCCGAAAGCCCGAGCCGGGTCGCGATGCCCTTGGCAAGGCTCGCGCCCTCTTCGCCCGTCTTCGGGCCGCGGCCCTTACCGATGGAATGCAAAAACGTGGCGAGCAGGATCGGCAACCGGCGTGGCGCCTCAGCGGCCAAACGGGCGGCCATGCGGGAGTCCCCGGTCTCGCCACGCGCCAACTCGCGAAGCTTGTCGTGCGCCATGATGCAGTGAATGTCCGTGGTGTACGCGTGGTAGACGTCGTGATGCACTTTGCCGACCAGGGGCTCGAACTCCGGAATCATGGCGACGACGAGACCCACCTCGTGAAGCTCGCCAAGTGTGGAGCCGAGGCGGAACGGGGCATCGCCGAGCTGTTTGAACAGCCAAACGAATAGCTGGGTGGCCTCTTCGGAGTTCTGAAGACGCCACCGCCAATCCTTGTCGACCGATATTCTCGCGATTGCATCGCGAGCCGAGAACTCCGGACGCTTGGAGTACCGAATCGCTTGCCGATAGAACCGAAGCGCCAACGCTGGGTCGGTCTCGAGACGGCTTGGCTCTTCCAGACGAATGTGATCACCGATGATCAACGAGCCGTCGCCGAGCTTGCGAACGGTGACGGGCTGACGGCTCCTCCTCGGTCTTGCGCGTGCCACCATACGCTCGGCCGTCAGGGCAACGATTCGGGCGTGCCGGTAATAGGCCTGCATGAACTGCTCCACGCCCAAGGTGATGCCATCGACGAAGCCCATGTCGTGCGCGATGTCTTCCTGATCGGCAAAGGTGAGTCGATCCTGTTGGCGCCCAGCACGCAGATGCAAGAGGTTGCGGACACGCCAGAGCAGTTCTCGCGCGTCCTCGAGCTCCTTGAGCTCGCGCTCGAGCAGCGCTCCAACACGTACGTAGTCATCGGTCGACCGCGCACCCCATCGAGCCCGAGCCGCCCACTCCGCAACATCCAAGTCGCGAAGACCGCCTCGACCCTGTTTGGTCTCGGGCTCTAGCAGATAAAGGCTGCCACCAAATCGATTGTGGCGCCGCTCCGTATCCGCAACGAGCGCGTCCAAGAACTCACCCAAGTGCGGTTCGAACACCCCTTTCTGTGCTCCAAGTTGGAGGTCCTCGATGATCTGGCGGTCGCCCGCGATCCGTCTCATGTCGATGAGAGTCGTCGCGGTTCGGATGTCTTCTCGCGCGAGCGCGAGCGTGCCCTCCACGCCCCTGACGGCGTGCCCGATATCGACGCCGAGATCCCATAGCGGGTAAAGCAAACCCTCGGCAAGGGCGCCAACATAGGGGTCGTTGGGATCGTCGCACAAGAACACTACATCGACGTCGCTGTAGAGCCCGAGTGTTCCGCGACCGTATCCTCCTACCGCGACTAGCGACACGCGCCCTCGGGGCACCCGGCCCAGCGCCCGGGTCGCAGCATCCGAGGCGCAATAGAGCGCGCTCAGTAAGCCATCCAAGGCTTGTGCGAGCCGGCTCGCCGTGGCCACCCCACGATGCCCGGCACGAACGGCGTCTTCGAACTCGGTGCGGTAGTTGCCTAGATAGCCGCTGCAGGTCTGGCCAAGCGTCGGAGCGAGCTTACCGAGATCAACCGCAGGTTGAGTTGGAGCGTGCTGCACGGAACAGGGAGTATGAGATCGCCGCTGTCGCGCGGCAAGGTCTACAACCTCTCGAGGTATCTCGCGATGCCGCGGGCCATTCCATCGGAGAGCGCATCACGATAAGCCACGGAGCGCAGTGCTTCGGCTTCGTCGTCTCGCGTTAGGAAGGAAGCCTCTACCAAGACCGCCGGCATGGTCGCCCCCACGAGCACATAGAACATCGCGTTGCGGACGCCGCGGTCGGCGAGGCTGCTGAGCACTCGACGCCCGCTCGCGAGCGTCTGCTGTTGAATGCTGGCGGCAAGACTGCGCGATCCCTTGAGCTGACCTTTGCGATGAAGCTTTGCGAGGATCTCCTGAATGCCGCTGACCTCGCCCGCTTGGGTTCCGTTCTCGCGCGCCGCAAGTTGGATCGCCTGGCGATCGTTCGTCACGTCCAGAACGAACGTAGTGACGCCGCCTTTGCGGATCGGTTCCGGGCTCCCGTTGAGATGGATGGATACGAACACGTCGGCACTGAGTGCGTTCGCGATCGCACTTCGCTCTGCGAGCGACACTGCCATGTCGGTGTCGCGCGTCAAAACGACGCGTGACCTCGGGGCGTGCTTGCGCAGCCGCTTGGCGGTTCGCTTTGCCAAGTCGAGCGCCAACCTGGACTCGACGAGACCACGATGAGCGGTGCCGGTTTCGCGACCACCGTGACCCGGGTCGAGCACCACCACGGGTCGCGAGCGCGCTGCCGAACGGGCCTTGCCTTTGCTGACATCGACCACGATCCGATGGGGGTCAGTGAAATAGAATACCCGCTGCTCAGCGGCGCCCGCGAGGTCGAATACCACGCGCGGCTCCGGTTCTCCCAACCGCACCCTCGTCAGCCCGCCCCCGCCCACGGGTAGCACCCTGGGGAGCTCAGGCGAAAACTCCACTCCGGGTAAGTGGATGGCAAGCCTCGCCGGCAACACGTCGCTTTTCGGCAGCAACTCCCTCTCGAAGACCGGCGCACCCTCGAACGACAAGACCACCCTGACCGCTGCCTCTGACCTACGCCGGCTCTTGCCGAACACTTCGATCAGTCGCAGGCGTGTCGGTGTCGTGGTCGACGACGCCGCCCTCGACTGCGAAGTGGCGATGAGCTCGAGCGAGTCTAGCGGGTCGGGCTGCTCCGAGGCTCGTTGGCAACCGCCGATCAAACAAAGCGCGAAAACGATGGTCCGCCGATTCACGATTCCGCCCCATTTATACACGGAGCAGACGCATTTGACCCACAACAGGCGATCGCCTAGTTTGCCGCGCATGTCAGGGTTGACCTATCGCGACGCTGGCGTTGACATCGAGGCAGCGGACCGTCTCGTCGACCGCATCAAGCCCCTAGCCGCCTCGACTCGTAGCCCCCTCGTGATCGACGACGTCGGAGGCTTCGCCGGGCTATGTCGATTGCCAAGCGGCATCGATGACCCGGTCCTCGTCTCGGGCACCGACGGAGTGGGCACCAAGCTCCGGCTCGCTCTGGACATGGGCCGGCACGATACCGTTGGCATCGACCTCGTGGCCATGTGCGTCAACGACGTCATCACTACGGGGGCGAGCCCGCTGTTCTTCCTCGACTACTTCGCTACGGGCCAGCTCGACGTCGATCAGGCGGAATCGGTCGTTCGGGGCATCGCCGAGGGCTGCCGGCAAGCGGGGTGCGCACTCCTGGGCGGCGAGACCGCTGAGCTCCCGGGTTTCTACGACCACGGCGACTACGACCTCGCCGGTTTCGCGGTCGGGGTCGTCTCCCGCGCCGCGATCGTCGACGGCAAAGGGGCGCAGGAGGGCGACGCGATCATCGGCGTGGCCTCCACGGGACTTCATTCCAATGGGTACTCGCTCGCCCGTAAGGTCCTGCTCGACGGCAAACACGCGATGTCGCTGAGCGATTCGATCGACGGATACGACCGCCCAATCGGCGACGTCCTTCTCGAACCGACGCGCATCTACGCGAGCCTCGTCGAGCGCGTCCTGGTCCATGAGCCGGCGGCGCTTTGTCACATCACCGGGGGCGGCCTTGCCGGCAATCTGCCCCGGGTGCTCCCGCCTGGCCTCGGCGTCGTCATCGAGCGCGGCGCATGGACCCCGCCCCCGATTTTCGATCTAGTTCGCACGAAGGGCGAGGTCTCAGAGGACGAGATGTACGCCACGTTCAACATGGGCATCGGGTTCGCCGTCATCGTCCATCCCGATCGTGCGGAGACGCTAGTACGCGAGCTCCACGATTCCGGCGAGCAGTGCTGGGTCATCGGCCGCGTCGAGCGCGTAGCCGACGGTCCCCGGGCCCGTTTTGAATGAGATGACATGAGCAAGCCCCTGAGAATCGTCGTCCTCGCTTCGGGCCACGGCTCCAACCTGCGCGCGATCGTCGGGGCGATCGACTCGGACGCCTGCGCCGCACAGCTCGTCGGTGTGGTCTCCGATCGCAGCAAGTCCGGTGCTCTCGCATTCGCCGAAGAGCGGGGGGTGCCGTCGCGCGCGGTCCCACTGAAGAAGGGCGACGATCGCAACGCATGGAACGTCGAGCTCACCGAGCAAGTCGCGGCGTTCGAGCCAGAGCTCGTCGTCCTGGCAGGCTTCATGCGCATCGTCGACTCGACGCTTCTCGAGCGCTTCCCCGGTCGCGTCATCAACCTGCACCCATCGCTGCTGCCCGCCTTTCCGGGCCACAACGCAACCGAGCTTGCCATCGCAGCCGGCGTGCGCATCTCTGGCTGCACCGTTCACGTCGTAGACGCCGGGGTCGACAGTGGTCCGATCATCGCACAGGCCGCAGTGCCCGTGTGGGCCAACGACACCGCCGAGACCCTTCACGAGAGGATCAAGGTGCAGGAGCATCGGCTGCTACCCCAAACCATTGACTGGGTTGCGCGCGGAATCGTCGAGCTCAATCCCGTGCGCATTCATCGCACTCAGCTAGAGGACGAACACACCCTCGTCTCCCCGCGGTTTTCCTCGTGACGTCGAGCTACTACGACGTCGCTGTTCTCGGCACCCGCCTAGAGCCCCTGGTCTGCGCAGCGCTACTCGCAAAGAGGGGCTTGCGCGTCTTGGTCGTCGGCCAGGGCGAACACGAACCAACGTACGAAGTCAACGACTACCGCCTTCCTCGTGACCCGTTTCCATACGTGGGCGGATCGAGCCCCCAAGTCGAACGCGTCGTCGAGAGCCTGGGGCTCCGACAGGCCGTTCGCCAGCGCATTCGTCCGCGCGAGCCCGCGATGCAAGCCCTGGTGGAGGGACATCGCTTCGATCTGTACGTGGAAGATGCGCCGTTTCGGCGCGAGGTTCAAAGAGAGTTCCCCGAAGTGCGACGGCAGTCCGACGACCTCCGTCGTACGCTGCACCAGGTCAATGCGGAGCTCGACGAGTTGATGAGGCGCCCCTTGTCGTGGCCCCCAGAGACGTTCGTCGAACGACAGCGACTTGCACGGGCGCTCTCCATGCAGCGTTACAACCGCTCGGGCCGTGGCTGGCACCCGGTCCAAACGCTCCCCCGCAATCACCCGTTCGCGGACACCTTGCGCCTCGCGCTCCCGTTCCTATGCGATCTCACGCCCAGCCAAACGGGAGACTTCGCGGCCACTCGGCTGCTCGGACAGCTATTCAACACACCGGGCCCACTCGCGGGCGGCTGGGCTTGGCTTCGCGAAGCGTTGATCGAACGGATTCGCGCGCTGAGCGGCGACGTGCGTCCCCTCGAGAGGGCAAGCGAGATTGCGATCGCACGAGGCGCAGTTCGCGGCGTGACACTTGCGCGGTCCGGGGAGGAAGTCGGTTGTGGCCATCTGGTCCTCGGTACCACGGTCGCCGAGCTGTTGCAGTTGGTCAGTGACCGCGCGCCCATTCTCGAGCTTTTCGAGAGAGTGGGGGAACCGCGATTGCACAGCTTTCGTTACACGCTCAACGTGGTCGTCGGACGACGCGCCATCCCGGAGGCTTGGCGCGCCGATTTGCTCCTCAAGAAGAGCGACGAGGACGCGCAGGGCATCACACTGTGGATCGAGCCCCACACGGAGGCATCGGATGAGTACGTCATCTTGTGCGCCGGCGCGCTCGTCCCCAGTCACGCCGTCGACGAGGTGAGCTACACCCTCGAAACGTACCGAGGACGCGTCATGGACGCGCTCCGCTCTGTGCTGCCCTTCGTCGATCGCGATCTGCTCTTGGTGGATTCACCCCATGATGGGCTACCACCCCAAGGAACACTCGAGCCTACCCGTCCGTGGAATCGGGGCCCCCAAACCATGCGGCCTATTTACGAATACCCCGAACGAGCCGGACTGGGTGCGTGTGGGCTTCCTGCACGAACCCCGATCAAAGGGCTTCTGTTGTGCAATCCGCAAGTGGTGCCCGGGCTTGGGCTCGAAGGCGCCTTTTTGGCAGCGTCATCGGTGAGCCGCTTGATCGGCCGCCGCTACCGCGGGCAGGACTGGATTCGCCGGGGTCTTTGGTCTGCCGACAGTGTCGCGATATGATGGCGGCATGGCGGATGTAACCGGCGGAGCACCCAGACTCACTTTGAAGCAACTCCTACGCCTCATGGTGGAGCGGGGCGCTTCGGACCTTCACATCACAGCGAGCTCGCCTCCACAGCTTCGAGTCGACGGCAGTCTGGTTCCGCTCCGAACTCCGCCGCTCAAGCCCGCAGAGAGCAAGGCGCTTTGCTACGAGGTCATGACCGAGCAGCAGCGCGGGCGGTACGAAGAAGAAAAAGAGCTGGACTTCTCTTTTGGCGTCAAGGGCTTGTCGCGGTTTCGTGCCAACGTCTTCGTGCAGCGCGGCGCCGTCGCCGGCGCATTCCGCACCATCCCTTTTCAGATTCGAAGCATCGACGACCTTGGAGTTCCTCAAGCGCTCGCGGACCTGACGCTCGTTCCGCGTGGCCTCGTGCTGGTTACCGGTCCCACGGGTTCCGGCAAATCTACGACACTCGCCAGCATGATCGACAAGATCAACAGTGAGCAGAGAGTTCACATCGTCACGGTCGAAGATCCGATCGAGTACCTTCACTCGAACAAGCTCTGCGTGATCAACCAACGGGAGATCGGCTCTGACACGAAGGGCTTCAAGCACGCGCTCAAGTACGTGCTACGTCAGGACCCCGACGTCGTGCTAATCGGCGAGATGCGCGACCTCGAAACGATCGAATCAGCCTTGACGATCTCCGAGACGGGTCACTTGGTGTTTGCCACGCTCCACACCAACAGTGCAGCCCAATCGATCAACCGTATCATCGACGTCTTCCCCGCGAGTCAGCAGGGCCAGATCCGCGCCCAGCTATCGTTCGTCTTGCAGGGCGTCCTCAGCCAAATGCTCCTTCCACGAGGAGACGGACCGGGACGCGCACTGGCTTGCGAGCTGCTGATTCCCAACATGGCCGTCCGAAATCTGATCCGAGAAGACAAGATCCATCAGATGTACGGAATGATGCAGACCGGCCAGGACACCTCGGGCATGCAGACCATGAACCAATCGCTGGTTTCCTTGGTCGATCGAGGCATTATTTCCTATGAGACGGGCGAGCTAAGGTCCCCAGATCGCGACGAATTCCGGAACATGCTCGTCCAAATGCAGCGAAGGGCCGCAAATGCAGAGCCTGGGGGTTGACTAGACATCCGCCTTAAGGGCACACTTTTTCTGTCTAGGTACAACTTTCCCATGACTCTACAAAAACAACTGATTAGGTGCGTGCTCACCGCAGCGATGGTGAGTGTGTTTTTTTCCGTTACTGCGCAAGCTCAACGAGAGCGGGAGGTCAACTCAAAAGATCGTGAAGGCGCTGCAGAAGCGTACGATCGCGGAGCGGACGCCTACCTCGAGGGGAACTTCGCGGCAGCGGCTCACTGGTTCGAGCGGGCGTATCGAATGGCGCCGAGCTCGGTCGCGTTGATTCAGGCGATCCGTGCGCATCAGCGCGCGGACAGCAATCCAATGCGAATCGCGAACCTCGCTCTTCGTCTGCGCGACAAGTATCCGGACGACAAGCGAGCGCAGAAGTTCGCGGTGCCGCTCGTTCGCGAGTCGCAAGGGAAATAC
>CAJIBX010000001.1_pt1 | contig 10242 bp, 11 predicted proteins | sample 9199471 | NCBI WGS metagenome assembly CAJIBX01 (sample SAMEA7708317, study PRJEB35096) | sediment metagenome | biome: marine neritic benthic zone biome [ENVO:01000025]; feature: sediment [ENVO:00002007]; material: shallow marine sediment [ENVO:03000034] sea grass bed [ENVO_01000059] ...
CAAGCCCAAAGTATTCTCGGAGATCGCCCGAGTGCTCAGACCAGGGGGTCGCTTCAGCATCTCGGATATCGTCGTTGAAGACCTGCCCCGATGGATTCGCGACAACGCCGCAGCATACGCCGCGTGCGTTGCGGGAGCGATTTCCGAAGGCGAGTATCTCGCTGGCCTGGTTGGCGCCGGACTGAGCGACGTCAATGTAACCGAGCGACTCGTCTACGACGAAGATCAGATCTGCGGGATGATCGAAAGCGATCTCGAGAATCTCGGCGTGGACCCGTCTCTTCTATCGGCCGGTCTCGACGCGATCGCTGGTAAGGTCTGGAGCGCCAAGTTCGTCGGCAAACGATAAGTTAGGCGACGTTCTGTTGGTCGGGTTTGATTTCTTCCGTGTCTTCTCGCAGGTTCCCCAACGGGAACTGAACGCCTGAGCGTTCGACCTCCTGCGTTTCGTCGGTCTGCGTTTTCCGGTCGGACCGCGCCTGGCGAAGCATCATCGTGACCATCAATAGGAGCACGAGCAGCCCCGCGCCGAACACGGCGTACCAAAGCAACAGCGGATCCACCGGGAGCTCTTGCACCCAGCTCATCTCTTCGATCGGTCTTGGACTCCCAGCACTCGGCGACATCGGAAAATTTCACTCCAATGATAACAAAACGACCTCGATCTCAAAGTCCTGCATTTTTTTTCTTGACGGCACGAACGGTCGTGCTATTTTCAGGACATGATCACGAAGGGCCAAGAGACCAAGCAGACGATTCTGGACGAGGCGGTCGACCTCGCCAGCACGGTCGGTCTCGAGCAGCTGACCATCGGTGGCCTCGCGTCGGCGGTCGGCCTTTCCAAGAGCGGCCTTTTCGCGCACTTCAAGTCGAAGGAACAGCTGCAAATCCAGGTCTTGGAGACCGCCGCCCAGCGCTTCATCGATTTCGTGATCGCCCCAGCCATCAAGGCGCCCCGTGGCGAGCCCCGGGTTCGGGCCCTGATGGACACCTGGCTCCGATGGCACGATGAGCAACCTGGCGGCTGCGTCATTCAGTCGGCCGCCATCGAGATGGATGACCGCCCCGGTCCAGTCCGCGACTACGTCGTCGAAAACCAGCAGCAATGGATGGGCGTCATCTCTCGTGCAGCCCAAATCGCCGTCGAAGAGGGCCATTTTCGCTGGGATTTGGACCTCGACCAGTTCGCCTACGAATTCCTGAGCGTCGGACTCGCCTATCAGCATTCGTCCGGCCTCCTCAATACGCCGAACTCCCGTGAAAGGGCTCTTCGGAGCTTCGATGGGGTTGTGGAACGAGCCCGCGCCTGAATCCATAGGAAGAAGAAGCCATGACAAAACAAGCTACATCACGCTCACCAGAAAAAAGCACGACCGTTCGTTCTTTTGCTCTCACGGCGACCCAGACCGCCTTTCGGGGCCTCGGACGCGTCGCCCCCGGCCTCGCGGTCCGCACCGCGGCCCAGCTCTTCTTCAAGACGCGCCGGTTCCCCTCGAAGCCTGGCGAGACCGATGCGCTCGTCGACGCGGCCCCGGGTCGCCTCGAGCTCCACGGTCGAAGTCTCGCCGCCTGGGTGTGGCCGGCACGGGGTGAGGAGCGCGGCAGCGTGCTCCTCGTTCATGGTTGGAACGGCAGGGCCACTCAACTCGGCGGGTTCGTCGCCCCACTCCGCGAAGCCGGTTACCGCGTGGTCGCCTTCGACAATGTGGGACATGGACGCTCCGCGGGGGCCAGCGCCGACCTGGTTTCTCTGGCCGAGGGCTTGCTGGCCGTCAACGAGGCGTATGGACCCTTCGATGGCATCGTCGCGCATTCGTTGGGCGGCCCTGCCACCACCCTCGCTTTGGTGGCCGGCCTCGAAACCGATCGAGTGGTGCTGATCGCATCGCCATTCAGCGCCGGCAATGCGGTCAGCTACTTCATCGAGCAGGTCGGTCTCGATCGAGCGTTCGAGCCCCTGCTTCGCAAGCGCATCGAACGGCGCGTAGGGGTTCGGGTCGACGAGCTCAGCGCCGCGCATCTCGGTCCGTTCGTCAAGCCGCCAGTCCTGGTGATTCATGATCGAAATGATCGCGAGATCCCGCACGAAAACGGCGTTCGACTGGCGTGGTCGTTCCCCGACGCGCGCCTTCGATCGACCGACGGGCTCGGCCATCAGCGCATCCTGCGCGATGCCGACGTCATTGATCACGCGGTGAGCTTCATCACCGCGGAGCAAATCGCAACGCAAGAAATGAGAGGTGTATCATGAGTGGAAATCAATACCGAGACCCGAACTTCGAAGCATGGATCGAGCAAGCCGTCGAGGCCTGTGACTGGTCGATCGAAGAAGAACAAAGCGCCGTGGTGAAAGCGATCCGTCGCCTTCGTCGCCGTGGCGATGAGCTGGGACAAAGCATGTTCACCAAGAACGGTGGAGTGTATCCCTTTGTTTAGCGACGACGCGCGGTCGAGCGCTACATCTTCCCCTGGAGGTAAGCCTTACGCTTCCTCTCGGGGAAGCGCTCGATCGCGTAGCGGAGCATGGTGCGCGGCATCTGCTCATAGTTCTTCCGTAGGAACTGCTCTTCGGCCCGAGCGTCACGCTTGCCGACTTCGCGCAGCATCCACCCTACGGCTTTGTGAATGAGATCGTGTTCGTCGTGAATGAGAGCTTCCGCGATGGCGAGGGTATCTTCGAACTGACCCGCCCTGATGTAAGGGAAGGTCGACATGATCGCGATGCGACGTTTCCACAGGTTCCTAGCCTTGGCCCATCGATGAAGCAGCTTGCGGTCCTTATCTTCGAGAAACCCGCCGATGATATGACCGGCCGAACCGTCCACCAGATCCCAGTTGTTGATGTGCTCGACGTTGCCGACGTAGACGTCGTAAATGCGCCTTCTTTCCGTCTCTCCGCCTCTTTGGAACTGCAGATTCAAAACGAAGAGCGCGAGCAACCTCTCCTCGTGGACGGGCGATCGAAGTAGCTTTTCCACGGTTGAAAGGTTCAGGTCGCGATGGCGCTTGGCGAGCTTCCGGACCTGCGGCACCTTGACCCCGACGAAACGATCGCCCTCGCCATACTCGCCAGGACCGGTCTTGAAAAAGCGCTGCATGACTCTCGCATGGGCTTTGTCGCCGAGCCCGCGGAGCTCGCGCTGAACTTCTCGGAGGCCGGCCATTCAGTAGTTGAGGCGAATCGAGAGCCTCTTCTCGCCGCCCTCGAACTTGAACTTCGCCTTCTCATACTTGGGCGGGCCCATGCGACGGGCAGGGACATTGTTCGAAACGCCCCACCCTTCGGTCGGGATGCCGAAGACCCTGGTATTGAGCTCGCCGTTCTTGTCTTCATCGTGCATCACGGAGATCGCGTACTGACCAGGCTTGACTCCATCGAAGATGCACACGGCCTTCCCTTCTTTGATTTTGGCGTTCTTGAGGCTCTTTGCCTTCTTGCTATCCGTTGGAAAGCCCTTCGACTGGTCGTACAGTGCACAACCGATATCGCCCTTGTCGTTTTGAATCTTCGACACGTCGACGACGATCTTGTTCGCCTCCTCGGTCTCCTTCGCCTCTTCGGCTTCAATCGTGCTCGAGCATAAGAGGCCGCCAGTGAGCAGGGCGCTCACGCCGAGGGCACGCAGGTTTGGGAATCGCGACATGGCTATCGTGGCTAAGGCTACGAACGCCGTGACCCAGGGCAACTCGACGCCTCGCCAGCGAAGTCCGAATCCTGGCCCTGCCGTGCGATCTACCTAACCAAAGCCGCTGAGAATTCTACGAATTCATCGGATTAGAGGCGCGCCCGAGCTTGCGCTAGTCCTTAGGGCCGATACCTTGTGTAGGTGTCTAACCCAGGTGCCCGAACGGCCCGGTGGCTATCCGTGCCGCCGAGCTTGGTCCTGATCGCTGCCCTATGGCTGGCGCCCGCGGTCGTACGCGCGCAGACGTTCGAAGCCACCCTGGTCGTCAATGACGAGGCTCCGACGGTGACTTCCGTCATCACCGGTGGGATCGGTCCGTTTCAGTTCCTGTTCGACTGCGCGCTCGACGGTTGGTGGAATGGCGTGATCAACACCGACGAGCGAACCGCCGAGTGGACTTGTGACCCGGGTGTCACCGAGATCCGCGCCTGGGCATGGGATAAGACCACCGATGTCACGATGGAGCAATACCTCTACGTGCTCGAGGATCTCTGCGGCAACGGGGTCGTCGACCCGGGCGAAGGTTGCGATGATGGAAACGAAGATGACTTCGACGAGTGCGACAACGATTGTCGACTCGCGACGTGCGGAGACGGCATCCCGACCGGCTTGGAAGAATGTGACGATGGGAACGCTTCGAACCGCGACGACTGCTTGAATAGCTGTGTCAGCCAGCTGTGTGGCGACGGTTACACGGCCTTTGATGAAGAATGCGATGACGGCGACACGGAGAGCGGCGACGGTTGCTCGTCGGAGTGTCTGAGCGAGCGCGACCTTCCCGACCCACGTGACAACGACATTCAGCGCGCCTCCGGAAGCAGCTGCGCCATCGAGGCCGGCCGCAGCACATCGGACGTTTGGCTCTGGGCCCTTGGCTTGGTCGGCGCCTTGTTCGCGCGGCGTTCTACTCGAACGGGTTCGAGATCCGCTCGTCGGTGAGGAAGTCCTCGTCGGTCAGCGCCTCGAGAAACGCGATGAGATCATCGCGCTCCTGTTCCGTCATGTCGAACCCGTTGATGAAGGTGCTCCTGAAGGGGTTGGTACTGCCGTCTCCAGCGTTCTCCCCCTCTTCGATGACGCGGCCGCCAGCTGCATAGATGTCGATCACCTCGCCGAGGGTCTCGGCGGTTCCATCGTGAAGGTACGGAGCGGTCAGCGCGATGTTTCGAAGCGTGGGCGACTTGAATCGGCCCATGTCGGTTGGCTCACCGGTGATTTCGATCAAGCCTTGGTCGCCAAGCGGATAGGCGCCCTCCCCGTCCACGTTGTACAAACCCGTGTTGGCGAACGACCGCTCTCGAAAGACCTGGCCCTCGAACGTCGCGGCCGCGCTGAAGTTGAAAGAGCCATGGCAGTGAAAGCACTCGAATCGCTCTGAGAAGAACAGCCCTGCACCACGAAGGGCCGAGTCCGAGACCGCGTCTTGTTGCCCCTGGAAGGTGCGCTTGTCCCACGGGGAGTTACCGGAAATGATCGTGCGCACGAAGGATGCGATCGCTTTTCGGATGTTGTCGAAGTTGATCGGGTCGCTCTGGTCGCCAAATGCCGCATCGAACATGTCGGTGTACATCGGGTCGTCTTGGAAGCGGCCAAGGACCTCGTCGCGATTACTGTCGTTGATGCCCAGCTCGACAGGGGCCTCGCCGAACATCGGGCCCAGGTGCTGCTCCTCGAGGGTGAGGATGTCCGGGTTGGGCCAGGTATACGTCGAGTTGTAGGCAACGTTGGTGAGCGTCGGCGAGTTGCGCGGCGTGAGCTCGCCGGTCGACCCCTCCGAGACGACCAGGTCTTCCGCGAACGCCATCTCTTGGAGGTGACAGCTCGCGCATGATTGCGTGCCGTTCCCCGAGAGCCGCGTATCGTAGAACAGGAAGCGCCCGAGCTCGACCTTCTCGACGGTCATCGGGTTATCCTCGGGAACGATTGGAACGGGGAAGCCTTCCGGGAGGTCCCATTGCCACGGCGTGCCGGACGAGCCCCCGCTTCCGCCACAAGAGATGGCAATGAGGACGAGCGCCCCGCCCACGATCGCGGACATCATTCTAAGCATAGGAGCCTTGAGTCTATTCTACTGTGAGAACCGTGAAGACGCTCTGTTCGCCGCAACCCGAGATGCACTCTCCGGTGGAGTAGCTGAGTCCCACGTTCGGAAACAGGGCCGTGCAATCGGCCTCATCTCCCGGAAATGATTGGCAACCGCTGGCCGGCTCCGAGCTCGAGGCGATGTCGGAATCCCCGAAGAGAGGTACCAAGTCCAGGACAATGGTGTCCGAGGCGGGATTGAAGCCCGAGAGCTCGATCTGGGGGCGATTGGGGCGACCGCACACTTCGGTGGGCGGATCTTCGGGGCCGTCGGAGGCGCACATGGTGCTCCCCAGGTGAAAGTTCCAACCCATGGGCTCTGGATCGCCGGCAACCGAGAGGTCGATCCGGACGAACTTGCGGCCGCCTGCCCAGTTCCAGAACATGCCGATGATGTTCATCGGCGACTCCTGCGTGAGCGGATCCGTGTGATTCATCTCGAAAGGAACGGCCCACTCGAACTTGATGCCGTTATAAGTGCCTTCGGGAACGGTGCCGGTGACGGTATCGTTCGTCTCGAGTGTCCCGGCCTCGCTGCAGCCGTCCTCGAAGTCGAGAAGCGCAACATCGTCCAGTTGCCATGCGCCGTCTTGATCGAGCTCGACCGGCACGTCGACGTCGGCGTCGTTTGTGAGTCGGATGTTCGTTACGTAGAAGCGGAGATCATTCAGAGTCGCGGTCGAGCCTTCGCTCCCGAGCGTGTACTCCTCGCCGCACTCGGCGGCGCTGGTGCCCACCACAGCATTGAACCTGAGGGTGACGTCCTGCGTGCCGCCGCCATCCTTGTTGCCGTTACCGCCGCACCCCGCGACGACAAACGCAAAACCACACATGAACACAAAGGACCAAACGCTGCGCATAAAGAGCCTCCCAAGGGTAAGATTCTGAGCCTATCAGAGCCGTCGTCGTAGACCACCCGACGCTACGCGGGATCCGGCCTTCCGTTACCGCTGAAAACGGGTCCCGGAGTTGGGGGTGCCCCCGAAAAACCGCTATTCATAAGGGAATCACCTTATCGGGGCTGGAACTCTGGGGATGAATCATCACGGCACGCCACCGCTCCTGGTGTGGAGCTTGTGCCTGGCCTTTTCAGTGGCCGGTGGGTGTTCCTGCGGCTCGGCCGTGGGCGGCGATGGCGGCCGGCGCGGTGACGACGGCGGTATCGGGGATGGAGGTCCCGCAGATGGCGGTCCCGACGCAGACGCGCCCACCGGACCCTGCATGAGCTCGTGCTCGCCGCTGACGGTGTGTGTCGAAGACGAATGCCTGCCCGCGCTCGGGGGCTGCACGAGCGATGATGACTGCGGCGGGGACAGTTACTGCTGCGACGAAGACTGCCTGAGCGATCCTGAGGATACGCCGACGTGTATCGCCTATGGGACAGGTCCCCGCGGCGACGTCAACGAGCTTTGCGTCGGCAACGTGACGATCGGGCTCTTCCAAGCGGACGTGCAGTGCGAATGGACGGGCCCGCCCGTCGGCGATCCCTTCCCCGACCATGTGCAGGTGCTCACGACACCTCTGGTCGCCGACCTTCCGTTCGACTCGGGAGCGGCAAAAGAGATCGTCATCGTCACCTATAATGGTCTCGATGGTGGGAGCCCGGCAGCCGCTGGCTCGGATCCAACCCTGTTCGGCGTGATTCGAATTCTCAACGGCCAAACCTGCGAACAGATCGCAAACCTCGACGACCCGAGCCATCGCGCGATCGCGGCTTCCCCTCCGGCCATTGGAGACATCAACGGCGACGGGTTTCCGGACATCGTCACCCAACGCGCACAGCCATTGGGCGTGGTCGGCGGTCTGGTGGCGTACGCGTGGAACGCCGGTGCGGGGGGCTACACGCGACTGTGGAGCGCCCTCGACACCGACATCGCCGGTCAACGATGGGATGGGCCCGCGCTGCACGACCTCGACGACGACGGGGTCCCCGAGGTGATCTCCGGCACGGAAGTCTACGAAGGACCGACCGGGGCGCGCCTCAACGATGGCCAGGTGCTCCCGCGGGGCGGGGGCATGAACCTCGCCGTGATGGGTGACTTCGACCGCGACGGCGCAATCGAGATCGTGGCCCAAGACGTCCACCGCTGGAACTCGGTGACCGATCAATGGGACCTCGCCTACACCTTGAACAATGTCGGTCAGTTTTGGGCCGTCGCCGATTTCGGGACGCCGGGAGCAGCGCCTGAGGACTTCGACGCCGACACATTCGATGGGATCGCCGAGATCGTCACGACAGGGAGCAATCGGGTCACGCTGAAGACACTGTCCGGCCAAACGTTGCTCAGTGTCACCACGGGGATCTTCGGTGGTGGCCCGCCGACGATCGGAGACTTCGATAACGATGGACGCCCTGAGTTTGCGTCGGCCGGCGGCAATTTCTATCGCATCTTCGACCTCGATTGCGCGACCGACCCGACATGCGACGACACGGCCATACGGTGGGCGGAGGACTCGCAGGACTTGTCGTCCCGGCGCACCGGCTCATCGATCTTCGATTTCGAGGGAGACGGCGCCGCCGAAGCGGTCTACGGGGACGAGTGCTTCACGCGCATCTACGAGGGCTCGACGGGCGATGTGCTCTATTCGGCGTTCCGCACGTCTTGCACCTGGTTCGAAAATCCCGTCATTGCAGACCCCGACGGTGACCAAAACACCGAGATCCTGATCGGCTCGAACGCAAACTGCAATCGCATCTGCCCCGCGATCGATCCGATTCATCGTGGGAACCGATGCGAAGTCACCAGTGACTGCCTCTCGGGAGTCTGCGACGAAGGCTTTTGCCGCTGCACGGTCGACGAAGAATGCCGTGAGGGCTACCAGTGCGAGACGCCCCTTCCCGGGACGCCAGGCACCGGCGATACCTGCCGAGCGTGGCATCCGCCGGGCGTCGGCCAGGTGGGGTTGCGCGTGCTCCGCGATTCGCTCGACCGCTGGGCGTCGTCGCGACCGATGTGGAATCAGCACGCTTATTCGGTCACCAACGTGAACGACGATGGGACGATTCCTTCCACCTCCGAGTGGGTCCCGAACTTCAGTGACCCCGACGACCTGAACAACTTCCGCCAAAACGTCCAGGGCGAAGCCGCCCCGGGCACGCAGCCGGACATCACGGGCGACATCGACGGCGGCGCGTGCCGGAGCGAAGGCGAGGTCGTCACGCTCACCGCGACGGTCTGCAACCGTGGCACTCGGACCGTCGGTGCATCGATGCCGGCGACCTTCTATCAGGGCGACCCGGCCGAAGAGAACGTGCTCTGCGTTTCGTTTACCGACGGACCCGTGCCGGTGGGCGGCTGCCTCGAGGTGTCGTGCGAGATCGAAGAAGAGATCAGCGGCACCGTGACCATGATGGTCAACGACGACGGCATGGGCGGACGCACCACGACCGAGTGCAACGAAAACAACAACGACGACGACGTGTTGATCACCGACTGCCTCGAGTAGACCTTATAACGGGCGTCTACTCAGAGCGAATCAGCGAACCTAACGTCATCCGGTTGATGATCATCGCCGAGGTCGATGACCACGTCGGCGCGATTCGGCATTTCGTCGAGCATGAAGCGCGTGAGGCGCTCGAAGTGCATCACGAAGCGGCGAACCTCGTCGGGGCTCATCACGTGGGACAGTGTTCCCGCGCGGTCGCGGAGCTCGGCCTCTTGCTGCTCGCGCCACCGGTACACGTGATCGAAGCTGGGTGGGCAAAGCATCACCAAGAGGTCGAGCTCACGGAAGAGCTCTTGATAGGGACCGCCAAGCTTGTGGTTCACGTAGTGTCGCCAGGTGCCTGTCGGGTCTTCGGCCTCTTCGAGCTCGTTCATCGGCTGGTCGAGAGAAACAGGCAGCTGAGCGCGGGCGCCGACGCACCAGCCTTCGAAGATCACCACGTCACAGGGGCCTTCCCATACCTTCCACTCCGACTTTGGCCGACGGTCGTCCGTTGCCTTGTCGAACGATGGAAGCACGACTCGACCGGTCGCACGCGCGCGACTAAGGCCTCGAAGCACGCGAACGCCGAGATCGACATCGTGGGTCCCGGGCACCCCCCGCGTAGCGAGCAGCGGATGCACTGCTTCAGCGCGCGCGAGGCGCTCGGCCGTCGTTAGGTAGAGGTCATCCAGCGACAGGACCGCCGTGCGAATACGGTATTCCGACGCCAGGATGCCTCGTAGCTGCACGGCGAGCGTGGACTTTCCCGTTCCTTGCGCGCCGTTCAGCCCGACGATGACCGTCTCGTCCGCCACGTGTGCGGCAAGCCAGGCGGCGAGCGGCTCGGGCCAAGGCTTCATCGGGCTCTTCCTCATGCCATGGAGGTGCTTCAGGGGGTAGCGAAATCGCCACACTGTTCCTCTGAGGCACAGAATATTTAACCCCTGGACGGGCCGAATGTTCATCCTCGATCTCTCCAAAGGGCAAGATCGTTACAGATTGTGCACTTGGCACTCCGCTTGCTGTAGAAGCGAGTAAGCAAGCG
>CAJIBX010000109.1_pt1 | contig 10218 bp, 7 predicted proteins | sample 9199471 | NCBI WGS metagenome assembly CAJIBX01 (sample SAMEA7708317, study PRJEB35096) | sediment metagenome | biome: marine neritic benthic zone biome [ENVO:01000025]; feature: sediment [ENVO:00002007]; material: shallow marine sediment [ENVO:03000034] sea grass bed [ENVO_01000059] ...
ATCTGTCTCGAGAACCAGCCCGATTGCGCCACCGCTACGGCTAGGCGAACCGACCGGGGTGTCAAAGGAATCGACGTGCGGGGCGAGGCAGTACAGGAATGCTTGGTCGAGCTTCCCAGGGACAGGCGACCCATCGAGGGTTTCGAGTTCGCCGTCTTGGAGGAATGCGACGTCATCTGGCCGTTTCGAGACAGCCTGGACGAATAAGCTTGCCCGAAAGTTCGGGAGAAACGTATGAAAACGAAGAAAGCTGGATACTGGATCGCCACCGCCGTGGTCGCGCTCGCGATGATCGCCGGCGGAACGGCCGACTTCCTCGTGATAGAGCCCGTCCAAGAGCAGATGGACCATCTCGGCTATCCGCACTATTTCGCTCGCATCCTCGGTTTTTGGAAAGTCCTCGGCGGCATCGCAATTGCCGCTCCTGGCTTTCGACGTCTCAAGGAGTGGGCCTACGCAGGGATCTTCTTCGATCTCACAGGTGCTGTCGCGTCACACCTAGCGGTCGGAGACGGTGTCGCGGACTTCGCCCCACCGCTGGTCATCGCGATGATCTTGGTGGCGTCGTACGTGTTGTTGCCAGCGCGCCAGCCCCGGTAGGTCGTGGACGAGATTGCGCAGCCCAAGGGCCCGAACGCCACTCAACCGTAATCCTTTGTAAATCCCGCGAGCGTTCGAGACGGAGCGCCGCGGCGAAGGCGAAAACCCCAAGTGGAGGGCACGGGGATTGCCCGGGGGTTTCTTGCATAGGAGCGTGTAGATGGTCGGTCGATGTTGGTGGGTGTGTTTGCTTGTCGGTGCGTTGAGCACCAGTGGTTTTAGTTGCGATTCGGCACTGTCGATGCCCGTGCAGCTGTCGATGGTGCCGGCGGTGGACCCGGTCGAGAGTCCGGGCACGTACGTGCTGAGGGCCGAAGTCGACATGCAGCGCATCAGCGGCACGACTGTGAACATGGTCGAGTTCTATCGCGACGGCGACGCTGAGCCGATCTACACCGACGAGACCGCGCCGTACGAATACCCGTGGCAGGTCACCGCAGACGACGACGGCGCCCACCGTTTCCGCGCGGTGGCGCACGTGTCGTTCGAAGGCGTAGCGGGCAGCGACGAATGGATGTCCAATGCACTCGATTGCGACGTCGATATCGATGCAGGGACTCCTGCGCCTGGTCCACCGTCGTTGGGAGAGGTCGGGTGGTGGCAGCAGCTTCAAGGCCCTGATTCTGGAATGAGAGAGGTGCGACAGATCCACGTCGACCACGCCAATAACATCATTTTGGCAGGCTACTGCGAAGACTCCATCCTGCTCGGCGGCGTCCCCTTCACGTGCACGGACGGCATCACGCCGCTCTTCGTGGCCAAACTGACTCCCGAAGGGAGTCTGCTCTGGGCGCGGGTCTTCGAGATGTGGCCCGCGACGGGAGTCGAGGCGGTGGTGGACTCCGCCGGCAACATCACCGTTGCCGTTCTCTACATCGGCCAGCTGATCGAGCTCGCTCCGAACGGGGTCGAGCTCCCGGGCGGACTGCAGATTCGAGGTCGCGAAGGCAACGGCACGCTTGGCCGTCTCGAAGTCGCACTGATTCAATTCGGCAATGAAGGGGAGATCAGATGGCATCACACGCTCCAGTCGGGGAGCGGCCTCGCCGTAAACTCTCGTGACGAGCTGATTTTGGGCGATGCAGAGTTGGCGGGCTCCAGTATTGAAGGCGCGACGCAAGACGACGTGTCTTCGTTGGTTGTTCTTGATGCCCGCGGTCGTCTGCTTCAACAGAGAACACTCCCAAGCGGTGACTATGAGCTCAACCAGATCGTGGTTGGCCCCGACGACCAGCTGTACGCGCTCGCGGCGATCAAGACTCGATTCGAAGTCGACCTAGGCGACCGCGTGGTCGTAGACCGGCTGAACAACTCGGCCGTGCTCATGCTCAACGAGGACTTCGAACCCGTGCGTTCTGTGGTGTTCCCGGACGTCAAAACGGCCGGTCTGTCCTATTACTTTCCCTCGTTCGGCATCAAGGAGATGGGCGTCGACGAGCACGGGCAGGTCACTTTCACGGCCATCGCGAGCTCGCGCGAGCCCATGGACGTGCAGTTGCCCATCGGCGACCTCGTCGACTTGGCCAAGCGAACCTACGTAGTCGTCCGCACGGACTCAAACCTGAACCCGGTGTGGATGCGTCAACTGGATACGCAGACGAACGGGACGCTTGAAGCGATGGATGTGCACACCGATGGTCACGTAGTCCTCACGGGGAAGTACGGCTATGGCGACCATGATGCGAGCCGAGGACTCGAGTTTGGCGGCGCGACCGTATGCGAGAGGCTGCCCGGCACCGCCGACAAGAGCGCCTACGTGATGATGGTCGATAGCGCTGGCAGCGCATCGTGGACGAATTGCTACGGAACGCACGGTGCAACCGAGAGCTGGGCGGTGAAGTTCGGTGGTGACGGCAGCGTCATCGCCGCGCCCAAACTCGGCAGCAGCGGCACCGTGACAATCGGAGACACGCAGGTCGACGAGCCGGGCACCGTCCTGATCGAGTTCGCACCCGGTTCGTAGGAGCCCGAGCTCCCTCTTACCTCGCGCGCACGACTTCGAAGCTCGGGCTCTCCGCGGCGAACAGACGGACATCCGCGCCTGGTTCTGGGCGCTCGCTGCCGTGGAATACCACTCGATACGTGCCGACTTCCGCCGCATCTCGAATCTGCCAGATCACACGGGCGGTGAACGCTTCCTCGAGTGGTGGAGGCGGATCCGGAAACGGATTGAATGGATCGAGGGGCGGAAAGACCCGGCTTGCCTGGACCCATTTTGCGCGAGTGAACCAGTCGTTCTCGGTGGCGACGGTACGCCACTCGGAGCCGTCGCGCCGCTGAATCTCGAAGTAGATGTCGCGTAGAGCGTTGTCTGGATGCCCCGTCCAGAACGAGACCGACATGGTCTCGCCTTGCGCGTAGGACGCCTGCAGCGCCTCGACGACGTCGCCAAAGGACGCGCCCGCCGGCGGCTCGTCGAACTCGTTGCCGATCGCCGTGGACTTGACCGTTCCCCGACGGTCGCCTGGATCGGCTCCGTTCGTAACTGGCTCATCAGAGGCAAGCGCGCGCGCGACGCGATCGATTTCCTGCTGGTACGCGGGGAGCGTCCATTTGCCGTAGACCGTGTGGCCGCCCTCATACTGCTGCGCGTCATATTCCTCCGGAGTCGTGATGTACCCGGAATGGTCGTTCGAATAGGCGGCGATGACCACGTGCTCACTTCGATCGCCGAGCACGTTTCGGACCGTCTCACGCATCCGGCGTCCGGCCATCGTCGTGATCTCGCCCGGGATAAACACCAGCGCGAGCTGCCCGATCGTCGCGACGCCGATCGGCATGGGATCCCGTGTCTCCGTCCAGAGAATCGGCTTGGGCGCGTGACACGCGAGCACCTCCTCGCTTGGCGGCTTGGTGCCAAGCGCGTCCTGCACGAGTTGGTCGATGATCGGGTCTTGCATGAGCATGCCCTCGACGAAGACCGGGTTCCCTCCCCCGTCCTCTGTCGACCCGGCCGCAAACGAGTACCCCCGCGCCGCAGGACACGTCTTTTGCGGGCCGGCGCCGGTAAACGCATCCGACACCTCGACATCGTTCATATCGACCGCCGTGATCCGAGCATCCACCCGCCCGGAAAGCGGCTCCGACACCGAGTCGAACAGTGAGAGCGCCGTATCGAGCTGCCGCTGCCCGATGATGCGAGCGCTATCCAAGTCGTTCTTTCCAGGTCCGGTGTTGTCGAGATTGAGGTTTGCCGTGACGTCGCCACAGTTGCTGTTCGCAAAGGCAGCCACAAGCGGCTGTCCGGAATTCTCGGCCGACAGGCGCCGCTCCATTTCGAGCGCCGCATGGCCTTTGTGGTCGCCCGACACGAACTTACTGTCGTACGTGAGCGCCGTCGGATGCACCGCAAACCAATTGAGAACGCTCGTGGTACCATCGTCTTGCACGAACTTGAGGAGCGTCAGCTGGCGGTCGGTGTCGTGCTCATAGCGGGCCCGTTCTGCTTCGGGATTCTGCAAGTAAGCAGGGAGCGAGCGCTGCGCGCCGCCCCCTTCGACCTCTTCCTCGCCGATGAGAATGTAGCCGGGGCTCAGACTTTCGTGTGCCGTGTCGATGGCTTCGACCACGCCGGCGACCACCGCGTCGAAGAACGGTTCGCGAAAGCGCCCCTCGTGGACATACCCGGCGGGGGCCGAATGCGTGTGCGTCGCGCTCACCACCACGTTATCGAGAGAATACTGGTCGCCGTACTTCGCCTGAAGCGCTTCGACCACCGACAGCCGAACCTCATGTGAGGCGTACAGCAGATCGGTAACTACGAGCACCAGACGCCGGCTCTCGTCGAGCTCTCCTACGATGAAGGCGCGCGCCGTGAGGCGCGTTTGAATGCCGTGAGCGATGTGCGTGGACCGGGAGTAGCCGGGAAACTCGACGTCGACGATGGGGCCGGTGATGTCCGCGGCCCCCGCGCCGATCAGATAGTTGCTCGCGGGTCGAGCTTCGCCCCCACATCCAATCAACAAAAACCCAACCGAGCAGACGCACGCCACGAGCGTGCGGGCAAGCTCCGTCGGAGGGCGACGCTTGGAACGGGTACCGTCCATCCAAGGCCCTCATAGCAGCAATGCGCGGTCAACCGCTACTGCGAACGACCAAGCCGGCCTTGCCTTTGAGTATCGGACGAAGTCCTCGACGTTCTCGAAGGGCTTGCCGTGGTATTGTCGTTATCCCCATGGCGACATGTCCTCATTGCGACAGCACCGTCCCCAGATGGGCCTTGCGTTGCGAGCATTGCGGCAAGCGCGTGCGGTCGATTCTGACCTTCGCCCTGTTTGCATGGGTCGCCAGCATCGCGGCGCTTGCGTTGCTCGCCACGACGGCCACCGTTCTCCGCGTCGTCACGGGACTCTTTGTTGAATGACTCCTGAGCACTTGTAGAACGTTCTACGCAGTTGGAGCCCCTCCTCTTCCCTAGAGCCCCGGTGGCAGCGGTGGCACGGGTCTTCTGAACAGAGCGCGCCCCCCCACAAACAGCAGATACACCAAATACCAAGCCGACGATGCCACTCCGGCGACGTAGGTTAGCGCCGCTGCCTTGAGGACCTTTTGTGCCCCCTCGCGTCCGTCCGCGGAGATCAGGTGGAATCGGTCGAGCTGCGCGAGCGCACGTTTGCTCGCGTTGAACTCGACGGGAAGAGTCAGAAAGGTGAGCAAGATCGCGCCGACGTAGCCCAGGATTCCGATCTGCACCATCGTTATCGACCCATAGAACGATCCGAAGATGGCCAGCGGTAACCCGAAACGGGCGCCGAGGTTCGCGATGGGAATCATGGCGCTACGAAACTCCATCGGCCGGTACTTGTCGGCATCCTGGAGGGCGTGCCCGCACTCGTGCGCAGAAACCGCCATCGCGGCCACGCTGTTGCTCGCGAAGTTGTCTCTGGAGAGACGCAGCTGCTTATGACGTGGATCGTAGTGGTCGGTGAGCTGTCCATGTACGGCCTCGACCCGCACGTTCTCTAGTCGATTGCCGTCGAGGATCATTCGTGCGATTTGCCCTCCCGGTCTCCCGGTCGCGTTGCGGACTTTGCTCCACTTCTTGTAGGTCGACTTCAGATGCTCGCGGACAGCGAACGAGAACAGAAAGACCAACCCAAAAACACCATAAAAGAGGATGCTTTCCACGGCGCGCACTGTAAGCCGTCAGAGTGCGTCGTTCAAGACCGCAAAAGTGGCCCCGCTAGCGGTTCATCATGGACGGTGTGGCTACTCCATCGCGCCGCTGAGCTAAAAGCGCTCCGGTGCGAGCTCCCAGACCGTCGGTGAACGCCACAGGGCCGAGAGCGTGAGCTCACGCATGTGACTGAACTCGCGCGGCAGCTTGTCGTACAGCCGATCGAAGAGGGACTCCTGATCGTAGAGCTCCTTCTTCCACTCCTCGCGGTCGATGCTCATGACCTCTTTGAACTGCGCTTTGGTGAAGTCGAGGCCGCGCCAGTCGAGCTCGTCGTATTGCGGCATCCACCCGAGCGGGCTTTCGGTCGAGCTCGCGAGACCTCGCACGCGGTCGACGATCCAACGAAGGACCCGCATGTTCTCGCCGAAGCCCGGCCACACGAACTTGCCGTTCTCGTCTTTGCGGAACCAGTTGACGACGAAGATGCGCGGCGGCTTGGGCGTGCTGCGCCCGATCTCGAGCCAATGGTTGAAGTAGTCCGCCATGTGATAGCCACAGAACGGCAGCATCGCGAAGGGGTCCCGCCGCACTGTGCCGACCTCGCCACCGGCTGCGGCGGTCTGCTCGGAGCCGATCGTCGCGGCCATGAACACGCCGTACGCCCAGTTGAACGACTGAACGACGAGCGGCATCGCCGTCGCACGGCGTCCGCCGAATACGAACGCATGCACAGGAACACCCGCGGGGTTTTCCCAATCGGGGTCGATGGCGGGGCACTGCGATGCCGGCGCGGTGAAGCGCGCGTTCGGATGGGCCGCGGTCTTCTCGCTCTGTGGCGTCCACTTCTCGCCGCGCCAGTCGGTGAGCTCCGAGGGCGGTTCTTTGGTGAGCCCTTCCCACCACACATCGCCGTCCGGCGTGAGCGCGCAGTTCGTGAAGATGCTGTTCGCGCGGCAGGATTCGAGCGCATTCTTGTTCGATTTGGCCGAAGTGCCCGGCGCGACACCGAAGAAACCCGCTTCAGGATTGATCGCCCTGAGCCGCCCCTTTTCGTCTGGCTTGATCCACGCAATGTCGTCCCCGATCGTCGTCACCTTCCAGCCCTCATCGGCGAGCGCCTTGGGCGGCACGAGCATCGCGAGGTTGGTCTTGCCGCACGCGCTCGGGAGCGCTGCTGCGATGTACGTCTTTTCACCCTCGGGACTCTCGACGCCGAGGATCAACATGTGCTCCGCGAGCCAGCCCTCATCGCGCGCCATCACCGACGCGATTCGAAGGGCGAAGCACTTCTTGCCGAGCAGCGCGTTGCCGCCGTACCCGCTTCCAAACGACCAGATCGCTCGTTCCTCGGGGTAGTGGACGATGTACTTGTTCTCGTTGTTGCAGGGCCAGGGCACGTCCTTTTGTCCCTCGGCAAGCGGTGCGCCGACGGAGTGAACGCATCGCACGAAGCGATCCCCCTCGAGGTGCTGATACACCGCTCTGCCCATGCGCGTCATGATCCTCATGTTGACCGCGACGTAGGCCGAGTCGGAGAGCTCGATGCCTAGCTGCGAAATCTCGGAGCCGAGCGGGCCCATGCAAAACGGAATCACGTAGAGCGTGCGACCCGCCATGCACCCTTTGAAGAAACCTGCGAGCGTTTCTTTCATTTCGTTCGGGTCCATCCAATTGTTGGTCGGGCCGGCGTCCTCCTTGCGAAGGCTGCAAATGAACGTGCGGTCCTCGACGCGAGCGACGTCGGCCGGGTCGGAAAAGGCCGCGAACGAGTTGGGGCGCTTTTCCTCGTTCAGCCTGACGAACGTCCCTGCTTCGACGAGGCGATTACAGAGCACGGAGTACTCCTCCTCCGAGCCGTCACAGAAATGGATGTCTGCCGGTTCGCACAGCGTGACCACTTCTGTGATGAACTGCCGTGCCTCTTCGCTCTTGAGCTCGGCGGGGAAGTCGATGGCGGTCGGGTCGATGGTCATCAGGGGCCTCTCGTCGGGTAGGTGTTGTGAGGCATGGATCTGATCACATCATCGCCGCTCGCTCAAGACGGAAATGCGGCCGGCCATCGTTTCGAGTTTGTTTCTTCCAGACGCGCCCAATGCGCGCTCCTGAGGATAGCTAGAACAAAGACCCCCTTTGGAAGGCCCGAAAAGCTCTGCTAAGACCCGCAGATGGGGAAGTCGTTTGCCCTTGCAGCGACCGTAGTGGTCTCAACGATCGCGTTCGCGTGCTCCAAGGGCTCCCCCGAGCCGTTTTCCAGCCCGGGGCCACACGTGGTCCTCATCACCATCGATACGCTTCGTGCCGATCATCTCGGCGCGTACGGACATTCACGCGCCACCTCACCGCACATCGACGCTCTTTCGAAACGAGGCGTGCTCTTCGAGCATGCGATTTCGCAGGCGTCGTGGACCTACCCGAGCGTGACGACGATGCACACGGGGCTCTACCCCCTCGAGCATGGGGTGATGAGATACACCAGCATCGTCGACGAACGCTTCATGACCCTGGCCGAGGTCCTCAAAGGCGCCGGTTACAGCACCATGGCCATCGTGTCGAATCTTGCGGTCATCGGCAGACGAGGGTTGAACCAAGGTTTCGACATCTACGACGAGTCTTCAATCGGCGAGCACGACGACCTAACTTCGAAGAAAGTCACCAACGTAGCGATCAAGCACTTGCGAAACGCAGACCGTGCAAAGCCGCTCTTTCTGTGGGTCCACTATCAGGACCCGCACACGCACTATCTCGATCATCCCGACCGCGATTGGGCGAAGCCCATTCCGGGTCATCGGGTCCGCAAAGGTATCGGGATGAGAAACATCAAGAAGAGCTGGAAACGTCTCGGACCACGAGAGAAGGCGGGCTACGTCGACTATCTGCGTGGGCTCTACGACGAAGAAATCGCCTTCACCGACGAACAGATCGGCCGCGTGCTCGCCGAGACTCGGCAGCTCGGAATGCGAGATCGAACGCTATTCATCGTCACTTCAGATCACGGAGAGCTGTTCTCGGAGCACGGTCGCTTTTTCCATGGCGGTGACGTTTGGGAGGAGCTCATCCGGGTGCCGTTGATCGTGTCGGGAGCCATCGATCCCAGTCTCCGCGGTAAACGGGTGTCCGGGGCAGTGGAGCTCAGGTCCATCCCGGCAACCGTTACCCGCCTCCTCGGTCTCTCCTCACAACCCTTCAGCGGTCCGAGTCTGCTCGACGTCGCCGAAGGCAAGAGCGTCACCAAGACCTTGTTCGCGCAGGGTCTGAGGGGTGGCGCCAAGAAGCGCGGCAAGCGGGCCGTCTACATGGGCGACCACAAGCTCATCGAGGACGTGGACAAGGGAACCCAGCAGCTCTTCAATCTCGCCGACGACCCGACCGAGTCCAACGATCTCTATTCGAGTGAGACGCATGCGAGCATTCGCGAGTCCCTCAGAGCCGAGCTCGACGCATTTTCGAGATTGACCCGTCTCTTTCCCGATAGAGCTCCGGCACCCGCCCTCACGGGCAAACAGCGCCGCATGCTCAAAGCCCTCGGCTACCTCGAGTGACGCCGGTCCCTCAAAACTGAACCGGGACCAAACGCGTCGCCGCGGGACGCGCACGGACTAGTTGGGTGGCTCGACCGTGATGACGAGTTGACCGCAATTGTTCAGGACTATTTCGGTACCGAAGACATTGTCTTCGACATCGATCCGGACGTAGTCGTCACCAGCGCCTTCAGGGAAGCCAACGACTACGAAGGTGCCAGGGGCGGCGCCCGCCGGGAGCAGATCGAGGATGACGACGTAATCGCGGGGCTGAGCGAACTGGGTATCGACGGTGATCTCCAAGTTGCCGTCGCCGGTCGCATCCATGAATCCACCTCCCCCCGATTCATTTGTCGCTCGGTTGACGAGATTCGCGCCCGCCTGCACGGTGTTCACGATTGGGAGAGTGATGGTCAACGGGTCACCTGCCACGATGGTCGTATCTGAGGCGGTGGGCGCTCCCGTCAGGCCCGGCCCGAGATCGCTTTCGAATGCGCAGTCGCCGTTGCCGCCGTCAGTCGCAGCGTCTTCGCCACCACCGGCGTCTTCAGCGACGCTAGTCGGACAACCGGCGCACGCGAACCAGAGAACAAAACACAACGGAGTCGTACTTCGAATCATGGCTACCTCCTAGCGCAGGGGAAGCCATAGCTAACACCCATTGCGACGGTCGCGTCAAGACGCTGTGGTCGGTCCCGAGCCCTTCAGGGGTTAATCTTGATGTGCTAAGCGAGCCTCCAAAATTTGCCTGAGGTTGGAGAGCGCTTCGCGAGTTTCCCGCTCAGTCTTACGTTGCAAGAAAAGACGGTCTGCCAAGCGCAGGAGCGGATTTGGGAAGTTGTATGACATGGTTCGCTCTAGGCAGGTATCTGCGCCAGCGTCTAGCAGCTCGTAGCGGAGCACCACCGTAGCACCGCGTGACAACCATCCGAGCAGCGGTGCCGACAGCCTCATCTTTCCCTCCATGATGCATACGCGGGG
>CAJIBX010000186.1_pt1 | contig 10203 bp, 8 predicted proteins | sample 9199471 | NCBI WGS metagenome assembly CAJIBX01 (sample SAMEA7708317, study PRJEB35096) | sediment metagenome | biome: marine neritic benthic zone biome [ENVO:01000025]; feature: sediment [ENVO:00002007]; material: shallow marine sediment [ENVO:03000034] sea grass bed [ENVO_01000059] ...
CCAAGGCACGAGGGCGACGCTTGGTCGTCGCGCTTGGGGACATGAAGGAGCTCGGCACGCTATCGGTCGACGAGCATCGAGTCGTCGGCGCGGAAGTGGCTTCTCGGGGCGCGGCGGTGTTCATTGCCTGCGGTGAAGCAATGCAGGAGGCCGCAGCATCCGCGAAGCCGGGCGGCGTGACGACGCTCGTGGCGGGCGACTCCGAAGAAGCCGCCCGCGCTGCGCTGCACCACGTAGAGCCGGGCGATGTCGTGCTGGTCAAGGGGTCGCGTTCCATGGCGATGGAGCGTGTCGTCGAGGCGCTCCTGGCCGGGGAGGTGGCAGCATGATCTACCAACTCCTCTACGAGCTCCACACGTACGAGTCGCTTTCGTTTCTAAACGTGGTTCGCTACGTGCCTTTCCGCCTGATCTGTGCGGTCTTGACCGCGATCCTGTTGACCTTCGGGTTCTACCCTTGGTTCATCCGCCGTCTCCAACGAAAGCAGATCGGTCAGGTCATCCGACCGGAGGGCCCCGAGAGTCACCTCACCAAAGAAGGTACGCCCACGATGGGCGGCGGCTTGCTCTTGCTGGCGATGGTCGTGTCCACAGTGATGTGGGCAGACCCGAAGAACACCATGGTCTGGATGGTGATCGTCATCACCGTCGCCTACGGCATCGTCGGGTACATCGACGATGCATCGAAGATTCAGCGGCGCTCGTCCCGCGGCTTGGCCGGTCGCTACAAGCTGCTGCTGCAGTTCAGCGTCGCCATCGCGGCATGTACCTGGCTCTTCTATGCAGAGCTGGGTGTACCCGAGGACTGGCTTGCCGTGCGGCATCGGCTCTCCGTGCCGTTTGTGGCGTTTTCGAAGCATCCGATCAGCTTGCCGCCATGGCTTTACGTCGCGTTTGCCTCGTTCGTGATCGTCGGCACCTCGAATGCGGTCAACCTGACCGATGGCTTGGATGGCTTGGCGATTGGGCCCGTCATGGTGAACGCGGGCACCTACGCCATCCTCGCGTACGTCACCGGTCTCACGGTGTTTGGCAATGTCGTTGCGACTTATCTCGATATTCCGCACATCGAGAGCGCGAGCGAAGTCAGCATCTATTGCGCGTCGATGATCGGGGTGGGATTTGGCTTCCTCTGGTACAACACGTATCCGGCGCAAGTGTTCATGGGAGACGTCGGGTCGCTCGCGCTGGGCGGTGGGCTCGGCGCGCTCGCGGTGGTCACCAAGAACGAGCTTCTGTCGATCTTGCTCAGCGGCATCTTCGTCGTCGAAGCCGTGAGCGTGATTCTTCAAGTCGGATACTTCCGGCTTACCGGTCGGCGCATCTTCTTGATGGCGCCGATTCATCACCATTTCGAAAAGATGGGATGGCCGGAGCCGCGGGTCATCGTCCGTTTCTGGATCATTTCGATCATGCTCGCTGCGGCGAGCCTGGCCACTTTGAAGTTGAGGTAGGTTGTGAGACTCGAGGGGAAAAAGGTGTTGGTGGTTGGGCTCGGAAAGACGGGCCTGGCGGCGGCGCGGTTTGCCACTGGGCGTGGGGCACAGGTAACGGTCAACGACGTTCGGGAAGAAGGCGAGCTCGGCAACACCGTGGAAAAGGCGAGGGCGCTCGGCGCTTCGATCGAGCTCGGAGCGCATCCGATCCAGACGTTTGTAGGTGCGGACCTCATCGTCGTCTCGCCGGGTGTTCCCGACATCGAGCCGCTCCATCGGGCGTCGGTCGGGGGGGTCCCGATCGTGAGCGAAGTCGAGCTTGCGTCTTGGTATCTCGAGGCTCCGGTGATCGCGGTTACGGGGACCAACGGCAAGAGCACGGTGACCAGTCTGATCGGTGAGATGTGTGCCGCGGAACGTCGTGACGTGTTCGTCGGTGGCAACCTGGGTACACCGCTCATCGACGCGGTCGATACGTCTGCGGGCGGCCCGAATGGCTTGGTCGTGGCGGAGCTATCGAGCTTCCAACTCGAGCGCATCGATCGTTTCTGTCCGCACGTTGCGGTGTTGCTCAACATCACACCGGATCATCTCGACCGCTACGACTCGTTCAAGGACTACGTCCAGGCAAAGGCACGCATCTTCGCCCGACAGACACCGCGGGATTTCGCCGTCGTCCCAGATCGACAGCACGTCCTCTCCGCGCTCGCGTCGGCCAGCGGAGCGAAGCTCGAAGCCTTTGGCACGCCCGACGGCAGCGTGCGCGTCGAGGACGAGCGCATCGTCGATCACGTCTCTGGCATGAGCGTCGCCGTCGCTGAGCTCGGGATACAGGGGAAGCACAACCTCGAAAACGCGTGCGCCGCCGCCCTCGCGGCCAGGCTTGCCGGCATCGGCGCCGACGCGGTGAAGGCAGGGTTGATCTCGTTTACGGGCCTTCCACATCGAATGCAGCTCGTCCGCGAGGTCGAAGGCGTCGGCTACGTCGATGACTCCAAGGCGACGAACGTGGGTGCGGCAGTCGCTTCGGTCGAGGGGCTCAGCCCGTCCGACGGGAAGATCGTTCTCATTGCTGGTGGCAAGCACAAGGGGAGCAGTTACGCACCGCTCGTCGCACGCATGGCTCGACACGGCCGCGGCGCGGTTGTGATCGGTGAGGCCGCCAACCTCCTGTCACGCGAGTTCTCGGCCGCACGGCTCGACGTGAAGCGCGCATCTTCGATGGACGAAGCCGTGGAAATGGCATCGAGTCTCGCCGAGCCCGGCGACACCGTGCTCCTCGCACCGGCGTGTTCGAGCTACGACATGTACGCGTCCTTCGAGGAGCGAGGCAAGGCCTTTCAGCGAGCCGTCAGCAGAATCGCGAGGGGAATATGAGCCGCTTGTCCAACGTTCCACCGGCGCCGAAGATCACCTGGCAACTGCATACCGCCGACACCTGGCTCGGTGTGATCGTCGTCGCGCTGATCGCGTTTGGAGTCGTGATGGTCTACAGCGCCAGCGCGGTCTACGCGAGCCGCACCTTCGGCAGCGGCTATCATTTCTTGTTTCGCCAGGCGACGTTCGCGATCGCCGCGCTCATCATCGTGTTCTTGGGGGCACGACTCGACTTCAATCGCTTGCGGTGGATCACGTATCCCGCGCTCGCGGTATCGATGATTCTCATGATCGTCGTTGCGTTCGGCTTGGGTCACAACGCGGGGGGAGCGGCCCGGTGGATTCCGATCGGCCCCGTCAACGTGCAGCCCGCCGAGCTTGCCAAGCTCGCGATGGTGTTCTGGTTGGCCCATTCGCTTGCGAAGAAGCAGGACAAAGTGCAGACGTTCTCGATCGGCTTCTTGCCGCACATGCTCGTTGCAGGCGCGCTGATGGTCCTGTGTCTCGCTCAGCCGGATTTCGGGAGCGCCGTGATGATCGGCCTCCTCACGTTCGTCATGCTCTTCGCGGCGGGGGCAAAGAGCGGGTACCTCTTCGGCGCCGGCCTTGCGGTGCTGCCCGTCGGCTACCTGTTGATCACGTCTTCGCCCTATCGCCTCCGACGCATTCGTGCGTTCCTCGCGCCGTTCGAGCATCGCCAAGACGAAGGGTTTCAGATCACGCAGTCGTTGTTGGGTTTTGGTTCGGGGGGCATCAGTGGTGTGGGTCTCGGTGACAGTCGCCAAAAGCTGCTGTTTCTTCCGGAAGCCCACACGGACTTCATCAGTGCGATCGTCGGCGAAGAGCTTGGGTTCATCGGTATCTTTCTGCTTTCTTCCGCGTTCCTAGCGTTGGTCTTTTTCGGTCTACGCGCCGCATGGCTCGCGGCCAACGATTACGGGACGTACCTCGCCATCGGCTGCACGATGTTCATCGGCCTGCAGGCGTTTACCAATCTCAGCGTGGCCCTTGGGCTGCTTCCGACCAAAGGCCTTGCGCTTCCTTTCGTGAGCTACGGAGGCTCCTCCTTGCTGGTGAATGCCGCCGCCGTCGCCGTCCTGCTCAGTGTCGCCAGAGCAGGCGGCGACCGGCGCGCGGTGGGGATCGGAGGTACAAGATGATACGTCGCATCATCATCGCGGGTGGTGGTACCGGAGGGCACCTGTTTCCCGGCCTAGCCGTGGTGGAAGAGCTGCGCCGCCGCGATCCCTCGATCGAAGTGCTGTTTGTCGGAACGGCCCGCGGCATCGAATCGCGCATCCTTCCCGCGCGGGGCGAACGCTTGGAGCTACTCACCGTGACGCCACTCAAGGGTCTGGGGGCCGCCGAGCGCCTGCGGAGTGCTGCCCGCTTGCCGGGCGCTGTGACGAAAGCGTTTGGCATCATCGGCGACTTCAAACCGCACCTCGTGTTGGGGGTAGGAGGTTACGCCTCGGGTCCGGTCGTGCTGGCCGCATCGCTCCGCGGTATTCCCACGGCGCTGCTCGAGCAAAACGCGTCTGTCGGCCTCACCAATCGGATGCTTTCGGGCTTCGTCGGACGCGCTTACGTCACGTTCGAGGAGACGAGACCCGTGTTCGGCGACAAGCGCACGCGCGTTAGCGGAAATCCGGTGCGACGGGAGTTCGTCGATGCCTCGCGGCGGGCAGTCGCGGATCCGGAAGGCTTCGAAGCACGCGCAAATACCGTCTTGGTCATCGGCGGGTCGCAAGGGGCGCGGGCGCTGAACGAGCTGGCACCCCAGGCGCTCGCCAGCGCGAATCTCGCACAGAAGGGGCTCCGAGTGGTGCACCAAACGGGGGAAAGTATGCGCGACGAGGTGGAGCGCGTGTACCGGGACCTCAGCCTCGACGCGGAGGTCGTCCCCTTCATCGACGACATGGCGCGCGCCTATGCTCATGCGGCGCTGGTGATCGGGCGAGCCGGAGCCACCACTGTGGCCGAGCTCTGCGCCATCGGACGTCCGTCGATCTTGGTGCCATTCCCATTCGCAGCGGAAGACCACCAAACAAAGAACGCCCGTGCCCTCGAGCAAGAGGGTGCCGCCGTCTGCCTTCCGGAGGAGGAGCTCTCGGCGGAGTCGCTCAGTGCGGTCGTCAGCCGACTCGTGCACTCTGCCCCAGAACGCTCGACGATGGCACTCGCGGCGAGAAAGCGAGGACGCCCAGACGCGGCGGCGGCGATCGTCGATGATCTGTTCGATTGGCTCGGGGCCCCCGAGGAGCCAACGCGCCAAGCGCGTACCCCAACGTCGGAGCCGCCGGGCCGCGACGACAACGGCCCGTCGACGCCATCCCTCAGAGCGAACGTTCAGCTGCGTCGGGCGACGCTCCCCGTGCGTCGGCGACCACTTGTCGTGGACGGGGTCTTGTGGGAATAGCGCGCAATGTTTAGGGGTCGGATTCGATCGATCCACTTCGTGGGAGTCGGTGGCGTCGGTATGAGCGGCATCGCCGAGGTACTTCTCGACCACGAGTTCGAGGTCACCGGTTCCGACCTTCGGGAAAATGAATATACGCGGCGCCTGGAAAAGAAAGGGGCCAAGATCGCCACCGGACATCGCAAGGAACATGTGCGCGGCGCCGATGTGGTCGTCTTTTCTTCGGCGGTTCCCCAGGACAATCCCGAGCTGAAAGAAGCTCGCCGGAAGAACATCCCCGTCATCCCACGCGCCGAGATGCTCGGCGAGTTGATGCGCCTGGCAGATGGCATCGCAATCGCCGGCTCGCACGGCAAGACGACGACGACATCGCTGACCGCCACGGTCTTGAGGGAGGCCGGATTGGACCCCACCGTTGTCATCGGGGGCAAGCTCAACGCACTTGGCTCGGGCGCCACCCGCGGCGCGGGCGATCTTCTGGTCGCCGAGGCAGACGAATCGGACGGTTCGTTCCTACACCTCACGCCGACGATCGCAGTGATCACCAATATCGATCCCGAGCACCTCGATCACTACAAGAACCTCGAAGGTCTCAAAGATGCCTTTGTCGGCTTCGCAAACCGCGTTCCGTTCTACGGACTAGTCGTCGCCTGTCTCGACCACCCCAACGTCCAGGATGTGCTCCCGCGACTCGACAAGAGAATCATGACGTACGGGCTCTCTGCCCAAGCGGACTACCGCGCAAAGAATCCGGTGTTCGCGGGGCTCTCGGTCGGCTTCGAGGTGGAGTTCCGCGGAAAGAGCCTCGGACACTTCGAGGTACGCATGCCGGGGATTCACAACGTGTTGAACGCACTCGCGACCATCGCCGTCGCCGACGAGCTCCGCGTACCCCATGACGACGTCCGAAAGGCCTTGAGCACGTTCGAAGGCGTCGAGCGTCGCTTCACGGTACTCGGAGAAAAACGCGGGATTACGGTCATCGACGACTACGGGCATCACCCAGCCGAGGTGCAGGTGACGCTCGAGGCCGCCCAGCGCGCGTTCGGGAGTCGTCTGGTGGTCGCGTTTCAGCCCCATCGCTTCACCCGCACGAGGGACCTATTCGACGATCTGACACGGGCCTTCAATCGCGCCGATGTCCTATTCTTGACCGACGTCTACCCTGCGGGGGAAAAACCGATCGAGGGGGCAAACTCGCAGCGATTGGTCGAGGCGATTCGCTCTCACGGCCATCGAGACGTGACCTACGTTCCCAACAAAGACGAGCTCGTGTCCGCTCTACGCGCACGCGTAGAGCCCGGTGATGTGGTCATTACCTTGGGCGCTGGCGACATCACGGGGACCGGGTCCGCATTGCTGGATGCGATCTGATGGGCAAGCCACAACCACGCAAGGGTAATCGCAAGAAGAGCGCCCCGCGTGCCAAGCCCAATGTGCGCCGCTCCAATAAGGAGAAGAACAAACCCGCGCCCAAGGAGCCGTGGTTCACTCGCGTCCGAACAGCCGCGGGGGCGTTCGTCGATGAAAAGCGAGCTGGTTTCCGATGGATGGGGTTCAGTCTCGCCTTCGTCGCGGTCGTGTGTCTGCTGGTGCTGCTCGGCCGTGAGCTCGAATCCTTCGCACGCTCCGCCTCGGCTTTCGCCATCACCGAGGTCACCGTCGAGGGAAACCAGTGGCTCGATTCACTCGAGCTCCAGCGAATCGCGGGCACACTCCAAGGTTCGAACATTTTCGAGGTTCCGCCCGAAGAAGCGACCGAACGATTGGAAAATCATCCCTGGATCAAGTCTGCAACCGTCACGCGGCAACTTCCTCATAGAGTTCACCTCAACGTGGTCGAGCACAGCCCGGTGGCCGTGTTGGCGCTCGAGGAGCTCTATCTCGTTGGTGAAGACGGACACCTCTTTCGTGAGGTGGGTGTCGACGATCCGGTGGACCTTCCGTTCATCACGGGAGTCGAGCGAGGGCGCTTCGTCCAAGACCCGGCGTATCGTGTCGTGACGATCAAGGAATCTGTCGGGCTGCTGCACGACTACCGCGCCGCGGGGCTATGGAGGCGAGAGCCGATCAGTGAGATTCACTTCGATGCTCTGGGTGGGATGAGTCTCTACATCGGCGACGATGCGACCCACATCCGCCTTGGGGCCGGTCCGTACCGTTCCAAATTGCGAAAGCTACGCACCCTGCTCGAGCGGCTCGACCGCGAACGGGCGCGTCCCGCCTACGTATATCTCGACAATATTCGACGTCCAGATCGGGTCACGGCGAAGCTTCGCTAACAGGGAAAAGCGACGCAAAACTAGCCGCTTATCCAGCATATCGAGAACCGTTCGAGCATTCAGGCAGACTCGGTCGCGCGCTTGGCCGAGCGAGCTCTTTACGCGCGCGCGTGCACACGCGCCCAATTTCTTTGTGCATAAACTTGGCCGCCCAGATCGCCGTTGTGTATGGCTCGGTCAAGGGGTTTCGGAGAGCAGAATATGGCCGAAAACGAGATCATTGCGGGGCTCGACTTAGGAACGACGAAGGTGTGCGCGATCGTGGCCGAGCAGACCGACGATGGACTCGACATCATCGGGATCGGCTCGGTTCCAGCGCGGGGATTGAAAAAGGGGGTCGTCGTCAACATCGAGTCGACCGTCCAGGCGATCCGTGCCGCGGTCGAGCAAGCAGAGACGATGGCTGGCGTCGAGATCAACACGGTGTACGCAGGCATTGCCGGATCGCACGTCCGGGGCATGAACCAGGAAGGCGTCGCGGCGATCGGTAATCGCGAAGTCGCCTCAGAGGATGTCTCCCGTGTGCTCGAACAGGCCAAAGCCGTTCCGCTGCCTGGCGACAGGCAAGTACTGCACGTGCTCCCGCAAGAGTACATCGTCGACGAACAAGACGGGATCAAGGCACCGATCGGGATGGCGGGCGTGCGACTCGAAGCGCGCGTCCACATGGTCACTGCCGCGTCGACGAGTGTGGCCAACATCATCAAGTGCGCAGAGCGCTGCGGCCTGTACGTCGAAGAGGTGGTGCTTCAACCGCTTGCGAGTGCAAACGCGGTGCTGAGTGGAGACGAAAAAGAAATCGGCGGCGTTCTGATCGACATCGGGGGCGGCACCTCGGACATCATCATTTACGTGGACGGTGCGGTAGTCCACACCAGCGTGATTCCGATCGGCGGCATCAATCTGACGAGCGACATCGCAACCGGCTTGCGCACCCCCATTGCAGAAGCCGAGCGACTGAAGATCAAGTATGGGTGCGCATCGTCTCGCATGGTCGACGATGAAGAGACCATAGAGGTGCCCTCCGTCGGGGGCCGCGCACCGCGCATTCTGCCGAGACGCGTCCTCTGCGACATCATCGAGCCGAGAGTCGAGGAGATCTTCGCAGCTTCGCGTCACGTGATCGGCGAGACCGGTTTCACCGATATGCTCGCGTCCGGCGCGATCATCACCGGCGGCACGACGTTGCTCGATGGTATGCCGGAGTTGGCCGAAGAGGTGCTGGGCTTGCCGGTGCGACGCGCAGCACCCACGGGCGTCGGCGGATTGATCGACGTCGTGAAGAGCCCCTCGTACGCGACAGGGGTAGGGCTGGTGAAATACGGGGCGGAGCGCATTGCGTTGGCGCCGCACAACACGCGCGCATCCGATGCGCCGCCGTCGAGGAGTATCGGCGGCCGTCTGGGCGCTTGGTTTAGAGAAGTATTCTGAGGTTTGAGGGGAGGGTTCGATGGCTATCTCGATCGAGTTTGCGGAAGATGCCGAGTTGCAAGCACGCATAAAGGTGGTGGGTGTTGGTGGAAGCGGCGGGAACGCCCTGAACACCATGATCAATGGAGAGCTCGAAGGCGTGGAGTTCGTCGCGGCGAACACGGACGCGCAGGCGCTGGAGCACAACCTCGCCCCCGTGAAGATGCAGCTTGGACCGCAGCTCACGCGCGGCTTGGGCGCGGGTGGCAATCCCGACGTAGGTCGTAAAGCCGCCCTCGAGGACGTGCAACGGCTGTCGGAAACACTCGACGGTGCCGACATGGTGTTCATCACTGCTGGGATGGGAGGCGGCACCGGGACGGGCGCTGCCCCGATCATCGCTCAGGTCGCGCGCGATCATGGCGCATTGACCGTCGGCGTCGTGACCAAACCATTCCTATTCGAAGGGCGAAAGCGTACGAAGAACGCCGATGCCGGAATCCAGGAGCTGATCGAGAGCGTCGACAGCATCATCACGATTCCGAACCAGAAGCTCCTCTCGCTCGAGGAAGAAGACATCACCATGCTCGATGCGTTCAATCGGGCGGACGATGTTCTCCTGCAAGCGGTGCGGGGCATCAGCGATCTGATCATCAACGCGGGTATGATCAACGTCGACTTCGCCGATGTGAAGACGATCATGAGCAGCAACGGCCGCGCGCTCATGGGTACCGGCCTTGCTCAAGGCAACCTTCGCGCGATCGAGGCCGCGGAGATGGCGGTCAACTCGCCGCTCTTGGACGACATCTCGGTTCAGGGCGCGACCGGCATCTTGATCAACTTCACAGCCGGTCCCGACATCAGGCTTCGTGAGATCAACGAAGCCGCAGGCTTGATCCAACAGGCAGCGCATGAAGAAGCCGAAATCATTTTCGGCGTCGTGACCGACCCCGAAATGTGCGACGTCGTGAAAGTCACCGTCATCGCAACGGGCTTCGAACGCACCACACGCCTTCCAATGAGTAGCGGTGCCCACCACTCGGCGCTCGGGATTCCATCGTCGAGCCAGGGGAACTACGCGCAGACTGCACCGCGCAGTGAAGAGCGCCAGCTCGCGCAAGAGTCGGCACCCGCCAATGTCGCGCAACCCGCGGGTACGCGCGCATTTGGGGCTTCGGCATTGCACGACGAAGCCGTCCTAGACATTCCAGCCTATCTCCGCCGGGGGAGCTCCGTGGTCGAATAACAGTCGCTCAAGAACTTAGCTTGTCGGGGAGTCC
>CAJIBX010000027.1_pt1 | contig 10045 bp, 10 predicted proteins | sample 9199471 | NCBI WGS metagenome assembly CAJIBX01 (sample SAMEA7708317, study PRJEB35096) | sediment metagenome | biome: marine neritic benthic zone biome [ENVO:01000025]; feature: sediment [ENVO:00002007]; material: shallow marine sediment [ENVO:03000034] sea grass bed [ENVO_01000059] ...
GGTGCTCCGAGGACGGCGCATCGAGGTCGAGGACCTCCCGTCGCTTCCCTACCTCGAAATGACCATCAAAGAAGCGATGCGCCTGATTCCGTCGGTGTGGGCCTACGCGCGCGAGTCGATCCGCGATCTCGAGATCGAGGGTTACTTCATTCCGAAGCACACCACGGTCGTGGTCAGCCCGTTTGCGCTCGGCCGGAACCCGAAGTACTTCGAGCGCCCGCTCGAGTTCCGCCCAGAGCGCTGGACCCGCGAGTTCGAGCGTGATCTACCGCGCGGCGCTTACGTGCCTTTCGCTGCAGGGCCGCGCGTCTGTCTCGGAAAGCAATTCGCGCTGATGGAGATGCGCATGATCCTCGGCACGCTGATGCAAAATGTGGAGCCCAACATCCCCGAAGGGTTCGAGCCCGACCTCGTGACCGAGCTTGCCCTTCATCCGGGGGAGCGCGGCATGCCCATGGATGTGCGCTTTCGCGGGGACGCGCCCCTTTCGACCCAGCCGGCCACAGCAGCGAGTAGGATGTAGGCGATCAAGCCCTGCACCGCGAACTCCTTGTCGGAACCTGGGATCGGCATGAAGGGGGTGGCGACCAAGATCGCCAGCAAGACCCCGAGGAAGATCCACATTTCGGGTCCGAGCTTTGCGCGTCGCAGGTACAGGCCCAGCCCTACCCCGAACACCGCAAGCTCGGCCGCCATCGCAGCGGGCAGGTGGTTCCAAAGGCCGCACCCGAGCTTCTTCGTGTTGTCGCCCGCAAGCGGCATGTCCGGTGTGTGCATCGGCAGATCCAAGAGCAAATGCGAGAACACCGCGAGTGCGAGCAGCCACGACGCGCGCCAGGACCACTTCACGACATAGCGTGCCCCGAGCACGGCAAGCCCCGCCCATACGACATGCGCGAGGACGCTGTGCGTGTACGGCATGAAGTACAGATCGTACGGATTGTACGCGGTGAAGCCGGGCACGATGCGCATCTTCTCGATGCCGAGCAGGACGAATGCCGTGAACAGCACGTCGACCCATTGGGTCGCGACGAAGAGCTTTCCGAGCGAGGGCGAATCGTTGGCCGAGCGGATGGCGAGCGCAGCGCCGTAATGTCCGATGAACACGCACGGAGACTAACGCAAGATGAGGCCGTGCGGACCGTCTATTTGCGCCGCGCCGCTTCGACGGCGACCAGGCCCGCCCGCGCCTTGTTGACCGTCTCCTCGAACTCGTTCTCGGGGACGCTCGCCTCGACGACACCGCCACCGGCTTGCAACCACAGCTCGCCGTCGCGCGCCACCACCGTGCGAATCGCGATCGCCACGTCCATGTTCCCGTCGAAGCCGACATACCCCACTGCGCCGCCGTAGATGCCGCGCCGCTCGGGCTCGAGCTCTTCGATGATCTGCATGGCGCGCACCTTGGGGGCGCCGCTCAACGTCCCCGCGGGAAACGTCGCGCGGAGCACATCCCATGCATCGCGGCCTTCGGAGAGCTCACCCACGACGTTCGAGACGATGTGCATCACGTGGGAGTAGCGCTCGATCACCATGCGTTCGGTCACTTCGACCGTCCCCGGCTTGCTGATCCTGCCGACATCGTTGCGACCGAGGTCGACCAGCATGACGTGCTCGGCGCGCTCCTTCGGGTCGGCGAGCAGCTCTTCGGCGATCGCCTGGTCCTCTTCCTTGGTGCGGCCTCGAGGCCGGGTGCCCGCGATCGGTCGTACCGTCGCCTTGCCGTTTTCCAAGTGCACCAGCGTCTCGGGGCTCGCGCCGGCGACCGTCCGATCGGGAAAGCGCAGGAAGTACATGTACGGGCTCGGGTTGATCACGCGCATCGCACGGTAGACGTCGAACACATCGACGCCCTGGAGCGGCACGCAAAAACGCTGCGAGGGAACCACCTGGAAGATGTCGCCGGCCCGGATGTACTCCTTGGCCGTTTCGACCGCGGCGCAGTACTCGTCATGCTCGAAGGACGACGGCGGAAGCTCGAGGGTCAAGCCGGTTTCCGGAGGCGACAACCTCCGCGGCAGGGTCGGGTCCTCGAGGAGCTCGAGCGCCGCTTCAATGCGCGTAGTCGCATCGCTGTACGCGGCATCGACGCCACCCTCCCCGACGCGAGCCGGGACGACCACGCGAAGCGTTCCGCGCACATTGTCGAAGATCAGCAGGGTACCGCCGATCGCAAAGCAAAATTCCCAGTCATCGTCGCGCGTCAGGGCTTCGCCGACGGTCGGCTCGAACCTGCGGACCGCGTCGTAGCTGACATAGCCGACGGCACCGCCCCAAAAACGCGGCAACCAATCGACGTGCGGCGGCTTGTAGTCGGCAAGCACCTCCCGCAGGCGATCCCACGGGTCGACGCCCGACTCGTCGAGCACTTCATGCCCTCGGATCTCCTGGAAGCGGTCCGCGACACCCCGAACGAGCAGATCGGGTCTGAAGCCGACGAAGCTGTACCGTGCCCACGTATCACCCCCGACTACACTCTCGAGCAAGTAGCTTCCGGGAGCGTCCCCGACCGTCGCGAGCGCCACCACCGGCGTGAGACGATCGGCGACGATCTCGCGATAGACCGGGACCACCGTCGCGGTTTCACTCAACCCGCGGAACGCCTCGAAATCTGGAAAGTAAGTTGGCACGAACTCCCGATATCACCGGTGCGGCCCAAGCTCAAACATGCTAAGGCCCCGGTGCTTAATAAGGAGAGCCGATGACGCACCCGCATATCGCCGAGGTCGATCCTGAGATCGCGGAATGCATCGATGAAGAAGAGCGCCGCCAGCACCGTAAGCTGAGGCTCATCCCCAGCGAAAACTACGCCACCCCGGCCGTGATGGAAGCCTGCGGCAGCGTCCTCAACAACAAGTATTCCGAAGGCTATGCCGGCCGGCGCTACTACGAAGGACAGCAACAGATCGACCAGATCGAAACGCTTGCCATCGAGCGCCTCAAGGCCCTTTACGGAGTCGACCACGCCAATGTGCAGCCCTACTCCGGCTCCCCCGCCAACCTCGCGGTGTATTTCGCATTCTGTGATCCGGGCGACACGATCATGGGCATGGGCCTGCCGAGCGGCGGCCATCTGACGCACGGCTGGAAGGTTTCGATCAGCGGCAAGTACTTCAACGCGCTTCAGTACGGTGTGCGCAAGGACGACCACCTCATCGATTTCGATCAAGTGGCCGCCCTCGCCCGCGAGCACAAGCCCAAGCTCCTCTTTTGCGGCGCCACGGCCTATCCACGCATCGTCGATTTCCCGCGCTTCGCCGAGATCGCCCGCGAGGTCGGGTCGATCCTCGTCGCCGACATCGCGCACATCTCCGGTCTGGTCGCCGGCGGCTCGCATCCCTCCCCCGTCGGCCACGCCGAAGTGATCAGCAGCACCACCCACAAGACGCTCCGAGGCCCTCGCGGCGGCATGATCCTCTGCGACGAGAAGCACAAAAAGGCGATCGACCGGTCGGTCTTTCCCGGGCTTCAGGGCGGCCCTCACAACGGCACCACCGCGGGCCTCGCCATCGCCGCCAAGCTCGCCATGACGGACGACTTCAAAAAGTACGCCCACGCCATCGTCAACAACTCCAAAGGTCTCGCCGAGACACTTCTTTCGCGCGGCTTCGACTTGGTGACGGGCGGAAGCGACAACCACCTCATCCTCATCGACCTCACCAGCAAAGGCGTCCCCGGCAAAGTCGCCGCAAAGGCGCTGGACCGCGCGGGTATCGTCGCCAACTACAACTCGGTGCCGTTCGACACGCGTAAGCCCTTCGATCCGAGCGGCGTCCGCCTCGGCACACCGGCGATCACGAGTCGGGGCATGGGCCTCGACGAAATGAAGCGCCTCGGCAACTGGATGGGTGACGTCGTCGAGCACATCGACGACGACGCTGCGCTCTCGCGTATCGCCGGCGAAGTCAACGACTTGTGCGATCAATTCCCCGCGCCAGGGGTGCCTGTCTCCTAGAGGCGTGACGCACGTCTGAACCCGTGCGCAGTCCCCCAATCGCAACGCGACCGGGGCCTGCTAGACTGTCCGCATGTCCCTGACCGGCAAGCGAATCGTCGTCGGTATTGGCGGTGGAATCGCCGCGTTCAAAGCAGTCGAGCTCGTTCGCGAGCTCGGGCGTCGCGGCGCGGACGTGCGTGTCATGATGACCGACGCCGGGACGCGATTCGTCGGGCCCGTCACGTTCTCCGGTCTCACGGGACAGCCCGCGGTCACCGACTTGTGGGCGGCGGACTACGCTGGCGAGGTCCACGTAGAGCTCGGCCAATGGGCCGACGCGGTCGTCATCGCCCCTGCCACCATGAACCTCATCGCGCGGGCGGCGACTGGCCAGGCCAACGACGTCGTGCTCGCGACGTTGGCGTGCGCCGAATGCCCCGTGTTCATGGCTCCCGCAATGCATCGAACGATGTGGAATCATCCGGCGACGCAGCGCAATGCGAGCCTACTCGAGCAACTCGGGGTGACGCTGGTGGGACCGACCATCGGGCCACTCGCCAACGGGGAGATCGGCGATGGCCGCATGGCCGAACCGATGGAGATCGCCGACCGCATGGAGGCGACGCTCGGTCGCGGCGAGGACTTGGCGGGCATGTCTCTTTTGGTCTCGGCTGGTCCGACACACGAGGACCTGGATCCGGTTCGCTTCATCGGGAACCGTTCGAGCGGTAAGATGGGCTACGCCATCGCTCAACGCGCGGCTCAGCGGGGTGCAACCGTCGTCTTGGTGAGTGGGCCCGTCGCGCTCGATCCACCCGCCCGTACGCAGGTCGTTCACGTACGCTCGGCGTTGGAAATGTACGAAGCGATCATCGGTCGGCAGTCGGAAATGGACGCGATCGTGATGGCGGCGGCCGTCGCCGACTACAGGCCCGCCCACCTGGAGCTCCATAAGATCAAGAAAGGCGACGACTTGAGCATCGATTTGGTGCGAAACCCGGACATCCTCGCCGAATTGGGGACAAATCGAATCGGCGGCCGTCCAATTCTGGTAGGATTCGCCGTAGAAACGGAGGAGCTCGAACGTCGCGGTAGAACCAAGCTCAATCAAAAGGGAGCCGATCTCATCGTCGCCAACGAGGCGGCCGTCGGGTTCGGGGGTGACACCAATCGCGCCATCCTCGTCGACGAAAGCTCCAGCACCTCCCTTACGGAAATGACCAAAGCCGAGCTCGCCGATCGTATCCTCGACCGAATCTCGGACTTCCTCAAACCCGACCAACCGTTGACCGAACGAAACCCCTCCCCAGACGCCCCCAACTAGCTGCCGTTCGCGAAACCCAAGGAGTCTATGACCCGCCCCCTGATCGCATCTCTATTGAGCTACGCCGACGGGCAGACCAGCAAAGAACAAGCCATCGCTTCGCTCAAGGCGGTCGAGAACCAACACGGCGTGCACATCTACGACGATCACGACGCTCGGGTCGCACCCGGAGCGTTCAAGCCGCACATGCCGATCTCGGAAGAGCGAGTCCGGGCGCTCACCAAAAGCTGGGAGCAGTTCGATCGTGCTCTGGAACCACTCGGGCGAGCCGCGGAAAGACAGCTCGTGATCCGCGCGCTCGGTCCGTTCATCTCGGATACGGGGCTCTGGATCGCCGGCGCCGATCTAGCCGACGATCACCTATTCATCTTCCGCGGCGGTGAGGTGGGCTCATGGACCGCCGAGCAGTGGGACGCTCACCTCGCGAACTGGGCATCGGTGACTCAATACGGCGGCCGCGACGATTGGACGCCGGCCCGCCTGACCAGTCACGTCGCAAAGACACCGCGCTACAAGGACTGGGCAAAAGCGCTCCGCGAGCTCATCGGCGACGGGCGCGAAAGCTAGAGGTCCGTTGGTCCGGCGCCCTCGCGCAGGACCACGGGATACTCCCCCGTGAGATCGAGCACGGTCGAGGGCTCCAGGCCGCCCCAACCGGAATCGAGCAGAGCATCGACGGTGCCAAACCGTGCGAACAAGTCATCCGGATCGTTCAGCAACTCCTCGCCGATGCTCGCCGAGGTCGACAGGAGCGGAACTCCGAGCGCTTCGAGCAGCGCCTGTGGAACCGGGTGATCGGGAACGCGGATGCCGATGGTCTTACGCTTTCGCAGGAGCAACCGCGGCACCTCACGCGTCGCCCGCAGCACGAAGGTGTATGGGCCGGGCACGAGCCGTTTCATGATGCGGTAGGCGAAGTCCTCGACGTAGGCGTACCGGGCGATGTTGCTCAGGTTCGGACAGACCACGCTCAGTGGATGCTCACGCTTGACTTGTTTGATTTGGTAGATGCGATCGATCGCCTTCTTCTGGTCGATGGCGCAGGCGAGCCCGTATACCGTATCGGTCGGGTACACGATGACCCCGCCGCCACGAAGAATGGACACCGCCTGCTCGATGAGGCGCTTCTGTGGATGGGTGGGGTGGACCGAGAGCCGCACGCTCGCGAGCCTTGAGTGCGACTCGAAGCCGGTCAAGCCCATCGCACCATTCAGCTACCCATCCGACGCCAATTTTGTTAAACAGGGCATCCTCAATCATGAGCGAACCCGATCCCAGGCCCTTCCTCGTGCTGACCGTGCTCCTCGATGGTGCGGCTCGGCCGGCCGCGATCACCCGAAGCCACGGGGATGCGTTGGAGCGCTCGCTGAAGGCGACCGAAGGCAAAGAGGTCGCGGGCCTCGACCTGGTCGAGCTTCCCATCGCACCGCCCATCTTCAAGGCACTGCGCCAACCGCTCGCGATTCCCGAGGAAGCCGTGGGCCTTTATGATGTCTTTCCGCTGGCGAGCCATCTCAAGCCCGAGCTCCGCAAAGTGGCCGGGCAGTTCCTGGCGGCCGAGGCACTATGGACCCTCGAGGAGCAAGGCCTACTTGGCGGCGTGCCCGTCAACATCAAGCTCGAGGTGCCCAAGGGATGGGAGCCCGACCCCAAGAAGATCCACGAGCGGCTCGTCAGCGAGGGCGCGCTCGACCTGACGTCCTCGGGCATCGACACGTTCAAGGCGGTCAAAACCGCCTGGGACGGCAACTCGGTTTAGCAGTCACAGGCTTTGCAGCGCGCTCCTGTGACTCACCCAGCGCGAGTCGGCGGCGGCAAAACGATAGTGCGCGAGTCGGTCGGCTTCCGATGCGTAGTCGATCCCGATGCGTGGGCCGGTGAGCAGATCGGGCGTCGCCCGGCCGCGCCGCACCTCGAGCCCGCCGGCAACAAAGAGCGGGTGACCGCTGAAATCCCGGCTGAGCCGGAGCGCCTCGCTGACTTTGCCCGGTCCGGTGAGAAGCACCGGACCGCTCTTTCCTCCGCGACGGCGCCGGATGACCGGTAGACCGGCGATGGGCTCGCAGGCACGGACCAATACGGCCGCACCCTCTCCGCTCGGGTTGGTGACGAAGTTCAGCAGGTTGTGCAGGCCATAGCAGAGATAGACATACGCATGCCCCGGCGGACCCCACATGGGAGCATTGCGCGCGGTCTTGCCCATGCGCGAATGGCAGGCGGTATCGTCGGGGTATCGGTACGCTTCGACTTCGGTGATCCGCAACCCGACAGAGCCGTGCCAGATCTCGTGGCCGATCAGGTCTTGCGCAACACAAAGCGCATCGCGCGAAAAGAAACGCTGCGGCAGTAGGCCCGCCACGAGTGCCTCGACGCTAGAGGGCGCGGTCCATCAACTGGGCGATGGTGGTCTTGGGCGCAGCGCCGATGTGTTGCGCAACAAGCTCGCCACCCTTGAATACCATCAGCGTGGGAACGCCGCGGATTCCAAACTTCGAGGCCATGCCCGGGTTCTCATCGATGTCGAGCTTGGTGACTTTGACCTTGCCGGCATACTCGTCCGCAAGCTGACTGACCAAAGGCGCGATCTGCTTACATGGACCGCACCATGTGGCGGTGAAATCCACCAGCACCGGGACATCGGACTGCAGGACTTCGGTATCGAAGTTCAGGTCATTGACAGCTTGTACGTTGGTCGACATTCAATTCTCCTCGATTCGCTGGAGTCTTTAGTAAGGATCGCGAGCCGCTCTGTCAATCGCCCAAGGGCGCGACTACCCCGGAATCCGCCCTCATGGTAGGCTTTTTTGGTCGGTCCTCGGCTGTCACGAGCGCCCCGACCACCGCGATGACAAGCGCGCTATTCACGACTACTGCAATCCTGTACGCGATCGCCTGCGTCCTCTATTTGGTGCTGCTGGTTCGCGGGAACCCGACCACCAAGAAGCTGGCGAATGGCTTGCTCGCCGTGGCGCTCGTCTCTCACGTGGCCTTCCTCGTCGCCGAGGTAGTCACCCTTTCGCCGATGGCGCTCGTCGGAATCTATCCACTCCTGAGCTTGCTTGCGCTGGGAATCGCCGCGGCGTTCCTACTCGCAACACTGCGTTACGACATCACGGTCCTCGGAGCGTTCATTGCTCCGGTCGGGCTCATGCTGTTCCTCGCCTCCGGCCTCGGGAGGAGCTTCGCAACGGTGCCACAAGAAGTCGAGTCCGCCATGCTTTCACTTCATGTGGGGGCAAACGTGCTCGGCTTGGTCGCGTTCGCGCTCGCATTCGGCGCTGCCATCGGATACGTCATCCAAGAACGAATGCTTCGCCGTCGCCAGCTTGGCGGCGTGTTTCAGCGTCTGCCTGCGCTCGAGGTGTTGGACTCGCTCAGTTTTCGTTGGGTCGCCATCGGCTTCCCATTGCTGACCTTCGGCATGGTGACAGGTACGTTTTGGATCTTGCGCGCCTCTGCGGAAGACGTCTCGGTTGCACAGGCCTTCGGACTCGCCACGTGGGCGATCTTCGCTACCGTGATTCTGCTCCGCGTCGGCGCGGGGTGGCGCGGACGCAGAGCTGCCCTCGGCACCATCATGGGCTTCATCTCGGCGATGATCGTCCTGGTCGGATACGCTTTCCGAGCGGTGGTGGGGGCCTGATGAGGGACCTCGTCTGCATCGGGCTCTCTCACCACACGGCGCCGGTCGAGATCCGCGAACGACTCGCGGTCGCCCCCGACGACCTTCCAGAGGAGCTTCAGCGCCTGCGGGGCGCCGGCCCCTTTCCAGAGGCGGTTCTGATCTCGACTTGCAACCGCGTCGAGCTGTACGCCTCGAGCCCCGACCCGGTCGGAGCGGCGCAGATCGCGAGCCACATATTTGCGAAACGACTGGCGCCGGTCGAGGCGGACGGCATCCTCTACCATCACATCGGCAAAGAGGCCGTACGTCATTCCTTTCGGGTGGCGGCTAGCCTCGATTCGCTCGTCGTCGGCGAGCCGCAAATCCTCGGCCAGGTCAAAGAAGCCTTCGAGGCGGCGACCACCGCCGGCACGGTGGGCACACTTCTCGGTCGCTGCTTCACACATGCGTTCTCGGTCGCCAAGCGTATCCGCACCGAAACCAAGCTCGCCGAGGGTACCGTCAGCGTCAGCTCGATCGCCTGCGACCTCGCAAAGAAGATCTTCGGCGACTTACAGGGACGCAAGGTATTGCTGATCGGTGCAGGCGAGATGGCCGAGTCCGCCGCTCGCACTCTCCGCCAGCTCGGAGCACGTCTTCACGTCGCCAACCGCAACCAAGAGAAGGCCGAAACGCTCGCACGGACGTACGGCGGTCGCGCCGCCGACTACGAGCAGCTCAGCACCGAGCTGGCCGACGCCGATGTCGTCATCACCTCGACGGCGAGCGCGCGATTCATTCTCACGCCCGAGCTCATGCACGGCATCGTGCACGCAAGACGCCACCGGCCGCTCTTCATCGTCGACATCGCAGTCCCGCGCGACGTCGATCCCCGCGTCGGGAACTTGGACAATGTCTTCGTCTACGATGTCGACGATCTCCAAAAGGTAGCCGAGGAGAACCTCGCGGTTCGAGAGCGCGAGGCGGCACAGGCAGAGCGCATCGTCGGAGAGGAGCTCCGTGCATTCGAAGTCTGGCAGCGCTCCCTCGAGCTCACCCCGACCATCGTCGCCCTCCGCGAGCGCTTCTCGCGCATCGTCGAATCAGAGCTCGCAAAGACGCTCAAACGGCTCGAAGACCTCGGTCCAGAGGAACGCCGGGTCCTCGAGCAAATGAGCCA
>CAJIBX010000170.1_pt1 | contig 10011 bp, 8 predicted proteins | sample 9199471 | NCBI WGS metagenome assembly CAJIBX01 (sample SAMEA7708317, study PRJEB35096) | sediment metagenome | biome: marine neritic benthic zone biome [ENVO:01000025]; feature: sediment [ENVO:00002007]; material: shallow marine sediment [ENVO:03000034] sea grass bed [ENVO_01000059] ...
GCGGGACGGCCCGTAGCGACCGATCGCGACAGGATGATTCGAGACGCCCAGACCCAGGTTCTTCTCGGGGCGCCCGAGGCTGCACGGCGCATTCTGGAGCCCGAGCTCGACACATCGCCAACCGACGTCGTCTTGGTCGTCGCCTTTGCAAAGACCATGGTCGCGGACCGGCAGTTCGATGCAGCGGAGGCAGCCGTGGTACGCGCGCAAAAGCTCGACCCCGAGCGCGAAGGCATGTGGATGCAGATACGGCAAGGCATCGTGGAGGCAAAAGACGGAACCGCCGAACCGTAGCCTGATAACGGGCGGGGTGGCGGCTTGACGGAGCGCGCGGCGACCGATAGACGTTGCGCACGAACTGCGGGTGTAACTCAGTGGTAGAGTGCGACCTTCCCAAGGTCGACGTCGAGGGTTCGAATCCCTTCACCCGCTCCGAGCTTGCTGGCTGTGCGCAACAGAGGGCTCTCAGAGGGCTGATAGTCCCTGGCGCACATGCTCTGTCACCGACTGCCCCGAGCGCGCAAGCACATCGGTGATCTTTCGGTGCAGCTGAGACAGTGTGTAGGGCTTGTGCAGGAAATCAGTGTCGGGATCGGCCAGGCCGTGGCGGATCAGCACGTCGTTTGCGTATCCCGTCACGAAAATACTCGGGACGCGCCCGGCGAGCCACGACACGAACTGGGGACCGCTCATTCTCGGCATGACTACGTCCGTCACGACGACGTCGACGCGCGTGCCCGTTTCCACGACCTCTTTGGCCGCCAGGCCATGCTCAGCTGCGATGACCGAAAACCCCATCTCCTCGAGGCAGGAGGACACAGTGGTCCTGAGCGTCGCGTCGTCCTCGACGAGCAGCACGGTTGGCCTGGCGCTCGTCAAGCCGAACGGAACCTGCTTGAGGTCCTCTGCTTCCTGGTCTTCGCTGACCAGAGGCAGAAGAAGTCGGAAGGTGCTGCCCTCACCGACCCTGCTTTCGACCTCGATCCTGCCCCCAAGCTCGGAGATGATCGCATGACAAGTCGAAAGCCCGATTCCCGTGCCGTCTTCACGCGTCGTGAACAAGGGCTCGAAGATGTGTGCGAGCGTCTGGTCACTCATGCCGACACCGTCGTCACTGACCTCGATCTCCGCCCCATCCACAGGCGGTTGGTCGCCGCGTCCAAACAGCGCGGCGCTCCGTCGCGTACCGATACGTAAGGACCCTCCCTCCGGCATGGCCTCGGCAGCATTGATGCACAAATTGAGGAGCACCTGCTCGATCTGCGCTGGGTCGACATGGACCCACAAAGCCTCGTCGTCGATGTCGAGCTTGAGATCGATGTCCTTTCCCATCATTCGGTAGAGGAGATCTTCCATGTCTTCGATGACGGAGTTGAGGTCCACCTTCTCGAGCCTGACCACGTTCTCCTTCGCGAAAGAAAGGAGCTGCCGAGTGAGCCGGGCCGCCCGGTCGGCGGCATCGCGGATCGTTCGTAGGCTCTTCGAGCCCTGGGAAGCAATACCGTTTCGGGCGGAGATCTCGACCATGTCGAGCGCGCTCTGGATGATCGTCAACAGATTGTTGAAGTCGTGAGCGACTCCGCGGGCGAGACGCCCCATGCTTTCCATCTTGTCGGTCTGTGCCAATCGTCGCTGAAGGCGCTGGCGTTCTGTGATGTCATGGATGGCGACAATGCAACCGGTACGGTCGCCGTCGACATTGAGAGTCGGCGCAAACTGAATCTCAAAAGCATAGTCTTGATGCTCGTGAACGACGCTCGCCCTCTCACCGTCGAGGGCCAGTCGCAAGGCGTGCGTGAGCTTTGGAAAGGGCTCAATGATTTCGAATGCGTTGCTTCCGACGAACAGGTCAGGATGTAGCGTTATGGGCAACTTGCCCCGAAGCATGGTCAACCGACCCGTGCGATCGATCGTCGCTATGGTCACCGGCGCCGAATCGATCAGCGACGCGATCTGTTCACGCGCGGCACGTAGAGCGGTTTCCCAACTCTTCTGTCGCTCGCGGACGTGGGTGACGTCATGAATCACCCCTACGAGCACGGGCGTCCCGTCTTCCAAGCAAATGAGACTCTTCCGCGTTGCGATGGTGTGAAGGACCCCCTGCGCATCGGTAAAATCCTCGACGTTGTTGTCGCACTCGCCCGTGTCGAACACATGATTGTCCCGCGCCCAAAACACGTCGGCCTGGTCGCCCGGGAAGAACTCGTAGTCCGAATGCCCGATCAGCTCGTCACGGGAGTAACCGATGAAATCGCAGCACGCGTCGTTGAGGTAGACCCATCGATGCTGCCGATCCTTGACGAACACCGGATCCGGTAATCGATCGACCAGCCTGCGGAGCATCGGATCGCCGAGCGTTGGGAACGAAGGCGACGACCGCTCGCGGTCGATCGGCTCCAACCGTTTGTGTTCCATTGGGAGTCTCCGGGGTCTGCGAACGTACCATTGTTCAGGCCGTGACCATAGGTCGGTGTTTATGCGACACGCCCCCACCGCGCCCGGGACTATTTCACCTCGACCCCGAGCATGATGCTGGGCGTGGCTGCGTTGGAAGACGCGTAGAATACGCCGTCTACGCCGACCATGATCGCAACGTGCTCGGTGAACCAGTACGACGGCGACAACCCGACGCCCATGTACCGGGTCTGACCGACTCCTGGGATATTGGTGAGCACGACGTCGCCGAAGGGTTCACGCACGGTAATGTGACCCTCGAGAACCCACGGCCGTTTGAACTTGTGCCCGTATTGAACGAAGCCCGTGAGGGCAGTGTCGATCGTGTCGTTGCTATTGAAGCGAACGCCAACGTGCGCCGTGATCCAACTCCCGAACGAAAACCCGTGGCCGAGCTGGAACTGAAGCTCGCCGCGATGGTTTTCGATCGCGGCTTTGTAGATAATTCGCTCTTGAACACCGCCACCCTGTGGAAAGGTCATGTCGAAGAGCAGCCCATCACCAACGCCCGGCGCGTAACCATAGTGCCCCTCGAGGGCGAGCTTCACTTTCTTCTGAAAGAACCCCCATCGAAGACCGGCGACGATCGGACCGATGTACGCCGTGCTATTTCCCGCCATTGACGCCCAACCCACGGGCGTCGCCACTGCGACGAGGGTCAGCTGGTCGATGATCCCATATTCGAAGTACACGTTCAGCTGATGATCCTGATAGCGGGGAAGCCCCCGCTGGGTGTCTCGCAACCCTGTCGAGAGATACGCGCGCGTCCCGACCAACGTCCGGTCCCAGACCTTGAGGTAGTACTCGCCTTTCGGCTGGGTCCATCCGCCCGCATCGGCAGTGCCCGGGATGAGCAGCATCGGGCCGCTCAGAGCGGCAACGACCACCCAAGGAACTGGGATTGTCCGCCTGATGTCCATCATTCGCCATGAAATATACTCGCGGGGCCGACTGCACAAGCCGACGAAACCGCTCGAACTCACGGCAAAACGGGGTATGTTGGCCGCTGCCGTGGAGACGAAACACACCTTCTGCCGCATCTGTGAGGTCCTCTGTGGCCTCGAGGTTCAGGTCGACGGCGACCGGATCGTCGAAGTCCGACCCAACAAGGACCACGTAGGTACCGAAGGGTACGCGTGCGTCAAGGGTCTCAAGCAATACCGCATGTACCACTCGCCGGACCGGCTGCGCTTTCCGCACATGCGCATCAATGGGGAGCTCCAACGCGCGAGCTGGGACGACACGCTGGCCGACATCGGCCGGAAGATCAACACGATTCGCGACCGGCACGGCCCTAACAGCATCGGGATGTACGTCGGGAACGGCGCGGGTTTCGGCGTGCTCCACCCGATCTTCGCCGTTGGCTTCATGCAGGGCATCGGTTCTCACCACATGTACTCGTCGGCGACGCAAGACTGCTCGAACAAGTTCGCCGTCGCGGAACGGGTCTACGGGTTTCCGTTCACGCAGCCTTTCCCCGATCTCGATCACCTCGAGTGCTTGATCATCGTCGGCGCCAATCCAGCCATTTCGAAGTGGAGCTTCCTGCAAGTCCCAAACCCGATCGCGCGCCTCAAGGAAATCGAGAAGCGGGGCGCGAAGATCTTCATCGTCGACCCGCGACGCACCGAAACCGCCAAGGTCGCGGGCGAGCACATCCTCATTCGGCCCGGAACCGATGTCTTCTTCTACCTGTCGTTCCTGCGGGAGCTGCTCAAAACCGGTGGCGTCGATAAAGAACGAGTCGCCGAACACATGGTTGGCCTCCACGAGCTCGAGAAGCTCGCCGACCCTTGGCCGGCCGAGCGCACCGCGCCGATCACTCACATTCCCGCAGCTACGTTGCGGCGCTTGGTGACCACCTATCGGGAGGCTAACGGCGCAGCCCTGTATTGCTCGACCGGCGTCAACATGGGAGGCAACGGTTCGCTGGCGTTTTGGTTGCAGGAAGCCATCAACGCGATCTCGGGCAATCTCGACCGCAAAGGCGGCACCCTCGTCGGCCAAGGCGTCATCGACTTCGCCAAGTTCGGGAAGAAGCACGGCTTGTTGACGGGTAATGCGAGGAGCCGCATCGGAGGCTTCCGCCAAGTCAACGACGCGTTTCCAGGTGGCATCCTCGCCGACGAGATCCTGACGCCCGGGGACAATCAGCTGCGCGCGCTTTTCGTCACCGGGGGCAATCCCCTGATCACGATGGCGAACTCGGGACGGTTGCGGGAGGCCTTCAAGCAACTCGAGCTCCTCATCGTGCTCGACATCTTTCCCACCGAGACGGCCTCGGTCGCAACCCACGTGCTTCCCTGCACCTCTGCATTCCAGCGACCCGACCTGCTTTTCGTGTTTCCGCTCATGCTCGGGCTTCAGTCCAAGCCGTACCTCCAAGCCACCGAAGAGGTGATCCCGCCGCAAGGCGAGCAACGCGATGAAGCGACGATCTATCTCGACCTTGCCCGCGCAGCAGGTCTTCCCCTGTTCGGGTCGGGCGCCGTCCAACGGGCGCTCGAGCTCGCCAAGGCCGGCCACTCCTTACGCAAACGTGGTCGACAGCCGTCCGTCCCGCAGGAAATCCTCCTGTCGGCTTTGCTCCGCGCGACGGGCCAGGGGAGCTTCAAAAAGCTCGTCAACGAACCCAACGGCCGCCCACGGCCGGAGCACGAGGCGAACAACTTCCTCGGACAACGAGTCGTGACCGACGACGGCAAGATTCAGCTCGCCCCCACCGAACTGGTCACGCAGGCCGAAAAGCTCGAGGCCGACTTTCACGCCGAGCTCTTGAACAAAGACAAGCTCAAGCTCATCACGCGCCGTGCGATCACCACGCACAACTCTTGGACGCACAACATCGACGACTTCATCCCGGCCGAAAAGACGAACTATCTCTACATGCACCCCGACGACGCGGACCGCGCGGGCCTCAAAGACGGCGAGCTTGCGGATGTCTCTTCAGACACCGGCACGGTGCGTGTACCGGTCAAGCGCCTGTCCGACCTCATGCCAGGTGTGGTGGCACTCCCGCATGGATGGGGCCACCAGGCGGCCAAAGGCCTGAGCGTCGCGAGCAAGACGACGGGGGTAAACGTGAACCTTCTTGCGGCCGATGGAGTCGACCAGGTGGAAAAGGTCTCGGGAATGGCCCATCTCACCGGTATCATCGTGGAGGTCAAGCCCGCAGCCGGTTCCCTTCACGGCGACGACTGGTCGGGCATTGCCAACGCGGCCGAATAGTAAGAAAAGGCATCGATATGGAGCTAAACACATTGAAAGTCATCGTCACCGGTGGCGCGTCGGGGCTGGGCGAGCACTTTGCAAGGCGACTCAATGAAGCGGGCGCCGAAGTCTGCGTGGGTGACCTCAACGAAGAGGGGATGGCCGCGCTCCCCGAAGGAATCTACACGCGACGACTCGACGTGTCCGATCAGAGTGACATCGAGTCGTTCGTTCATTGGGCGGCCGAACAGATGGGCGGCGTAAATGGACTGATCAACAACGCAGGCATCATTCGGGACGCGCTCCTGGTCGGAAAGAGCCGTCGCACGGGTGAAATCAAGCGAATGTCACGGGAGGACTGGGACAAGGTCATTGCAGTCAACCTCACGGGCGCCGTCATGATGGTGCAGGAGGTCGTGACTTTGATGATCGCCCACGACACACCAGGCGTCATCGTGAACATCTCCTCGATGGCGCGGCACGGAAACCGTGGCCAGTCGAACTACGTGTCCGCCAAAGCCGCGTTGGCCGCCAACACGCGCACCTGGATGAAGGAGTTCTCCCCGTTTGGGATTCGCGTGGGGGCCGTGGCCCCAGGCATTGTCGAGACCCCGCTCACTGCGGGAATGAACCAACAGGCACTCGAGATGATCAAAGCCCACGTTCCACTCGGTCGGATGGGCCAGCCCGAAGATATCTGGAAGGCCGTCAAGTTCATCTTCGAGTGCGACTACTTCACCGGCGAAACGATCGACGTCGCCGGTGGGTCCTCGATGTAGCTCACGGCGAGGGAAAAAAGGCCGGCCAGACGAGCCCGTCCAAGAACGCGGTCTGCAAGCAAAAAGCGAGAAGGCCGAGCACCGAGAGAGCACCCAACACGCCCTGGGCGCGCGGACGCATCGCAAAGAACGCGAGCGTGAGTCCCACGGCGCCAAATCCGACGAGCGCGAGGTCGAGGCGAATCATCAGCCAAAGCATGGCCGAGGGGCTCTCGATCATCTCAAACGTCAGTGGAAGCCAGAGCGCCGACGGGATCAGAACCAACGCGTAGAGCACATTGATCAACCCGAAACCGAAGCGCTCCCCGAAGCGAACCTGCGCGGGGTCGGTGCGGAAGAAAACATAGGAGAAGGGGAAGTACCCAGCGGCGGCGGTCAGCATGGTCACGTTGTAAATGGCCTGAAGCTCCGCCGGCACCTCGCCCCACAGCAGGTGGCGCGTCTCTGGGTGAGTTGCGAGGCCATGTACGTAGCTCGCGAGCACCGCGACGCCGCCCACGACGTTGAGACCGAGCCACGCCTTCTTCTGTGGATGCACCTCTCGGTTATAGGGCCTTCGCCGTCCGGCGGGAAGCGGCGGGGTTGACAGGGCATGTGAAAGAAGCTCTGTTCGCCTTCATGTCGTTCCCAAACCCCCTTCGCGCGGTCGTCACCGGGGCGGGTGGCGGCCTCGGTCGAGCGCTTGCCCTCGAGCTTGCCGATCGAGGCGCAAGCCTTTTTCTCTCTGACATCCGGGAGGAGAGCCTCGCCGAGACGCTTCAGCTCGCTCACGCGCGGGGGGCACCTGCACACGCCGTGCTGTGCGACGTTCGCGATCGCAACGCGGTGTTCGAACTGGTCGAACGTTGCACTTCCGAGCTGGGTGGCATCGACCTGCTTGCCAACAACGCAGGAGTCGCCGTGGGCGGCCCTTTCGAAGAGACCTCCATCGAAGACTGGCAATGGTGCATCGACATCAATCTGTGGGGGGTCATCTACGGGTGTCAGGCCGCGGTGCCTCACATGAAGCGGCAAGGGAGTGGCTACATCATCAATGTGGCCTCGGCTGCAGGCTTGCTCGCGCCGCCAGGTATGGCCGCGTACAACGTAGCCAAAGCCGGAGTCGTTGCGCTGAGCGAAACCCTTTACGCCGAGCTGAAACCGAATGGCGTGAACGTCGCGGTGCTGTGCCCAACTTTCTTCCAAACCGAGATCGCGGACTCGGCGCGAGGCCCCATGTCGGATAGACAGGCGAGGGACTTGCGCCGCTGGATGCAGCGCTCGAAGGTGCAGGCCGATGACGTGGCCAACGCAGCGGTCGATGCGGTCCGCGACGGCAAGCTTTACGTGCAACCGATGCGGGATGGCCGCTCGGCCTGGCGGCTCAAGCGTCTGCATCCACAACGCTACTACAACCTGCTCTCGCGCGTTGCTGCGTCCCGCTGAAGGTGCCCGACCGTCGAAAACACCGCGGCCCCGCACCAAGAGATCTCGAGCTCTTTTCCGCGGCCCAGACCACGTCATTGAGACAAGCCGTGACCGACCTGAGTTGGCTTCTCTCGCGGAGCTACTCGGACACTTCGGCCCTGAAGCTCGTCGGCGATCGATACCGATTGGTCGCTCGTCAACGCCAGGCCGTCTCCCGGTGTGCGTGTTCGGACGAAGCCCTGGAAGATCGTCAGCGAAGGGAGCTGCCCCAGGAAGCGCTTCGCGGAGCCCATATCGACGTCGACGGTTTCAATATCCTGACGACGATCGAGGTCGCCCTCAGCGGAGGTGTGCTTCTGGTCGCTCGCGACGGCTGTATCCGCGATATCGCAAGCGTGCATGGCAACTACCGGGTGATCGAGGAAACCCAACCCGCGGCCCGACTCCTGCTGCGAACCATGGAGCGACTGAATCTCGAAGCTGCAACCTTGTACCTCGACCGTCCGGTCTCGAACTCCGGCAGACTTGCAGAAGCGATCCGGAAAGAGGTCGAGAAGCTGAGAGGCAGCGTTCACTTCGATATCGAGGTAACAGCCGGCGTCGACGAGATCTTGAAAGCAAGTCCAAATGTCGTCGCCTCCGCTGACAGCGCGATTCTCGATCGCTGCAAACGGTGGACGAATCTCACCCGGGCGACTTTGCGGGCAGAAGAGCTCAGTCCGCTCGTGGTGGATCTCCAAACGGATTCGGCTGCCAAACACGATAAGCCAGCAAGAACGGCACAATCGTATAGGGACCACTGATCAGCATCACCATCGGCAAGTTCGTGTCGCTTGCGTGCTCGCTCAGGATCTCCATCAAATAGTAGACCACGACCGAATAGACCATCGCCGATGCAAAGAAGAACGCGGGGATGCGAATCCAGTTACGCCTACGGATGAACGCGTAGGCCAAAACCAGGTAGAACGGACCAAACACCCAAGCATCGATGCCGAACATGATCCGCATGCTGAGCGGCGCCTCGAGCATCATCGGGTCGAAGGACTCGGCGTACCATCGCCAGGCGCGGCCGAGGGGATCGGTCGCCGTCTTGAGGTCCACGCCAAAGACGATCCATTGCTCCAAAACGATCGAAGTGAACGCAAAGACGCAAAACGCCGCGATGAGAATGCGATCGAGCACCGATCGTGAGGAGAGAGCGCCCATCACGACGCGACCGTACCAAGCCCCTACCCGCTGGTAAACGCCTGAATGCCGGTCTGGGCTCGCCCCAAGATCAGCGCGTGAATATCGTGTGTGCCCTCATAGGTGTTCACCGTCTCGAGATTGACGAGATGGCGCATCACGTGGAACTCGTCGCTGATCCCGTTCCCCCCCAAGATGTCACGGCAGACCCGCGCGATCTCGAGTGCCTTGCCACAGTTGTTGCGCTTGAGCATCGAAACCACCTCGGGTGGGCACTGGCCATCGTCCATCATTCGCCCGGCACGCATGCACGCTTGCAGGCCGAAGGTGATCTCGGTCTGCATGTCAGCGAGCTTCTTTTGTACGAGCTGCGTCGCTGCGATCGGCCGCCCAAACTGGTGACGATCGAGCGCGTATTGCCGCGCCGTGTGCCAACAGAACTCGGCCGCGCCCAGCGCGCCCCACGAGATCCCGAAGCGCGCCTTTGTCAGGCAGGTGAACGGACCGCGTAGCCCCTTTGCGTTGGGCAGCAACTGACTCTCGGGAACGAAGACATCGTCCATGACGATCTGCCCCGTGGGTGACGCGCGAAGACTCATCTTGCCTTCGATCTCCGGCGCGCTGAGACCCTGCATGTCGCGCTCCAGCACGAAGCCTCGGACGACGCCGTCGAGCTTGACCCACACCACAAATACGTCCGCGATCGGCGAGTTGGTGATCCACGTCTTGGTGCCGCTCAGCCGATAGCCACCATCGGCGGGCACCGCCCGAGAGCTCATACTGCCCGGATCGGACCCCGAGTCTGGCTCGGTCAGCCCGTAACAGCCGACCCATTCGCCGGTCGCAAGCTTGGGCAAGTAACGCTTGCGCTGGTCCTCGGTGCCAAACGCATAGATCGGATACATCACGAGCGAGCTCTGAACGCTCATCGCGGAACGATAGCCGCTGTCGACCCGCTCGATCTCGCGTGTGATCA
>CAJIBX010000153.1_pt1 | contig 9725 bp, 7 predicted proteins | sample 9199471 | NCBI WGS metagenome assembly CAJIBX01 (sample SAMEA7708317, study PRJEB35096) | sediment metagenome | biome: marine neritic benthic zone biome [ENVO:01000025]; feature: sediment [ENVO:00002007]; material: shallow marine sediment [ENVO:03000034] sea grass bed [ENVO_01000059] ...
CGGGTGTTTCGACTCATTCTTCTATCGGAAGTGCCCACGCCCGCATAGCCAAAACCGTGTGACCCGTTGAAATGAGGTGCGGCGTTTGACGTTAGGCCTGGTCTCTTGGCTCGTTTCAGGACAAAAGTGGGTGCGAAGTGACCAGCGACCGCCGCCTGCCGAGAATGGAAACGCCGCTTTCGCCTACGACAGACAGCCAGGCGCGGACTTTCGTTCAGGAGGGAGTCGCAAGCGTCGGCCTGGTGCTGACCATCATCGGCGCGGCGTTCATCGTGATGCGCGTGGCGGCCGCCTTCGCGGTCGGAAGCCCGGAGCGGCTGCTCGACGCCTCGATGGTCGTTCCCGCCATGTCCAAGAACGACAATACGATGTTCTGACGCAGTGACGGACTCTGCAAACTGAACTATGAGACGTAGGTGACATGAGCGTTTCAGCAACAGCAGGTAACCTGCAAATGGTTGCGGCCGAGCGCTCGGCCTCCCCAAGCACGATCGGGGTCTTTTGGACCTGCACCGCCCTCGTCTGGGGTGGGGTCGGTGTGTGCGCGGTCCTGTTTTACGTGGGCGTGTTGGACTTCCCCACGAGTGCCAAGATCGGGCTCTACACGATCAGCGTTTGGTTGAACGTCTGGATACTCGTCTTCGTGTTGCCGCAGAACAAAGGCCGACCGAGGATGGAGCTCTACCACGACGCCTTGGTGGTCTGGATGCTCTCCTACTTTCTGACCAACCTTCTATGGGAGATCCCGTGGGTGTTGTGCTCTCCCTTTGTGTTCGAAAACCTCCACACGCTCGACGACGTGGTGGCGTATACGCCCTTCATGCGTGAGAGCCCCTTCAATATGTACTGGTGGGTACTGGCGTCTTTCAGCTCCGTGGATTTGCGCACCGTCAATCACAACTCGACCTTCTACACGCTGGAGCTTTACGCATTCGTGAATGTTCTATCGGTCCTCTACTTCTTCTATCTAAACAAGAAGCGCTCGCCCTATCGCTACCTCATCCCGGTGCTCGGAAGCGGTGCGCCGGTCGCGGCGACGTTCATCTTCTCGTTTTCGGAGGTGTTCGGTGGTTTCGTAAACATGTCGGGCGGAGTCGCCGATACCCTGCTCGCCCTGCTTTGGACGCAGTATCAGTACTTCTTGTTTCCGATCGTGTTCGGCGTCTTGGGCGTCAAGCTGCTGCTGGACGATTGGCGCGACTGAGTTTTGCCATACATTGCCACGAGGAGATGAGCACCCTGGCGGGCTTCCTGCCGGCCTTGCACGCGTCCGGGGAGGCCGCAGCCTAGTCCATCGCGCCGAGCCATCCCCTGCGTCCGAACCACTTGGCAAGTTCGAGTACGGGAGAAATGCTCAGGGCCGGACCGGTCGCGATCAGCCAATCCGTCGTCGACAGGGAATAGGTACTAAACGGCTCGTGCAAAACCGGCAGGGTCACGATGAGCACCAAGAGCGCCAGCTCCCACACCATCGCGAGATTCAGCCACTTGTTGGAAAACGGTCGATTCAAGATCGACTGCCGGTCGGAGCGGAAGTTGTACGCCTTGAAGAACTGAATGAGCACGAGAGACACAAACGTCATCGTCATCGCTTGCGAGACATCGCGACCCGACTGCAGGGCCCATATGAAGAGGCCGAGATTGACGACGGTCGACCACAACCCTCCAATGACCATCAATGTCACGACAGGCCGCGTGAAAATCCCCGTGCGAGCATTCCGCGGCGGCCTTTCCATGAGATCGTCTGCCGGAGGATCCACCGAGAGTGCCAGGGCCGGAAGACCATCGGTGGCCAGGTTGACGTAAAGGATTTGCACCGCGGTCAACGGCAACGGCAAACCCATCAGCGCGGCGCCACCCATCAGACCGATCTCCCCGATGTTGGAGGAAAGCAAGTACATCAAGTACTTCTTGATGTTGTCGAAGATTCCCCGACCTTCCTCCACGGCTGCGACGATGGAGGCGAAGTTGTCGTCGGTAAGGGTCATCGCGGCAGCTTCCTTGCTCACGTCGGTGCCTGTGATCCCCATCGCAATTCCGATGTCGGCCTTCTTTAGAGCCGGTGCGTCGTTGACCCCATCGCCGGTCATCGCTGCGACGTGTCCCTTCTTTTGCAAGGCGGTGACCACTCGCAGCTTGTCCGCGGGAGACACGCGAGAATAAACTTCTATCTGTTCGACCTCGCGTTCAAGGGCCTCGTCGCTCATGGTTTCGAGGTCGGCCCCCGTGATCGCGCGCCCATGTGCGCCGAGACCAAGCTCCCGAGCAACCGCCTGCGCGGTAAGCGGATGATCCCCGGTGATCATGACGACCTTGATCCCGGCTCGTTCACACTGCTCGACCGAGGCTTTGGCCTCGAGGCGCGGCGGGTCGATCATTCCCACCAAACCGAGGAACGTCATTTCGCGCTCAGCGTCTTCGAGCGTTGCGTTTCGCTTTGCTGCGACGGCAAGTACGCGAAGCGCTTCACTGGCCATTTCGCTCACGGTGTTCAGAATGGCTTTTCGCTCAGCGTCGTCGAGCAAAGCCTCGCCCTCAGCCGTCACCACCCGCGAGCAGGAACCGAGGATCGTTTCCGGAGCACCCTTGGCAAACGCGACCTTACCTTCTGACGTGGAATGAAGCGTCGTCATCCGCTTCGCTTCCGACGTGAAGGGAATCTCGCCGATGCGAGGAAACGCGTCCTCGAGGTCGGCCTTGAGCAAGCCCGCCTTGGCTGCAGCCACGACCAGTGCACCCTCCGTCGGGTCACCCTTGAGTCGCCAAAGGCCCTCGGCATCTTCACGCACCACGTGAGCGTCCGACACCAGCGTCGCCGCCCGTAGCAGCTTCTTCACGACCTCGGGCGGTTCGATCGTCGATCCGTCGAGCGAGAAGTCGCCATGGGGCTCGTATCCACTGCCCGTGACTTCGAATACCCGTCCCGCCACGTAGATCTTGCGGGCCGTCATCTCGTCTTTGGTCAGGGTGCCGGTCTTGTCCGAGCAGATCACCGAGGTGCTCCCCAGGGTCTCCACGGCAGGCAGTCGGCGGACCAGCGCGTTTCGTTTTACCATTCGCTGAACGCCGATCGCGAGCGAAATCGTGACGACGGCCGGTAACGCCTCGGGCACGACCGCCACCGCCAACGCAATTCCAAAGACGAACATCTCGAGGAGCGGTTGGCCGCGGAACACGGCAAGTCCGACGATCACCACGACCAAGATCAGCGCCGCCTGGGCCAACACGCGCCCGACTTTGTCGAGGTTATGCTGCAGTGGGGTCTTTCGAGATTCGACCGCCTCGAGCATCTTGGCAATGCGACCAAACTCGGTCTGCATTCCTGTCGCGACGACGACGCCGCGGCCACGCCCATAGGTGGCGACGGTTCCACCGAAGACCATGTTGTTGCGGTCGCCCAACGGGAGGTCCGCGCCCGCTAGCGCCGCGGTGTCTTTGGCGACGGGCACCGATTCGCCGGTCAGTGCCGCTTCATCGGCGTGCAGGTTCACCGACTCGACCACCCGCGCGTCGGCCGCAACTTTGTCCCCTGCGTGCAGCAGCATCACGTCGCCGGGTACGACCTGCCGAGCGGGAATCACGATCTCGTTGCCATTTCGAATGACGGTCACCGTGGGTGCCGCCATTTGCTTGAGCGCTTCGATCGCACGCTCTGCCCGGTACTCCTGAATGAACCCGAGTAACACGGCAAAGAGCACGATCACGGCAATGGCGATCGCTTCGATGCCGTGGCCCAAGAAGGCGGATAGCGCGGTCGCGATGAGCAGGATGATGATCAGAACGTCCTTCAGCTGACCAAGCAGGATCACCCATGGCGAGATGCCTTCGGCGGCCTGCAGCTCGTTCGGTCCGAACCGGTCCAGTCGTCGCTCGGCCTCGGCCTCGGTCAAACCGTGGGGTGGCGCCGAGAGCTCCGAGAACGCACGTTCGACCGGCATCGAATGCCAGCTGACCACCGGCAATGTGGCCTCCCGAACGTCTGGCTCCGCTTCTCTCGCCGGATGCACGCTGGAGGCTAGCACAGGGCTTGGCCTTGGATGGTCGCTAGCTCTCAGAATTTGCCGTTGTCGTTCTTCCATTCGCTCCGCGGAGCGATCGCTTCGATGGTGTCCCAGTGCTCGACGAGCTTACCCGCGGAAACGCGAAAGAGGTCGTAGAAGGCCGAGTGGACTTCACCGTTGGACCCCTCGCTGACGACGAGCACGAAATCGCCCTCGGCGAGCACGCGATGGATTCGATCGTACGTCGTCGCGTTGGCCTTGCCGGCCAGAGAGGTCGCCGGGTTGTGCTCGATGAAGCGCTCCCTCTCGATATACTGTCCGAGCTTGTCTAGCTGGTGACGGACCAGAACATCCTCCATGAACGAGCGAACGATCTCTCGGTTCGCCTCGGTGAGGGCGAGATCGGTGGCTTCGGTCGGACCATCGACCATGGTGTGACCCGAGGGGTTGGGTCCTTGTCGTTCTTGGATGTTGTCCCAGTGCTCGACCACCAGATCGTTCTCGAATCGGAATACTTCGAACCCGATTCTCAGGCTGGCGAAGTCGTACTCGGTGTGAGCAAAGACATAGTCGCCATCCTCGAAGGCGCGCACGATGTTCACGCGCGGCGAGGTCTTGGAGAGCCGCTTGAAGAGCGCGGCCAAGCCTTCGCCGCCCTCGTGAGTTTGGGGATTGTGCTGGATGTACTTCGTGGGGTTGACGACCGCCACGGCCTCTGGGTCACCCGTTTCGATGCCCTTGAGCAGCGTCCGGATCTGGTCTGTTCGCTTCGAGGGCACAGATGAGCAATGCGAGATCTTTGGCGCGAGGTCAACGGCCTCGGAGTTGGACTCGGCCTCGGTCCCCGGCGGGGTGGCGGGTGGCCTCGGTCCCGGTTTACACCGCGGTGGTGATTGAGTAGGGTCAGGATCTCCCATGCCCAATCAGGTGCGATACGCTTGCCCGTGGGTCGTCACGCTATGCGTGCTCGGCCTCGCGGCGATTTCGATGCTCGTGGCTCCGTTCCCGGCCCAAGGCGGCGCGACCAAGATCGTCTTCGCGTCGGGGCCCGACGACATCGGTACCGTGCGGCGGCTCATCGACGCCTTCAACAAGTCTAACCAGGGAGAGATCCAGGTGACGTGGCGCGAGATGGCGCGGGAGAATGACGCCCACCGCCGCCAGCTGGTGCAGGAGCTCTCCTCGGAGACCGGAGGCATCGACCTGATCGCCAGCGATGTGATCTGGACGGCTGAGTTCGCGAAGAAGCGTTGGGTCGAGGACCTGACCAAGCGATTCTACCGGGCATACGACCGCGAGGCCTTCCTTGCGCCGGCACTCGAGTCCGCGACCTATCGTCTCCGCATCTGGGGGGTGCCCTGGCACACAGACGCGGGTCTCCTGTTCTACCGAAAGGACAAGCTTGCCAAGAGCGGGTTCACCTCTCCGCCAGCCACATGGGAGGAGCTTTCTCGTATGGCACGCAAGGTCATGAAGGACACCGGCACTCGCTATGGGTTTGTCTTCCAGGGCGCGGCGTACGAAGGGGGAGCGGCCAACGCCGCCGAGTACATCTGGAGTGCTGGGGGAGAGTTGATGACGAGCCGGCTCACGGTCACTGGGGCGGTATTGCCGGGGGTGACCGAGACCGATTCGGTGCTGGTCGGCAGCGATGCGGCGGCGCGGGGGCTCGACATTGCGCGCAAGCTGGTGACCGACAACGTTTCGCCAGCGGCTGTGGCGAGCTTCCGCGAACGAGAAGCGCTGGAGGCCTTCGTCGCTGGTGATGCTGTCTTCCTCCGGAGTTGGCCGTACGTCTACGGCGCGCTGCGGCAGGCGGGACTCACACCCGACCAGTTTGGGGTCGCGCCCCTGCCTGCGGCGTCGGCCGGTGGCCAGAGCGCGAGTTGTCTTGGCGGCTGGAATCTGATGATCAACAAGAGCTCGAGCAGGTCAGAACGAAAAGCGGCATGGAAGCTCATCCGCTACCTTACGGCTCCTGCGCAACAGAAACGCCAGGCCCGAGAGGCAGGGCTCTTACCGATTCTTCGGCAGCTTTACGACGATGCCGATCTCGCGAAGGAGGTGCCGGTGATCGGCCTCGGCAAACAGGTGCTCACCTCCAGGTTGCATGCCCGCCCGATGTCCCCGTTCTACAGTGACATGTCGGCGAGCATTGCCCGCGCGTTCAACCAAACGCTCAAAGGCAAGCTCACCGGCAGCGAGGCGACGCAGGCACTCGACAAAGAGCTCAAGGCGATCGTCCTGCGTAATCGGTAGTGCTACATACAGCCGCGCATGCTCTCGTTTTGTCATCTGCCTGCCTGGCGCTGTGGCCCTCCGCCGCCTCAGCGGAGGCCATCCCGGTGGAACTCCGCCAGACAGAGGGGGGCTGGCGATTGTTGCGTGGGGGTGAGCCGTATCTCATCCGCGGCGCCGGCGGAGATGCGCCGCTCGAGCAGCTGGCGGCTGCGGGCGCGAACTCGGTGCGTACCTGGGGGGCCGATGACATCGGCGGGCGTCTAGACGCGGCGCACGCCCTCGGCTTGTCCGTGACGGTAGGCATCTGGCTCGGCCACGAGCGCCACGGGTTCGACTACAACGACAGGACCCAGGTCCGAAAGCAGCTAGAACGCGCCCGCCAGACCGTGCTGCGCTACAAAGATCATCCGGCGGTCCTCCTGTGGGGAATCGGCAACGAGATGGAGGGCTTCGGCTCGGGTGACAATCCGGCCATCTGGAAGGCAGTCAATGACATCGCCGCCATGGTGAAGAAGCTGGACCCGGCCCACCCGACCATGACCATCACCGCAGAGCTCGGCGGGGCGCGCATCGACAGCGTGCACAAGCGCTGCCCGGCGATCGACATTCACGGCATCAACTCCTACGGTGGCGCGCTGTCTCTGGCCGAGCGCTACCGTGCCGGCGGCGCGACCAAACCCTATGTGCTCACCGAGTTCGGGCCGCCCGGGGTGTGGGAGATCCCGAAAAACGACTGGGGCGCGCCCGTCGAGCCGACGAGCACGGAGAAGGCGGCGTTTTACCGGCGCGCCTACCAGAGTGGTGTGATCGACGCTCGGGGTCTCGCGCTCGGTTCGTACGTCTTCACGTGGGGCTTCAAGATGGAGGCCACCCCGACGTGGTACGGCATGTTCCTCAGTGATGGCGCCCCGCTCGGGGCGGTCGATGTCATGACCGAGCTCTGGTCCGGTAGTCGCCCGACAAACTTCGCGCCGACCGTTGAGCCATTGGTCGTCGAGGGTGAACCGCAGTTGGATCCAGGTGACAAGGTACGCGTGCGGGCCGTCATTAAAGATCCGGAAGGTGCTTCGATCCGCGTGCGTTGGGTGCTCCGCCGCGATTCCGGTGGGTACGCACCGGGCGGCGACTTCCGGCCCGTGCCGCCCGAGGTGGAGGGCGCGGTCCTCGAGGGTCGCGCCAATGGCGCGCGGGTGCGCATGCCCAAGGATCCCGGGCCGTATCGGCTGTTCCTGTACGCGTATGATGCGACGGGTCGCGCCGCAACGGCGAACGTGCCGCTGCTGGTCAAAGGTAAGGTGCGGACGCGCATGCCGTTTTACGTCTACCGCGATGGTTTCGAGGGCATGCCCTGGGCCCCCTCGGGGTGGATGGGCTCGACCGAGTTGCTGACCCTGGACGGCGACCATGCGGACGACCCCCATCAGGGCAAAGCCTGCATCAAGATGCATTTCGCCGGGGAGGTCGGAACCTGGGTCGGCGTCGCCTGGCAGCACCCCGCCAACAACTGGGGCGGCCAGGCGGGCGGCTACGATCTCACCGGGGCGACACACCTGGAGCTGTGGGCCCGCGGAGAGCACGGTGTCGAGAAGATCAACATCGGTGTGGGCCTCCTCGGTAAGGACAAGGCGCACCCCGATTCGGGCGAGACCACCGTCGAGGACATCCGCCTGAAGAAGGAGTGGAAGCGCTACCGGATTCGCCTGAAGAAGCTCGATCTATCGAGCATTAAGACGGGCTTCGTGGTGGTCCTCAGCGGACGCCGCCCAGATGTGACCATTTACCTGGACAGCATCCGCTTTATCAGGAAGTAGTTCTGCCAGAGCAGAGTCAGTCGGAGGATGGACCGTGTCTAGAACGAACGACGAGCACTTCCCCGTGGAATCCCGATCGAGTGCGGCCGTGTCGCTCAGGCGTTCGGGGTACAAGGTGCCCGGGTTCCCGGGGCTTTTCGGTACGGATTTCTCCCAGATGTCGCGCGACAGAAAAGCCGAGCTCCTCCGAATCATCCTGCGGCAAAAGATCCACGGACTCTCGTTCAGCCCCTATGTGGAAGGGCAGTCTCCGGGCGTTGAGATCAGCGAGCCCCAGATCCGCGAGCGGCTCAGCATCATTGAGCCGTATACACGTTGGATCCGGACGTTTTCATGCATCGAGGGCAACCAGGCAACGCCCCGCATCGCGCATGAGATGGGCTTGAAGACCATGGTCGGGGTGGGGCTATCGGAGGACCTCGATATCAACGAAATCGAGCTCGAGAACGGAATCGAGGTTGCCCGTGCTGGGCATGCGGACATCCTCGCGATCGGCAACGAAGTGATGCTGCGGGAAGACCTCACCGACGGTCAGCTGATCGAGTACATCGAGCGCGCCCAAGAGGCCGTGCCCGGCGTTCCCGTGGGCACTGTGGATGCCTATTTTCTCTTCGAGAACCATCCCCGCGTGACTTCAGCCTGCGATCTGCTGCTGGTCAACTGCTATCCCTTCTGGGAGAGCTGCCCGGCAGAGTATGCCCTGCTGTACATGAAAGAAATGGTTCGACGGGCTCAAAAGGTCGCTGATGGCAAGAAAGTCATCATCAGCGAGACCGGTTGGCCTACGATCGGCTCTGCGTTCGGTGGAGCGATTCCGTCTTACGACAATGCATTGGAGTACTTCATCCGGACATACCAATGGGCCCACGCGGATGGGATCGAGATCTTCTATTTCTCGTCGTTCGACGAATCGTGGAAGGTCGGCGACGAGGGGGACGTGGGCGCATACTGGGGACTGTGGGACGAAGACGGCAAGCCGAAGTATGGGCAGTAGAGCCATACTCCTGATCGCGTCTGCCTTGACGCTTGCGCCGGCGGTCGCTGTGGCCAAGGCCCCCGCTCACTATCCGGGTCGGACTCAGTACCGTGCGCCCAAAGCGACGCAGGCGCCCAAAATCGACGGCGTTGCCGATGAGACCATTTGGCAGCGAGCTCGGTGGCAGAAGATCACCCATCGCTGGCTCGGCCCCGAGTACTCGGCAAACGACTTCCAAGGTCGGTTCAAAGTGGTCTGGACTTCCAAGAAAATCTACATCCTCGCCGAGATCGTGGACGACGTGCTGTTCGACAGCCACCGTGACCCGCTAGTCCAGTATTGGGATGATGATTGTCTAGAAATCTTCTTGGACGAGGACTACTCGGGCGGCAATCACCAATACAACCACAATGCCTTTGCCTACCATATGTCACTCGACAATCAGGCAATCGACATCGGCACCGACAAGTTACCGCGCAATTACTCCCATCACGTGGAGAGCCGTTGGCGAGCGCGCGGCAACATGATCATCTGGGAGCTCGGGATCGACATCTACACGGACAAGTACGTCGACGGTTCCGACGAGAACGTCCCGGTGAAGCTGTCGGCCGGTAAAGTAATGGGATTGATGATTGCCTATTGCGACAACGACGGCAGCAAGCTCCGCGAGAACTTCATCGGCTCCGAATCCGCTCC
>CAJIBX010000137.1_pt1 | contig 9691 bp, 9 predicted proteins | sample 9199471 | NCBI WGS metagenome assembly CAJIBX01 (sample SAMEA7708317, study PRJEB35096) | sediment metagenome | biome: marine neritic benthic zone biome [ENVO:01000025]; feature: sediment [ENVO:00002007]; material: shallow marine sediment [ENVO:03000034] sea grass bed [ENVO_01000059] ...
GGGTGTAGCGCAAGCCAGTACTGCAGGCATTGCATGTCCGGGTTCGCGCCCATCAGGTAGTGAAGCGCCGTGCTGCCCGTTCGCACCAACCCGGTAATGACGATCGGACGCTCGATGCGGATACTGGCAGCGTCAGGCCGCATCTCGAACCACTGCTGGGTTCGTAAGCGGCTCGCGAGGAGCCCGACCAGTTGATACGCGGAGACGATCTCACCCGTCCGATGAAAACGTGCCTCATGGTCGTACGAGTAGAGCACGCGTCGCAGTCCTTCGAGATAGCTCGGATCGCCAAAGTCGTCGTAGCCATTCACCGCGCGGATCGCGATGTCGTGAAACTCCTGCTCACGCGAAACCCAAGAGGCTCTGCTGAGCGGGTTCCAATTTGCCGAGCTCACCGAGGACCTCCCGATGGCCACAGGTAGCGTACGGCAGGCGTGAGCGCGGCACGCGCAGTGCTGAGGGCCGCCTCCCTAACACCGCCCGGTAGCACACCGAGACCGAGTTTGATCGCGTCGCGGTTCACGCGAATCTGGTTCACGCACAAGTAGCTCGTTGCCGCTGCGATGACCGCGCCCAGGAGTGCATTCCGTTCGAGCAAGGGAATCCGCATGAGATCGATGACGATGCATCGGCCCTCGGCTTCGACGATGAAGTCGGGAAGCGAGCCCGTGTTTGCCAGCAGTGTTGCCGGGTGGTCGGTGTCGATCATGCCCTGTCGGATCGCATCGGCGAGTGGCCCCGGCGCATCGTCTGTGGTCGAGAGATCTACTTCTGTCAGCGTGAGCCGAATGGTCCTGCGCTGCCCCTCAATGCAAATCCCCTCCGCGTCGACTCTTGCCGAGAACGAAATCGGTGCTCCAAGCGCCTTGGCCGTGCCACGAATCCGCAAGCCTGGGCTCGCTGGCTCGAGCTCGACATTCAAGTGGTCGGACAGCTTCGCGGCTCGGTCCCGCAGCAGGGACAAGGGAATGGATACCATCGTCGGGGGTCTCTTCCACCGGGCTATCTAGCACGGAACGGCTCCCGACGTCGCCCGCCAGGCTATTGAACCCGGCTCGCACCGAGTTCTTCCAAGCCTCGCCTCGCGCGCTCTTTCGTCACTTCGTCATCGGTGAGGAGACCCATCGTGAGATATCCGGCGGCTCGGCTGTACTGCTTCTTGTTCTGGAGGAGCTTGCCGAGCAGCACAGCGACTTCGGCGCGTCTCGATGCGTCGGGACGGTCGTCCACGAACTCGGCGAAGAGAGCGATCGCAGCGCTCGTTCTCCCCGCACGCACTAGCGCAATGCCTCGCCAATAAGCGGCGTCCTCGGCCAGAGAAGAGTCCTCACGGACCTGCGCAAACCAGCTGGCCGCCGCTGTGTGCTGCCCGGCCCTCAGTGCCGCCCAGCCTTCGCGGAAGGCCACCTCAGAAGAGCTCGAAACGGCTTGCGTCGGCTTCGCTTTCGGGGCGGGCGTGCCCGGCGGTTTGGGCCGGGTTCGTAGCTTGGGAGAGCGTAGCGGGTTCTGATCCGCCACAGCGACCCTCGGCACTGGCGCATCGCTAACCGCGGCCGGCGCCTCGATTGGAGCCAGTGGAGGTTCGGGCCAAGCACGCTCGACGTTTGACGCATCGCCTCGCTCGACCCACCGATCGGGCTGCGGTGCCCACAGGACGAATACCAGGATAGCGGCCGCAACCATGCCGATCGCCCACGGCCATCGATTCGCCTCCTGACCGCCGTGTTGCACGGCGGCCTCTGCCTCGGCTCGGACCAGAAGCGCAGCGCGGCCATCTTCGAACGCTCGCGCGGACAACTGCGCGGCGGGGAGGGCACGTGCGTCGTCGACGAGGGCTCCCCATCGAGACCACTGAGTTCGGCAGCTTTCGCAGTCATCTAAATGACGGACGATGGCGTCACCGGCGCTTTGGCTGAAGGCGTTGCTCAGCACGCGCGGACTTGGGCAGCGGTGACTGGTCTTCTCGTACTTCATGGCCACGCTCCGTCCATGAAATCGACAAGCTTCAAACGGGCTTCGTGGAGCCTGCGGTAGAGCGTGCCGACCGGGATGCCGAGTGTTTTTGCGGCTTCCGGACCCGGAACTTGCTCCACGTGGCAGAGCAAGAAAGCAACGCGAAGATCATGAGTGAGTTGCATCAGTCCGCGTTGAAGCTTGGTCACAGCGTCGCGTGCGATGACTTCGGCATCCGGTGCACGAGGCGTTTCGAGGACCTGCAGCGCAACTTCGGAGCGAGCGAGTCGGCCACGCCGACCCGACCGCGCGCGGCTCTTCGCCAGATTGGCGGCGATGCCAAAGAGCCAGGTCTTGACGCTCGACTTCCCTTCGAAGCGACCGGCGCTTCGAAAGGCGGCGAGAAACGCCTCTTGCATCAGGTCCTCGGCCTCGTCCGCATCGACGTAGGTCAGTCGGGATAGGAATCGATACACGTCCTGCGCATAGCGGTCGTACAACACACCAAGCGCATCGGGATCGCCTGCACCGCACGCCGCCACCAAGGCCGCATCGGAGAGCGAGAGCTCGAGCGGCTTGGGTTTCCGAATGGGGATGAGCTTGGCGTTCATGGGGGCCTAGAAAGTATCAAACTGAATGCCCAAAGCGCCACGGAGAAACCACCCCGGTAGCGCAGCGACTTTGCCGCCATCCAGCGTCTGAATGATGCCGCCGCGGTCGACGGGCGCGAACTCGAACATCACCGACGCGCCCACGCGGATGTGCGGCGTGACTTCCACCGCGGTTCGAAGATATGCACCCACGCGAAAGCTCAGGTCGTCCTCGGAGAGCACCTGGCCCGTCGGCACCGAGGGGTTGTCGTCATCGATCGTGAGGCGGATCCAGCCCAGGCCGACCCCGACGCCCGGCATGATGGCGAACTTCCCGGCGAGGATGGGGAGGTCCACGGTACCGAGGAACTCGAAGCCTCGTCGGTCGGCATCTTCCTTTGCGGATCTGCCGCGACTTCCGAAATCGAACGTTGCGAGAAACATCCCGCCAAGACACACGGGACCAAGTCGGCCGCAGCCCGCCACCGTGAGGTCACCCCAAAGCGAGTGGTCTTGTGCCCACGATGGACCGAGCCACATTCCGATCGCGAAACCTCGGTCGCTTGCAGTCTCATCGGCAATTGAAGCCGCGGCGTCTGGACCCGCAACGCTCGGGCTGACATCGGGAGCGGGTGGAGGAGCCGTCAGCGCGGGCGTTGCCCATGCTTCGATGACAGCCGCGGCGGTCTGCACGTCCGACACCTGCCGTGTTGCCGTTCGTCCCTGAATGTCTGCGATGCGGAGCTCGAGGCCTTCGTCCGATTTCGTGATCTGCACGACTACCCGTACGCAACCGACGTCGCCATTCGTGAAAACCCCGTGGGACTCGAGTTGTCTCGATACAGCAGCGCTCACCGCCTCTTCGGCTTCGAGTCGAACCGCGGGGACACATGGTCCGGACTCGGCTTCAGCAAACGCGCTCGTATCGACGGCCACCACGAGTACCCCGAGGAGCAAGGCGGCAGCCTCGATGCGGGGTGCCGTCCTCGCATGAGTCATCTGTGGGTTAGGTGGCCGCTGGGGCGACATCCTTCGCAAAACGGCCCAATTTCAGGGATTGGCGCGACTAATTAGCCGAATAGATTTCGATTTTCGTGTTGACCGAGGTAGCGATGAAGCACTGCAAGTGGGCCTGGTCGTGGAGTTTCTTGCGTTGTTCCGGAGACGGCTTGTCGCCGTCGTAGACGATTCTCGGGCTGAGCACGACGCGAGTGATTGCGAGCTTGCGGTCTTCGTTGCGCTCCAGGTAGCCGATCGGGTCGTCCTCGTAGCTGTCGATCACGAAGCCTTCGTGCGCCGCAAGAGCGAGAAAGGTCAGCATGTGGCAACTAGAAATCGCTGCGACAAACGCCTGCTCGGGATCGACCAGCGCATCGTTCCCCAGATACTCCGGCGCAGCGGAGGCGCGGACCTCGCTTCCGCCGTCAAACTGCCAAAGATGGTCGCGCGGGTATTCCTTCGGGGTGAACTCGGTTCCCTGCCGACTCCATATGATTCTTGCGCGGTGCTCGGACATCCAACTCCTCCCTTGCGGCGGCACTCTAGCGCAGCTGGCCTGGCGGTCCACAGACAGGTGAGCGGTCCTGCGAAGCACGCGGTATACTCGCAGGGTGGGGACGTCGAAAAAACACTGAAAAGGCGATCGCGAGCATTCGCAAAGGTCTCGAGACGCTCCCCGCCCAAACGACCGATCGATGTTTCCTAGGGTGCTTTGATCCCCATTAGTCTCGCGGCGTTGTGCCATGTCCACTTCTCGAGCACATCGGGACGAATCGGAAGCTCGCGTAGCTCCCTGAGCAGATCTACCGGCCGTCTTCCCAGAAGGAACGCGCCCGTGCCGTAGAGCACCTTGTCTTGGATCGTGCTCTGTCCATAACGAAAGAGCGGCTCCCAGCCCGCGCCTGTAGCGGTGAGGTACTTCGGCCGATGCGCAGCGAGCTCGAGGTACACGTTGGGATGCTTCCAGGCGAGAAGGCACGCCTCGAGCACCCAAGGGTAGCCGGCATGACTGAGGATCAACTTGAGCTCAGGAAAGTCGCACGCGACTCTGTCGAAGTAACGGGGATGGCCAAGCTCGCTCGGTCGGCTCGTCGTCCAATTCGCTGAGGCGTGGATACTGACCGGCACATCGAGCTCGCAGCATTTGGCGTAGAGAGGGTAGTAATGCGGGTCGTCTGCCGGAAGGCCGATCATGAACGGTCTCAGGCTCAATCCGACGAAACCGCGTTCCGTGATCCAATGCTCGACATCGCGCACCGCCTTGGCTCCCCGCATGATGTCCGCGCCGCAAAACGGCAAGAAGCGATCGGGGTGCCGTTCGGCCATCGCTGCGACGGACTCATTCGAGATAAAACGCGACCCTGCGGTCGAGGCTTCGTCGAAGCCGGTGATCAGCGTGTATCGAATCCCCGCCTTGTCGAGCTCCTCGAGAATCGCTTCGTCATTCATGACGAGAGCGCCTGCCATATCGCTGACGGTCTCTGGCGTAGGCTCCTGTTTGAAGAAGACCCGTAGGTACCCAAGCATCGGCTCGGGAAAGTCCTCGGCGAAGTCGCCGATCATTTCCTTGGTGGGCAGGATCGGTGCCCACATGTCGATCACTGGGGATGCGTCTGACACGGCGCGTACTCCCGGCCATCGTATCATCGAACCACGCCGTTGTAAGCGCGCTCAGACTCCGGCAAGATGCCGCGCGTGCGCCGCCTCGATAGGCTCTCCAAAGAAAAGCTCCTGGACTTGCGCCTGTGCGATCTTGGCGTCGAGCTCAAGGGTACTTGGCTCGAGAAGTCCGTCGGGAAGGTGGAAGAAGAGCTCGCCAAGGCGGGGTTCAAGTACTTCCGGCCGCACTTCTACTTGGCCGACGAGTGGTGTTCTCCCGACGGCATTCCGGGTATTGGAATTCCGTTTTACCTGGCGCATCCTCGGCTCGTCCGGCTCGAGCGGCGGATGATGTTCGAGGTCGAAGGGGGCACGAAGGCGGAATGCATGCGACTGCTTAGGCATGAGACGGGGCATGCTTTGCAACACGCCTACAACCTCCAGCGCCGTCGTCAGTGGCAAAAGACGTTCGGCAAGGCGTCGGAACCGTATCCGGATTTCTACCGGCCCAACCCGATGAGCAAGCGCTTCGTCGAGCATCTCGACGGTTGGTATGCCCAGGCGCATCCGGTCGAGGACTTCGCCGAAACGTTTGCGGTATGGCTGACGCCGCGCTCGAACTGGCGCGACCGCTACGCGCGATGGCCGGCCCGAAAGAAGCTCCAATACATGGAGGAGCTGGCGGGGGACCTGGCCGAAGAGAAGCCAAAGGTGCGCAGTCGAGCAAGGCCGTACTCGATCACGCGGCTCAAACACACGTTGCGCCAGCACTACGAGCGCCGACAGGAGCACTACAGTCCGGGGTTTACGCAGCAATACGATCGTGACCTTCAGATCATCTTCAGCGCCGCACCGGACCACAAGCGCCACGAAAGTGCGGCTTCGTTCTTGCGCCGCCACCGCCGGCAGATCCGCAAGCAAGTCGCTCTGTTCACCGGGGAATACCAGTTCACCATCGACCAGGTCCTCAAAGACATCATTGGCCGCTGCAAAGAGCTCGGGCTGCGGCTCGCAAAGAGCGAACAGCAAACGTACTTCGACTTCGCGATCATGCTCACCGCCCACACGGTGCACCAGCTTCATCGGCGAGACGAATGGCATCCTCTGTAAAGAAACTTCGAGTGATTCTGCTCGCTCATGACGAGCTTCTTCCGCCACAAGACGCGGACAAGCTCACCGTGGAGGAACGCTATCCCTACCGCACCGAGTACGACGTGTTGCGAGGATTGAAGAAGCTCGGCCATGAGGTGCTCATGGTTGGGGTGAGTGACGAGCTGCGGCCCCTCCGCAAGGCCATCGAGGAGTTCGAGCCAGACGTGGTATTCAATCTGCTCGAGGAGTTTCGCGACCAAGCGATCTACGACTCACACGTCGTTGCCTACCTCGAGCTGAAGCGTACGCCGTACACAGGCTGCAATCCGCGTGGCCTGGTGCTCGCGCGCGACAAAGCGCTGGCGAAGAAGGTGCTGGCGTATCATCGCATTCGCTTGCCTCGATTTGCCGTCTTCCCGCGTTATCGAAAGACGAAGCGCCCCAAGGCCCTCGAGTTCCCGCTCATCGTGAAGTCGCTCATCGAAGAAGGGAGCTACGGCATCGCTCAGGCATCGATCGTCACCAATGACAAGGCGCTACAAGAACGAGTCGACTTCATTCACGAAAAGATCCGAACCGACGCTGTGGTCGAGCGATACATCGAAGGGCGTGAGGTCTATGCCGCCGTGCTGGGCAATCACCGCCTTCGTGTGTTTCCGACGTGGGAGATCTTCTTGGACAAGCTGCCCGACGATCAACACAAGATCGCTACACGCCAGGCGAAATGGAACATGGAATACCAAGAGAAGCATGGCATTCATGTCGGCCGCGCAAAGAACCTGCCCGAGGAGCTCGAGCGTCACATCGCTCGCGTCAGCCGCCGCATCTGCCGCCGGCTCGGCACCGACGGGTACGTGCGTGTGGACTACCGGCTAAGTGAGGCGGGTGAGCTCTACTTTCTCGAGGCGAATCCCAATCCCGACATCGCCAAAGAAGACGAGTTCGCCGGAGCCGCCAATGCGGCGGGTATCAAGTATCAACCGTTGCTTCAGAAGATTCTCAAACTCGGCATCCAGCGCGCCGAAAAGGGTTGAAAAAGCCCTGGGGCTTCTCAGGGGAGCGGCGGTTGGTCGAAATCCATCGCCGCCCAATCGTCGTGGTCTTCCAGGACCTGTATCGTGCCGTCGTCCGGGCATCGATCGACACCAAGCGCTGCCTCGAGCGCGGCTCCGTAAATGCCAAATGGCGCGAAGCCGTTCACATTGACGAGCGAAGAAACCGGCCCGCTATCGATCGTACCGCTTAGATTGAAGTCAAAGGTGACCGCGCCCGTATGGAACGGCGGGTTCATCTCGTCCATCGCCGTTTCGTCGATGGGTGGCTCGTCTCCATCCGAGAAGTTGATTCCAAACGTTCCGTCGAAGAATGCGGGCACGCCTCCGAGCGCCATGATGTTGTTGTAGCTCATCACGCTCGGGTAGTTCGGCTTGCAGTTGACGAACGTATCGCCTCCGTGCTGGAGGCCCAGGCTGTGCCCGAGCTCGTGCACGATGGTGCCGGTCCGCAAATGCGTCATCGCCCTCTCGACGTCGATGCCGGGCACGAGCTGCTCGAGGATCGCCGGTGCACCCGCTTCGAGCAGCGGACCAAGGGTGCCCTGGCCCCACTGCCGGCGACCGTCGGCACACCCAAAGCTATCGAGCTCGTCTTCGAGAAAGATCGCGTGAAAGAAGTACGCGCGACGACCCGGGGCGATCGCTTGATCGATCTGGGGGTAGTCCGAACAGTAGTCCATGCTCGGAATGGAAATGCCTGCGCCGCCTCCGAAGCGGCCGTCGTCGAGCACCGTGCGAACTCCGGTGGTCCCATCCGGGTTGGAGAGTGGCGCGTTCGTCCACACCTCAGCCATGACGTCGAGCATGTCCTGAGTCGGAGCCCAGATCGGCCGGCTGGTCGGGTCGCTGGCGTCCTCGGCCCAGTCCAGCTCCCAAAAGAGATCGCGGTGGACGGGCGAGGCCCCGAGCGCAGGCGCGCCGAAGGGGGGCACGATCATCGCCTCGACATTGTCCGGAATGCCGTCGTCGTCCGTGTCGTCATCCAGGGGATCGGTTTCAAGTCGCATCTCGTCGGTGCTCGAAAGGCCGTCCAGGTCGACGTCGCTCGGCGTCGGATCGCTTTCGATGGCGACCGTCGTTTGGAAACCAAGCCAGAACCCGGCGAAGTCATCGCCGACAGCGTGGGTCTTGAGGTAACCCGCAGCATCCACCGAGAGGTGCGTCACCTCGTCGGGGTCCAGCGTGGTTTCAAAGTATCCGTCGGAATCTGTCGTCGCAGAGGTGACCTGGCCGAACTTCTCGCCCAAGTGTACGGCCGCGCCCGCTACAGGCGCGCCGCTCCCGACCTCGACGACCCTTCCTCGATACACCGGCGGGCCGCCATCGGTGCCGCCATCGTTATCGCCACCGTCACTGCCACCGTCGGTGCCGCCATCGTTGCCACCGTCGGTGCCGCCATCGTTATCGCCACCGTCACTGCCACCGTCGGTGCCGCCATCGTTGCCACCGTCAGTGCCGCCATCGTTATCGCCACCGTCACTGCCACCGTCGGTCCCGGCATCGCTATCGCCACCGTCGCCGCCGTCCATCACGCTGCCGTCACGTCCACCGTCGGTGCCGCCATCGCCTCCGTCGGGCAGCGTACCGGACTTGTTCCCGCACCCCCCGAACGCCATCGCCGCGAGGACCACACAGCAGAACGCCGTCCCGTACCCCTGCGCAGAGGGCCAATGCGCACCAACAAGCATGGATCAATTGAAACACACTTCAGGGTTAATTGCCAGGCAGAAGCGCGAAGTGCCCAGCTTCAGTTCGCGCGCTGGCGGCGGAGACGTTGCAGAGGCTCCGGAAGAAGCTCGGCAGGCTTGCGGCGATGGTAGAGCTGAAGCGATGCATCGTCGCACGCTCGCAACACCCCATCGACCACGTTACTGCTCACTCCGGAACGACACGCGGCTTCGCTTTCGAAGCGGAACATCGCCGTGCTCTTGAAGACGAGTGGATTGGTCCCGCTCCGCGTGGGCTTCTTGGTGAGCACGATCGGCGAAGTCTCGCGGCTCACGTACACCAGTTTACCACCCGCCCCTTCGAGCGACTCCTGGATCCCGCGAAGCGCGGCGTCGTGGTCCGACGCGTTGAAATGCACGACCAACACCCATTCACTCTTCCGAAGATCGCGGAAGTCCTCGCCGGAGTAGGTGAAGGACGCCTCGAACTGCTGAACCGCTCGAACGCGTACTGGATTAGCCACTGCCAAATAGTACGGGCTCATCGCCATCGCCAAAAAACGCCGATGATTCGGGTAGCGGACCACCAAGAGCTCTTCGGCGCGGCTCTCACCGCGGAGTGACGCGATATGCTCTCCGATCCAGCCGACGCGCCCACCCACCAAGCGAAGCGCCGGTGCAACGAGCACCCCGTACCACGAGTAGGCCTCCCGATCCTTGAAGTGAATCAAGTTGA
>CAJIBX010000155.1_pt1 | contig 9622 bp, 7 predicted proteins | sample 9199471 | NCBI WGS metagenome assembly CAJIBX01 (sample SAMEA7708317, study PRJEB35096) | sediment metagenome | biome: marine neritic benthic zone biome [ENVO:01000025]; feature: sediment [ENVO:00002007]; material: shallow marine sediment [ENVO:03000034] sea grass bed [ENVO_01000059] ...
CATCCTGCAACCAGCCGATGTACACATCTGCCGATCCGTCGGTGAAAAGGCTCATGTCGTTGTTGCTCATCACGACATAGCCGTCGCGTCCCAGGGCGGCGGCCAACCCTCTGCGGATCGGCGGGATGGCGTCTCCGCCGAGAACCACCTCGTTCCAGGCGAGCTCCCCCTCCAACGACATCTCGTACGCCGCCGTCGAAGGCGTGGCGAGATCTCTCTGACCCCCGATGAAGAGAATCTTGTCCCCCGACGGCGCTACGGTTGTCGCGGCAAAGCCAAGGGCAGGCTGGTTGGACGAAAACGCTGATTCGAATCGAACGGTCCCCGAATCGGGAAAGGTCACGCGCCACACCTGACGCGCGGCGTCGGCACCTTCGCCGACCTCGAAGCCTCCGATCATGAACGCCTGACCCCCATTTGGATCGAACACGACCATCGCGCCCTCTCGGCGCGCAGGCGCGTTTTCCGTCGTGAGCTCTTCCCATTCGAATCGATCCCCATCGATAGTCATCGCCCAAACGCGCTCTAGCTCACTCGGACCGCCCCCTCGTGCACCGAACACCAATACCCGCGACCGCTCCGAGTCAAACACAGCGGTAGAGCTCGTAAACGTGGGGAGCTCCGGATCATCTTCGGGTCGGAGGAGCCGCGTCCATCGCTCGTTTCCCTGCTCGGTCGATAGCACGTGGACCTCTCGCCAGGCCGTGGAGGGCAGACCGAAGTTGAACCTAGCCACACCGCCGAAGACGATCATCCGTTCTCCGTCCGGGTCGATGACCCAGTTCATGTAGGCTCCAGCCGGAGGTTCGTCACCGCTCGGCGCCAACGCGACCCACCGATGAGGCTCATCGAGCCGGTATTCCCAGAGCCGGCTGCCTTTGAGTAAGATCGCGCGGCGATTGGCGGCGTCGGACGCGAGAGCGAAAGGGCGCCCTGTCAACTCTCGGAGAGTGTCTGGCCTCAGGGGACGCCATAGGGTCTGCCGGGGAAGAACGGCGAGGGCTCCGAGGCTCCGGGTGGTCACGAGCCCTTCGATGTCCGACGCCTCCGCGTCGACGTAGAGATTGGTAGGTGAGTCATCGCCCATCGGCAGCAACAACCGGTTTCCATCCTCTTCGTCGACGCGAGTGTCATCGCCCTTTTGGTCGCCGAGATACCATTGGTATCGAACCAGGACCGGATCGCCGTCCTCGTCGAAGAGCTTGGTCGCGTAGGCTTGGATGCTGTCCCCCCGCATCGGCGTATAGGAGCTCAGGCCGAGCCCCCCGATGATCGGTGCGCTGTTTTGTACCTCGACGCTGAGCGCTGCGGCGGGCCCCTCTCGGTCCCCTGCGATCGGCGTTACGGTGACTACCCAGGTCTGTCCCTTCGCCGTCAGTTCCGACGCGATCTGCGTTGCAGCGACCGTTTCGGTGATCAACGTGCTTCCGTCGGAGTCGATCGCCTTCTCCCACTCGACGCGGAACTGGTCGATCGGCTCGCCTCGACCGTTGAGCGCGCCATCGATCCGAAGCCTGAGGTCATGGACAGTCCGTGCGACTTGATCTTCGAGTCCGTCGCTATCGTCAGGCGGAACTACCCCGACGACATCGCCGGTGGCGGGGTCGACGATTTCGATGGAGATAACCGGCGCTTCCTTGATCCCCGGGAAATCGTCGGCATCGAACGCAAGGGTGCACGCAGGCAACAAGAGCCCGGCCAAGGACACCCAGTGGAACGCCCCCCTCATCCGGGGAAATTGTAACAACCCGAGGGCCGAGTGTCGGGGCTGTAGGCGCGTGTGCGCTTAGTGGCCGCGGTCGCGGTCGATGCCGGGATGGGTGGGATCGCCCGGCTCGTGACGCGGATTGTCGGTCACGTAGGTACCGTCCCGGCCCGGAATCGACATCAGCGTTTCCTTGTCGTAGATGAAGTGGTCCCGTTCGGTCGACGGGGGCATGTGCATACCCGTGTCCATGCGAATGGCATCGCAAGGGCAGGCTTCGACGCAGTATCCGCAGAAGATGCAGCGAAGCTCGTCGATGACGAACTTGACCGGGTAGCGTTCGTAGCCGTAGCGCGGATCGCCGGGCTCATACTCGCCGGGCTCGATGTAGATGCACTGAGCCGGACACGCCGTGCTGCAGCAAAGGCACGCAACACAACGCGGCGAGCCGTCGTCGCGGTGGGTCAACCGATGAATCCCGCGGAAGCGTTCGGGATAGGTAACCTTTTGTTCGGGATACATCACGGTGGCGATTTCGTTGTCCTTGGTGAACGTATTCTTGAAGAACCGTCGCATCGTGAAGCCGAGGCCTTTGGCAATTTCCGGGACGAACGCTTGCTCCATCATCGTGCGTCCGGGTTTCTTCATGACTTTTACGCCTACCGCCATCGCGTGCCTCCTACAGGATGACCTCGATCCAGGAAACGAACTTGTCGAGCCAACCGCCCGCCACCAAGAGCCCCGTCAGCAGGATGTTGAACAGGGCCAAGGGTAGAAGACCCTTCCAGCAAAGGTGCATCACTTGGTCGTAGCGGAAGCGCGGAAGTGTCCAGCGAATCATCAGCTGGAACCAGATGAGGACGACGATCTTGAGCAGCATGCCCATCACTTGAATCGCGATGACGAGCCCGTGCGCGAGCGGTAGCGAATCGGTGACCGTCCAGCCCAGCCCCGGAATCACGAACGACCAGCTTCCCGGCAGGTCGATGCCGTCTCGGTACAGAAACGGAAGATCCCAGCCACCGAAGAAGAGCAGCACCGCCAGGGCTGCGAGCACCACCACCTCGACGAACTCGCCCATGAAGAACATGCCGAACTTCATGCCGGAGTATTCGGTGAGATAGCCGCCCGCGAGCTCGCTCTCGCCCTCGGGAAGATCGAAGGGCACGCGCTTCGTTTCCGCAATCGCGGCGAACATGTACAAGACGAACGCGAGGGTGAGCGTCGGAAACAAGAAGATGCCCCACACGTGGTCGTATTGCCAAAGGGCCATGTCCTCGAGCCGGAGCGAGGCGTACACCATGAAGCACGGCACCAGGGTGAGGCCGAGCGCGACCTCGTAGCTCACCATTTGGCTCGCGGCTCGCATGCCGCCGAGGAGCGAGTACTTGCTGTCGGATGCGTAGCCCCCGATCGCTGCACCTACGACGCCCGTTCCCGCGATCGCGAAAATGAACAGGATGCCCACATTGAGGCTCGCCACCTGCATGGGAACGATGGTGGCGTCGGCGATGCCGCCGCGAGGGACGACCTCGGCCGCGTGTCCTAGATAGAGCACATCGGCGAACGGGATCACGGCAAGCGAAGCGATGGCTGGGATGAGCGCGATGATCGGCGACAGCGCATGGAGCAGCTTATCGGCCTTGGGCGGGATGAAGTCTTCCTTCCAGATGAACTTGACCGCGTCCGCAAGCGGATGGAGCAGACCGATCACCATGATGCGTCCACCGTTGTTGACGACAGTGGTGTGCACCCAGTGCCCGATACGCAGAAGCATGTAGAGCACAAGCAGGACGACCGTGACCTGCACCAGCAACGTGGCCGACAGCCACGATGCCGGCGGCGCTCCCGCGACCACCGTCCACGCGATCCCGAGCACGCCGAGCCCGGCGCCGATCCCGACGAGGAGCGAACCGAGCGAGAGCGGCCCCCGCGCTGAATCGAGCGCGCCGACGAGACCCTGCGGCAAGACGATCGCCGCCCGACTCGGACCCACGCGGTCCTGCATCATCGCGCTCTGGCGGCGCTCAGCCCAGATCAGGATCGGAGCAAACGCACCGACGGCGACCACCAACACGAAGACGATCTTGATCAACGTGGAGATCCAGAGCGCAGCCATGCTCATTGGGCCGCCTCCTGCTGCGCGAAGAGCTGGGCCCTGATCTGGCTCACGTCATCGAAGCCCAGCGAGTGCCCCGCCTCGGTAGCGATGCGGGCGAGCACCTGCCATGCCGGCTCGATTCCGGGCGGTGGCGTCAGCGCTTGGGTAAACGCCTGGGCCATGCCCTTGGCGTTGACGAACATGCCGTCCATCTCGGCCCAACTCGCTACGGGAACCACCACCGATGCCACCGCGGGCAGTGCTCCCAGGTTGCTCGTCAGCGAGATCACCGTGTCGAGACTGACCAGCGGCGCGAGCTCCTCGATGTGCTCCGCGCTCGCCCAACCAAGGGCGATCACCGACTCGACCAAACCGCTCTGGACGTCGGTGACGAGATGTCGGACCGAGCGCTCGAGCTTCTGGCCGGCGACTTGCTCGGCCCCGGCGCGATTCGGGTTGTTGTCGGCGTTGCGGAGAATGTCGTCGCCCTCCCAACCGTCGAACGCGGCCAGGTAGAACCGCTGCGCGCCGAGCGCCTGTGCGAGCTTGACCAGTGCGTAGTTGTCCTCGATCGAGTCCTGGGCGCTGAGCACGACGCCGAGCCTTGCTGGGTCGACTTGCTTGAGCTGCCCCGCCGCCTGCGAAACCGCCTCTTCGACCAACAACCCCTCTCGATCGGGTCCTCGTCCCTGCGTCGCAGTGAGGATGCGATCCTGGTGCTGACGGGTGTAGGTCATCATGCCGTCGTCGCACATCCAGAACTTATTAACCTCTTCATTATCTCGTGGTCGGAGCCGAAAGACCTTGCCGTAGCGCGGGTCGTAGTCGACGTGGGTATTGCAGCCGGTCGCGCACCCGGTGCAAACGCCCGGCACCGACTTGAGGAACCAGACCCGCGCTTTGAAACGGAAGTCACGGCTCGTCAGGGCGCCGACCGGGCAGACGTGCTCGGTCATCAACGTGTAGCGGTGGTCGAGCTCGCGTCCGGGCGCGAGGACGATCTCGTTCCTGTTCCCGCGCTCGCGCATGTCGAGGACGTGATCGCCTACCAGCTCGTCGCAAACACGGATGCACCGCGTACACATGATGCAGCGCTCGGCGTCGTAGACGATCGTGGGGCCGAAACGCACACCCTTGGGCTTATGAACCGGCTCGGTTTCCTTTCGCTTCAGCGTGTTCTGGTGCTCGTAGTAGTAGTCCTGCAGCTTGCACTCGCCGGCTTGGTCGCAGATCGGGCAATCGACGGGATGATTGAGTAGCAGGAACTCCTGCACGGCCGCCTGTGCCTCGGTCGCCTGCTCATCGACCGACGAGACCTCCATCCCCTCTGCGGCGGGCATTTGGCAGGCGGGCTGGAGCTTCGGCTTGGTATCGGGGACGTACTCGTTCTTCTCGGCGTCCCACTTGAGCGTGGGCATCATCATCTGACGGCCACTCTGAATGTGGACCAGACACATTCGGCAGTTGGCCGCGACCGACAGCCCCGGGTGCCAGCAATAGTGCGGGATTTCAATCCCTGCGCGCCACGCAGCCTGCATGATCGTCTCGCCCGCCTCGAAGGGGATGTCTTGGTCGTTCAGTTTGAACGTCGAGCTCATCGATCGCACTCCCCGCCGATCATGTTGATCGAGCCGAAGGTCGGCACGATGTCGGGGATCATGCTGCCGACCAACATGCCTCGACACGCTTGGAGGTTGAACCAACATGGGGGTCGGACGCGCACGCGATACGGCGTACCGCTTCCGTCGGACACGATGAAGAAGCCGAGCTCCCCGTTGCCGCCCTCGGTGAAGCTGTAGACCGAGCCCTTGGGTGGCTTGAGGCCCTCCATCACCAACTTGAAGTGGGCGATGGTTGCCTCGATGGTAGTGTAGACCTCGTCTTTCTCTGGAAAGACGATGCGCGGATCGTCGACATTGATCGGGCCATCATCGGGCATCTGATCGAGGGCTTGTTCGATAATCCGTACCGACTGTCGGACCTCTTCCATTCGCACGAAGAAGCGGTCCCAGTTGTCGCCGTCCTCGCCAATCGGCACATCGAAATCGAAACGATCGTAGACCATGTACGGGTTGTCCTTGCGTACGTCGTAAGCGACGCCCGCAGAGCGAAGCACCGGTCCGGTTGCCCCCATCTGAAGCGCTTGCTCCTTGGTGAGCACGCCCACCCCCTGCATGCGGTCGAGGAAGATGCGATTGCGGGCGAGCAGGGTCTCGGTCTCGGCGACGACCTTGTGGATCTCGGGGATGATGTGGCGGACGCTCTGTTTGAACTCGGGTGTGGGAGGGGCAGCCATCCCACCGATGCGGCCAAAGCTGTGCGTCATGCGCGCGCCGGTCTCTTGCTCGAGGATGTTCCAAGTCCAATCGCGCACTTTGAGCAGCCAAAGGAACGGCGTGAATGCCCCGAGCTCCATCGCCGAGGCGCCGTTGCAGGTGAAGTGATCGCTGATGCGCGCGAGCTCTCCGAGGATGACGCGGTAGTACTGGCACCGCTCCGGCACCTCGATGTCGAGGAGCTTTTCGACTGCGAGTGAGAAGCCCACGTTGTTCAACATCGGAGAGACGTAGTTCAAGCGGTCGGCGTAGGGATAGACCTGCGCCCAAGTGCCACGTTCGCACGACTTCTCGAACCCGCGATGGAGATAGCCGGGCTGGATGTCGACGTTCATGATGTTCTCGCCGTCGAGGTCGAGGACCATGCGAATGGTTCCGTGCATTGCCGGATGCGAAGGCCCGAAGTTGAGGCGCATGGGGTCCGTCGGGATTTCCAGCGCGTGTTCGTCGTGAAGGAGCTCGTCCGCGGGTTCCATTACTCGGCCGACTCGCTTTCTGCACGCTTGGCAAGGCGCTCTTGAAGCTGCTGGGCCGCCTCCGAATCGCTCAGCGTGCGGCGCTGGCCGGTCTGTACACCAATGGCCGGAGAGACCTGGTGATCCGCGCCCGCGAGCCGCTTTTCCCAATCGATGCGGGCGAACGGTTGGCCTTCTTCGATGCCAAACGGGGGGAGCTTCTGGGTGTTCTCCACCTCGCGGTACGGCACGAGTGGCTGGGCACGGTCGATAGGGTAGTCCTTGCGCAGCGGATGCCCTTCGAACTCCTCGTAGAGAAGGATGCGTCGCATGTCGGGATGACCTTTGAACGCGATGCCAAACATGTCCCAGATCTCGCGCTCGGCCCAGTTGGCTCCCGAAAACACCTCGCACAGCGTGTCGGGCTGTGCGCTTTCAGCGACTTCGATCCGCAGCCGAACTCGGTGGCGCTTTTCGATCGAGCGGACCAAGAGCAACACATCGAAGCGCGCACCCTCACGCTCTGGATAGTCGACCGCGGTGAGATCGCAGAAGTGGTCCATCTGTGTTTCGGAATCGTCCCTCAGAAAGCGGGCAACCTCGACCCAATCGGCGGGGGCGACGGTCACTTCTTCATCGCCGCGGAAGTCACTCGTCGAGAGAATGCGGTCGCCGAATTGCGACTGCAATCGGCTGACGACTGCCACGCTCATGCGCCCTCCCCCGTCTTGCCAGGCGCTAGCTCGGGCACGTGCTTTGGCGGAACCACGACCGGCTCGCGATCGCCTTTTTGGATCTTTTCCTGAAGGAGCATCAAGCCATCGAGGACCGCCTCGGGCCGCGGTGGACAGCCGGGGATGTAGATATCGACCGGAATGACCTTATCGACACCCGGGATGGTCGTGTAGTTGTCGTAGAAGCCTCCGCACGCAGCACACGTGCCAAACGCGATGACCCACTTTGGGTCGGCCATTTGCTCCCAGATGCGCTTGACGACCGGACCCTGTCGCTGGCTGATGGTGCCAACCACCCAGAGCAGGTCGGCCTGCCGCGGGCTGAAGCGTGGCGCTTCAGCGCCGAAACGAGCGATGTCGTAGAGGGGTGAGGCGGTGGCCATGAACTCCATGCCGCAGCACGCCGTCACGAATGGATACTGAAAGAGCGACCACTTGCGTGCCCAACCGAGCAACGCCTCCGCCGTGGTGGTGAAGAAGCTTTGGTCATCACCACCGATGACGTTGAGCTGCTTCACGTCTCCCACTCGAGCGCTCCTTTCTTCCAGATGTAGAGAAGCGTGATGCCGAGCACCAGGATGAAGAGCAACATCTCGACGAAGCCAAACCAGCCAAGGTCGCGGAACAGGCTGGCCCACGGATAGAGAAAGACAGCCTCGATATCGAAGACGACGAACAGGATCGCCACCAGGTAGAACGTGACGCTCATGCGAAGGTGTCGCGCGCCCGTGGTCTCGGAGCCCGACTCGTACGGCATCGCCTTTTCGGCGGTCATGTTCTTGGGGCCGATGATCGACGTCAGAGCGAACACGCCGAGGGCGACGAGCGTCGCGACTCCAAGCATCAGAAATACCGGCAAGTACACCGAAAACACGTGGTACGGCTCCCCTTGAAGCGGACCGTCCGAGGCAGAAACCAGCCCCGAAGCTTTAAAGGCTTTAGTATCACGCCTCGGGAGTGTCAATGGAGGGGAAAACGGGCGGAATTACGGCCGCACTGCAAGGGCTCGATCAAGCATTTGGGGAGTACGTCGTCGGGCCGATCGCGACGGTCCTATTCTTCGATGTCGCCTTCTGGGACAACGGCACCGAGGGCGAGCTGCGGATCCCCTTCATCGTGCTTTGGCTGATCGCCGGCGCAACCTTCTTCACGCTTCGTTTCCGGTTCATCAACATCCGGGCCTTCAAACACGGGTTGGTCGTCACACGCGGCAGGTACGACGATCCGAGCGATCCGGGAGAAGTCAGTCACTTCCAAGCGCTCTCGTCCGCTCTGTCCGCAACGGTGGGGCTCGGCAACATCGCTGGCGTCGCCGTCGCGGTGGGTGCAGGCGGTCCTGGAGCCGTGTTCTGGATGGTCGTTGCGGGTTTTCTGGGCATGTCGTCGAAGTTCGCGGAATGCACGCTGGGGCAGCTTTACCGCGAGATGGACCCCACCGGTCACGTGCTGGGTGGACCGATGCGCTACCTCAGCAAGGGGCTCGACGAGCTCGGCTATGCACGCTTGGGCAAAGTGCTTGCTGGCGTGTTCGCGGTCATGTGCGTGGGCGGCAGCTTCGGCGGCGGGAACATGTTCCAAGCAAACCAGAGTTATGCGCAGGTCGCCGATGTGCTTCCGTTCTTTGCGGGCGGCTGGGGGTCGCTCTTCTACGGAATCATTCTTGCCGTGCTGGTCGGCGTCGTGATCATCGGCGGCATTCGCCGGATCGGCCAAGTCGCCGGCTACATCGTGCCTGCGATGTGCGGTCTCTATCTCTTGGCCGGCTTCTTCATTCTCGGATCGAACTTCGAGGCGGTTCCGGCGGCGTTCGGCAAGATCGTCGGCGAGGCGTTCACGCCGCAGGCCGGCTTTGGTGGGCTGCTCGGGGTGTTGATCACGGGCTTTCGCCGCGCGGCATTCTCAAACGAGGCTGGCATCGGCTCCGCCTCGATCGCCCACTCGGCAGCAGCAACCGACGAGCCGGTTCGCGAAGGCATCGTCGCTCTGCTCGAACCCTTCATCGATACGATCATCGTTTGTACCATGACGGGTCTGGTCGTCGTGATCACCGGCGCCTACGAGAGCGGGGAGACCGAGGGCGTGCTGATGACTTCGAGCGCATTCGCGACCGTGCTGCCGTGGTTCCCCAAGGTGTTGAGCCTCGCCGTATTCCTGTTCGCCTTCTCGACGATGATCTCGTGGAGCTACTACGGGGAGCGGTGCTGGACTTATCTTTTCGGTCCGCGGGCATCGATGATCTACAAGGTGATCTTCCTCGGCTTCATCGTGCTCGGGGCGGTGCTCCGGCTCGG
>CAJIBX010000156.1_pt1 | contig 9505 bp, 7 predicted proteins | sample 9199471 | NCBI WGS metagenome assembly CAJIBX01 (sample SAMEA7708317, study PRJEB35096) | sediment metagenome | biome: marine neritic benthic zone biome [ENVO:01000025]; feature: sediment [ENVO:00002007]; material: shallow marine sediment [ENVO:03000034] sea grass bed [ENVO_01000059] ...
GACGGTACGCTGGTTCCGTGTCGCGGGAGTCAGCCGGAGGTGTATCCGGGGCCTGCGATCGAGGGCACGACAAACGCAGTGCTCCGAAGTTGGGCCACCATTCTCGCGCTGGCGAATTTTCCCGTCTACTACGACACGAGCTTCGAGCAGAGGCTATTGGTCTTCAAGGCGGGAAGCGGGGCCGGGTTCAGGATTCCGGACGTCCAGCTCGACGGGGAACAGACGTGCGTCTACGGATCCGACGTCCTTGATCTCGGTCACGTCGAGGTTGGAGATATCGGCTGCGAAACCGCGGATGACGCCGACTACGTGGCCTATGAGTCCGAACGCTTCCGTACGCCCTATCTTGCCGTGAAGGTTCGTCCGAGCCTCGACTTCAATCTCGAGGAGGAACAGGTGGGCTTTCAGCTGCTTCGCCGGCTTGCGGATCTCCAACAGGAAGTAAACGACCTTGCACCCGGTGCGGAACGGGATCGCAAGCTTCGGGAGCTCCAGCAGGGCGAGTCCTACCTCGAGTACCTGATCGATCTACAGGCGGCGTTCGGGATCAGCATCTTCTGACGCTAGGCGCAGTCGTCGCAGATGCCGCGAAGATGGATTTCAGTTGCCGCATTCTCGAGGGAGGATGGCGTCCCGGGCGTCTGATTGACCGATACCGCACCGGTTGGCAGGCACTCGACGACGCCGCAGTCGCTACACACGAAGTGCGGATGAGCGATGGCGTTGCTGTCCCCGTCGCCTGCGGCTTCGAACCGCCAGATGTGGTCTCCGACATCGGTTCGTTTGAGCAGTGCCGCCTCGGAGAGATCCATGAGATTGCGATAGACCGTCGCGCGGTCGAAGCCTTCGTCGCCCACCGATTCGAAGACCTCGGCGTGCGACATGGGGCCCCCCGACACGAGGAGCGTTCGCAAGACAGCCACCCGAGCGGAGGTCGCTCGGAGCCCGGCTTCTCGAAGCCTCTCGCGAAGGGCCTTGTTTGGGTGTTGATCGCCCATGTCCATGAAAATTAGCGCCGCAAGGGTCCTGTGACAACTGCAATAACGTTGCATTTGGGTTTGGTCGCGGCCGCCCTTCCAGTTACGCTTCGCGAAGTGGCTGAAGAAGGGGCGCTGATACAGCACTACCGAAGGATGATGCTGATTCGTCGCTTCGAAGAGGAAGCAGCGCGCGGTTACGCCCAGGGCAAGATCGGCGGCTTCCTGCATCTGTACATCGGCCAAGAAGCGATCGCCGTTGGCGCAAGCGCTGCCCTCGAGGACCGGGACTACGTCTTTCAGACGTACCGCGACCACGGGATCGCTCTGGCCCGCGGAATGAGTCCTCAAGCCGCGATGGCCGAGCTCTTTGGGAAGGACGCGGGATGCTCACGCGGGCTTGGCGGGTCGATGCACTTTTTCGATGTCGAGCACAACTTCTTGGGCGGGTGGGCGATCGTCGGGGGGCATCTCGCGCTCGCGGCAGGCACTGCATTCAAGTCAAAGTACATGAGTGAGGATAGGGTCACCCTGTGCTTCTTCGGTGAAGGGTCGGTCAACATCGGCGGCTTTCACGAGGCGATGAGCCTCGCGGGGCTTTGGAATCTCCCGGTGGTGTTCATCTGCGAGAACAACCAGTATGCGATGGGCACACCGATGGAGCGCACGAGCCCCATCAAAGATCTATCGATCAAGGCCAAGGGCTACGGCATGGTGGGCGACCGCTTTCAAGGTCACGACGTGGTTACCGTTGAGGAGCGGGTGCGCGAAGCGGTCGACCGAGCACGAAAGGGCGACGGGCCCACGTTCATCGAGATCCAGACCTATCGCTTCCGCGGCCACTCGATGAGCGACCCGGGAAAGTACCGCTCCCGCACCGAGCTCGAGGAAAAGAAGGAGCTCGATCCTGTTCGAGTTGCTCGCGACCGGCTCGTCAGCGCAGGGATCTCCGAGGATGACCTCGAGGACATCGAGGGCGAGGTCGATGATGAGATCATGGCTGCTGTACAGTTCGCCAACGAGGCCGAGCCTGCCCAAGAAGCGGTGATGCACGGCACGGTGTACGTGTCGGAGGTCGAATGATGCGAGAGCTCCGCTACAGAGAGGCACTTCGCGAAGCAATGTTCGAAGAAATGGAGCGCGACGAGCGAGTCTTCCTCATGGGCGAAGAAGTGGGCCACTATCAAGGCGCATACAAAGTGTCGGAGGGCTTGCTCGAGAAGTTCGGTGAGCGACGCGTGGTCGACACTCCTATCGCCGAAGCGGGGTTTGCCGGCGTAGGCATTGGCGCCGCGATGGTCGGCCTTCGGCCCATCATCGAGTTCATGACTTGGAACTTCTCCTTCGTTGCATTTGATCAGATCATCAGCAACGCGGCCAAAGTGCATCAGATGAGCGGCGGCGCCATCCGGGTACCGATCGTATTTCGCGGCCCCAATGGAGCAGCACGACAAGTCGGGTCGCAACACAGTCATTCAGTCGAGGCTTTCTACGCTCACGTTCCTGGCTTGCACGTCTGTCAGCCGTCGACACCGCGGGACGCGAAGGGGCTCCTGAAGACCGCGATTCGCAGCGACGATCCTGTCATCTTCCTCGAGGGAGAAACGCTGTACAACGACAAGGGTGAGGTGCCCGAGGAGGAGGAGCTGATCCCGTTTGGACAAGCCCGAGTCGCACGACAGGGCGGCGACTGCACGATTGTCGCTTGGGGACGCCCCTATCACACGGCGCTCGAAGCGAGCGAGCAGCTCGCCGTCGACGGCATCGAATGCGAGGTCATCGACCCCCGAACCATTCGCCCGCTGGATCTCGATACGATTCTAGACAGCGTCCGCAAGACGAATCGGTGCGTCATCGTGCACGAGCACTGGCCGTATGGCGGCCCCGGCGCTGAGATCGCGGATTCGATTCAGCGGGAGGCTTTCGACTACTTGGATGCTCCTGTCTTGCGGGTCGCAGGTCTGGATGTTCCGATGCCTTACGCGACCAATCTCGAGGAGCTCGTCTTGCCCACCGTGGCGCGAGTGACCGAAGCTGTCCGAACCGTTTCCTACGAAGTATAAACAGTCATGGCAAAGATCATCGGCCTGCCCAAGCTCTCGCCCACCATGGAGGAAGGTACCTTGGTGGCGTGGACCAAGCAGGAGGGCGACGAGGTCGACATCGACGACTTGCTTGCGGAAGTCGAGACGGACAAAGCCACGATGGAGTTCCGGTCCTTTGATCGGGGCGTGTTGCTCAAGATCTTGGTCCCCGAGGGGGAGACCTTGGAGCCGGATGTACCGGTGGCGATCATTGGGGAGCGAGGCGAGGACATCTCCGAGTTGCTGCAGCAAGTCGAGTCAGAGCGAGGGGCGACCGCGGCCAAAACGCCGAGCCCCGAGGTCTCTCCCGATGCGCCCGCGCCCGCGCCCGCGCCTGCGCCTGCGCTCGCACCCACGACCGCCACGACAGCGGGAAACGGCGGAAGCTCGGTTCCCCACAACGGCGGTCGTATTCTCTCGTCCCCGTTGGTGCGGCGACTCGCGCGTGAGCACGGAGTCGATCTCGCCACCGTTTCGGGCAGCGGTCCGCGTGGCCGGGTCGTCAAGCGAGATATCGTCGGTCGTGTTGCAGACGGAGGCGCCCCCGGGGCCCGCCCGGTGCCGAGCGCGGGCACGCGCCTGCCCCCGATCATCGAGAAAGCGACCAGCATGCGACGGACGATTGCCCGTCGCCTCACCGAGTCTGCGCAAAACGTCCCCCACTACTACCTGACCATCGATATCGATGCAGAACCCGTATGGGAGGCCCGCCAGAGTATCAACGCAGAGCTCGACGGGGAGAAGGTCTCGCTCAACGACTTGTTGATCAAGGCGTGCGCCGTCGCCCTTCGGCGCTATCCAGCGGTCAATTCGTCATGGGTCGACGGCCAAATCCTTCGACACCAGGTCGTCGACATTTCGGTGGCAGTGGCCGTTTCCGACGGTCTGATGACGCCCGTGGTCCGCGATGCCGATCGCAAAGGCGTGCTCGAAATCTCGAGGGAGGTGCGTGAGCTCGCCGCGCTAGCAAAAGAGCGACGCTTGCAGCCAGAAGACATGACCGGCGGAACGTTTTCGATCTCGAATCTCGGCATGTTCGGTATCGAAGAGTTCACCGCGGTGATCAATCCTCCCGAGGGCGCGATCCTTGCTGTGGGAACGATTCGACAAGAGCCAATTGTGAACGAGGGCACGATCGTGCCGGGTCGTCGCATGCGGATGACCATGAGCTGCGACCATCGCATCATTGATGGTGCCGTCGGCGCGGAGTTCCTCGCATTGCTCAAGCGCATCCTGGAGTCGCCTTTCAAAATGTTGCTCTAGGCGGCCGGATCGCCCACCTGGTTCATGCTACGGTGCTTGGGTGGCCCGCCCGTGCCTCACCCCTTGCAGCCTCGCGCTGCCTTTCGTGCTCCTGTGCGCGTGCACCATTCCGCGTACCGGGATCGAAGCGACCTGCGATGACGGCATTCTCAACCAGAGCGAGACCGATATCGACTGCGGTGGCACGTCATGCGCACCTTGCGGTGAGAGCCTTTCGTGTTTGGCCGATGCCGACTGCGCCTCTCGCGTGTGCGACCGCCTGGACAGCAACGTCTGTGAGCAAGCTGGCGTTTGCGGGAACGGGATGCTCGAAGAGGGCGAGGCTTGCGAGGACGGGAACACCGGTGATGGTGACGGATGCAATACGGACTGTCTTCGCGAGATGGGCGAAGTGTGCAGTCTGAACGAGCAGTGCGAAAGTGAAGCTTGCGACACGCTCGTGAGCAACACGTGTGTCCCGCCCGGCGTATGTGGCAACGGCATCTTGGAGCCCGGCGAGGGATGTGACGATGGCGGACGAAAGGCGAGTGACGGCTGCAATGCCGATTGCCTCAAGGAGTCCGGTGAGTCCTGTGGCGGCAACAACGAATGCGCGAGCTCCATCTGCGACGCTACCGAGAACCCCGACCGGTGTGAGCCGGTCGATACGTGCGGCAACAGCAAACTCGAGGGGCTCGAATCATGCGACGACGGGAACACCCGTGGTGGCGACGGCTGCAATTCGATTTGCCGAAAGGAAATCGGGCAAACCTGTAGCAATGACGCTGAATGCTCGAGCCTGGTTTGCGACACAACGGAGAATCCCGACGTTTGCGAGCCATCGAATAGCTGCGGGAACGGCAGGATCGAAACGGATGAGGTTTGCGACGACGGCAATACCGTCGCTGCGGACGGTTGCAGCTCGGAGTGCTTGAATGAAAACGGCCAGACATGTAGCGCGGATGACGAGTGCCAGAGTGGCGCCTGCGATACGATGTTCACCGGACGTTGTGTGCCCGTTGGCGAGTGCGGGAACGGCATTCTCGACCCTGGCGAATCGTGCGAAGACGGCAACATCGACCCCGGCGACGGCTGCGACGAGGACTGCCTGAGGGAGCTCGGCGAGCCTTGTGGCGCAAATGACGAGTGCGGCAGTGGAGTCTGCGACCAGTTGGACAGCGGTCAATGTGAGTCCGCGGACACGTGCGGCAATGGCGTACGCGAGCCAGGCGAGGCGTGCGATGACGGCAACACCAGTCCCGGCGACGGCTGTGATGATGCGTGTCTCAGGGAAGATGGTGAGCGGTGCATGCGTGACGAGCAGTGCACGAGCGATATCTGCGACATGAGCCAAGTGCCGAGCTTCTGCGAGCCAGCCGAGACGTGTGGCAATGGTCGGGTCGAGGAAGGGGAGGTGTGCGACGATGGCGACACGGCGCCAGGCGATGGCTGTAGCGCCTCCTGCCTCCTCGAAGATGGGGAGACCTGCGCCGACGATGCCGACTGTGACAGCGGTATTTGCGACATGACCGAGCCATTGGCGGTTTGCGAGCCCGCCGATTCCTGCGGAAACGGCCGCCTCGAAGATCCCGAAGGGTGCGACGACGGCGGAACCACGCCCGGCGATGGTTGTAGCGATACATGCCTGCTCGAGGACGGCGAGATGTGCTCCGCTGACCCTCAGTGCGACAGTGATGTTTGCGACCTCAACGAAGAACCGCCGGTTTGCGAGCCGGCGGACACGTGCGGCAACGGCAAGAGCGAGGGCGAGGAAGGCTGCGATGACGGCAACATGGACGCGGGAGACGGATGCAATGTGTTCTGCTTCGTCGAAAACGGTTTCGATTGCGCATCGGACATCCAATGCCAGTCGGGCATTTGCGATATCACCGAGACGCCCCCCGTGTGCGAACCGCCCGATACCTGCGGGAACAATCGAGTGGAGACGCCGAGCTTCGAGGCATGCGACGACGGAGGCGTGGAGCCGGGTGATGGTTGCGGTTCCGGTTGCCTTCTCGAGTCCGGACAGTCCTGTGACGCCAACTGGCAGTGCGAGAGCACTCTTTGTGGGTTGGCGAGGTTGTGCGTGTAGCGACGGCGCTCAGCAAGCGCCGTGAAAGCGCTTGGCTTCGGCGGGAAAGATCTTGCCCGGATTGAGTATGTGCTTCGGGTCGAATACCTCCTTGATTCGTCTTTGGAGGGCGATCAGCTCCGGCGACTGCTCCATCGGAAGGTAGGGGGCTTTGAGAACGCCGATGCCGTGCTCCCCGCTCAGCGTTCCGTCCATCGACAACACGGCTTCAAAGAGACCTCTGATTGCGGCATCAACGCGCGGTCGGTCCTCCGCATCGTTCCATAGGAAGTTCACGTGGAGATTGCCGTCCCCAGCGTGGCCGTAGGTTGGCATTTTGATCTCGTGCTCGTCGGAAAGCTCTCTGCACCGCTGCAGGAGACCGGCGATGCGGGTCCGGGGGACGACGACATCTTCCGATAGCTTGTATTCGGCCTCCTGACGCAGGCTATGGCTCAGCTCCCGCCGCGCGGCCCAAAGCCGCTCGCGTTCCCCCGCATGCTTGGCGACCAACACCTCGATCGCGCCGCATTCAGTGGCTGCGTTGCCGCATTCTTCGACGTCTCGTTCGAGTCTGGGCCCTTCTCCATCGAGCTCGACCAGAATCATGGCGGACGCACCCGGTAGGACTTCAATGCCCGCCTGTCTTCGTACGATATCGAGTGCGATCGAATCGAGGAGCTCCACACACCGTGGCGTCACGCCGCGGCGTAGCATTGCCGAGATCGCATTGGAAACCGAGTCGGCTGTAGGGACGAAGACCAACAGCGTTGCTACGGCGTCGGGCTTGGGCAGCAAGCGCAGCGTCGCTTCGGTGACGAGGCCGAGCGTGCCCTCGCTGCCGATCATCAACGCCGTGAGGTCGTAGCCCGTCACGCCCTTGGGCGTTCTGCGGCCAAGCTGAAGGATCGTACCATCGGCGAGGACCACTTCCATACCGAGCACGTATTCGCGGGTTACGCCGTACTTGAAAGCGCGGGGTCCGCCTGCGTTCGCGGCGAGATTTCCACCGATCGCGCATGAATCGAGCGAGTTCGGATCGGGCGGGTAGAACAGTGCTTGAGCTTCGACGGTGCGATGAAGGTCGCCCGTGACCACCCCGGGCTGCGCCACCGCAAGCAGGTCTTCCGTTTCGATGCCCTTCAACCGGTTCATCTTCTCGAAGGCGAGGACGATTCCGCCTGGGACGGGAACTGCACCACCCACCCGTCCCGTGCCCCCTGCTCTGGGGGTGACCGGAACTCCATGCTTGGTCGCGGCGCGCATCACGCTCGCGACTGCCTGGGTATCTCCCACCCGGACGACCGCCTCGGGCACGCAGGGCTCGGTCTCGCTCTCGTCATGGCCGTACGTCTCCAGCAGGTCCTGGTCTCGGATCACGGATCCGCTCCCACACTGGTGCTCTATTTCGACAAGAGCGTTGTCGACCGATGTCATATAGTTAGACTTGGTGCGCGACCGCATGGGGTCAAGGGGGCGCTTCTCGGTAGGTGCGAAAGGGCCCGGCTCGCGCTACCCTATAAAGGAGCGTCCCGGTTTGATGGCCCGTCTTTTCTTATTGTTGCTTGCTCTCGGCGCCCACGTCGCATGCGGTGGGTCCGAGCGGGTTTTGCCCGCAGACGCCGGTCGAGACGCTCGCGTCGTGGACGACTCCGGGGTGATATTCGCCGATGGCGGAGACGACGGAGGCACCGACGGAGGCCCCGATGCCAGCACCGACGCGGGCCCAGATTCGGGCACCGATGGGGGCCCAGACAGCGGCACTCCCAAGTGCACGACCTCGGCGCTTTGTCCGTCCTGCCCCGACGAAGCCACGGTTTGCGATGACCTGTGCCCCACCGGGCAAGTTTGCCTGCCCTCGGGCTGCGAGGATATCAAACGCTGTTTCACGATCGGAGGCGGTGCCTGTGATGATGACGGCGATTGCGGCGATCCCAACTACGCCTGCGATCTCACGATCAGCCGTTGCTTGCGGACTTCTCCGGGGTGCAACTCCTCGATCGATTGTGTGCCCGGCTTCGCGTGTGAAGGAGGATCGTGCGTCGATCGACGTGTGCCTTGCGATGGTCATGCCGATTGCCCGCACGGCTATACGTGTAGGCAGCTCGATGACGATCAACGGTTCTGCCGACGCCTTACCAGACCGTGCGAGCGCAACACCGATTGCTTGGCGCTCGGCGTGCCGTGCGGCGATCCCGACGGCGATGGCAATGGCGAATGCATGCCGTCGCTCAACCCGGGCATGGCGATCGGTGATGGTGGCTTCCAGCTCGATGCAGGAACCGACCTCGGTCAGCCGTGCGCCAATACGGAATGCACCAGCGGTGGGGCACCCGTGTGCGAACCCGAGCCCCAAGGAACGCGCGCCCAGTGTGGTCAGCACGGGCCATGCCAAACCACGCTCGACTGCGCTCCAACATTCATGTGCCTGGACTTGTGGGGAGACGGCCGCGCGGAGTGCGTTCCCACGGGAGGTGACTGCACCGACACCTCCGAGTGCCCCGAGCGGCAGGTGTGCGCCTCTTCCCGGGCTGGAGGTGCTCCGACGTGCCACGGAGGCGCAGGTACGTAAGAGTTGCGTAGGTCCGCAAAATGAATCCACCCCTTAGAACCAAAAACGCAATAATTTCAATGATCCCGTTTGGGTACAACCCTTGCAACGAGTTACTCTGTAAAGACGACTATGGGGCGGCGAACTCCTAGAGCTTGGCAGATATGGCTGCTTTCGGTGGGTCTCATGGCCTGCGACGGCACGGCTGTGGAACCGGGATCCACCGCGATCATCGATCCGCCCGGCCCGTGTGCGGGCGACCCCACTTGCTACGAGTCGTCTGACTTCCCAGATGCCAGTGACCTCACCACGGAGAACTCGTCAGGGCTTCGCTACTCCGGACCGAGCAGCGGGCTCGTCATGAATCCGACCAACACCTTGGCCGATGCCGATGGTGATGGTGTGCCCAACATCGCCGATGACTGCAACGGCCCCGATGATTGGGTCACCTGCAACGGTGACACCAGCGACGACGGTGTGTACCAAACGCTCTATTACGACACCTCGGCCACCGGCACGCTTGCATTCAGCGAGGTGGGCGAGCTACCCACCGAGATATTTTCTGCGGATGTGTATTTCC
>CAJIBX010000154.1_pt1 | contig 9409 bp, 6 predicted proteins | sample 9199471 | NCBI WGS metagenome assembly CAJIBX01 (sample SAMEA7708317, study PRJEB35096) | sediment metagenome | biome: marine neritic benthic zone biome [ENVO:01000025]; feature: sediment [ENVO:00002007]; material: shallow marine sediment [ENVO:03000034] sea grass bed [ENVO_01000059] ...
CGACCATGGAGTTCTTCTTGAGCTTGCGCAGCCGATTGGCGGGCTTGCCGCGCATGATGTGCTGCTTGCCAGCCGTCGCGCGACGAATGCGACCGCCACCGGTCACCTTGAAGCGCTTGGCAGCGGCTCGCTTGGTCTTCATCTTTGGCATCTGCTGTTCCTCGCTTGGAGCTCGAGTGCCAGCCTGCCGGCGGCCCCGAGCGGAGAACCCCGTGTCTAGCTCGATGGGGCGATGAGTCAAGCACCACCGCCACTGTCTCGGTTTCCGGCTCCGTCTCTGCCTCGGTCTCGGCCTCGGTCTCGGTCTCGGTCTCGGCCTCGGTCTCGGTCTCGGTCTCTGCCTCGGTCTCGGCCTCGGCCTCGGAAGCCGCTACGTTCCTTTCGGGGTGGTTTGGGCCGGGCTTCGCCCTTTCGTTGAACCCAAACCACCCCGAAAGGAACTTCGCTCATGAGACTTCACGTTCACCGCATCGCACTCGACACCGTGACCGAGATCGCTCCGCTCGTGGCAACCATCCGGCGCGCGGACCGGTCGCTTGCAGATCAACTCCGTCGGTCGGCTTCGAGCATCATTCTCAATATCGCTGAAGGCGAGTACTCCGACCCCGGCACGGCGCGCAGCCGATTTCACTCTGCCGCCGGGTCCGCCAATGAGACTCGCGCTGCTCTTCGACTCGCCACGGCGTGGGGCTACCTCAGCGCCACACGCGTCGCAGCCATCGACGAGGAGCTCGATCGCGTCTTGCGGATGCTATGGCCGCTAGCGGGTGGCCGCTGAGCGCCGGTGCGCAAGCCGGTAAGTGAGTGCGACCACGCGGTCGGCAAGTTCGACCGCGTCGTCGCCGCCCGCATAGCCCCAGGCAACGGCGACCTCGAGTGCCGCCTGTGTCTCTTTGGCGGAACCCGCAGCGGTGAAGAACCTCGCTCGGCGATTGCCCGGATCACTGTGATTCCCCTCCGCGAGATTGAGAACGATGCTCGAAGCGGCCCGCCGAAGCTGCCGAGCAAGGTCCTTGTCCCGCCGCTCGATGTGACTGATGACGGGCCCGAGAGCCCGAACGAGTTGAAGCGAGAGATCATACGCGATGAACTGGGCCATGAGCTTCCTCCTTGGAGTCGTCGTTTCCATTCACCCCTCGGATGGAAACGACGACGGAAAGGAGGGAAGCGAACGCTCAGTCTCGGCATCCGTCTCGGTCTCAGTCTCGGCCTCGGACTCGGACTCGGACTCGGTCTCGGTCTCGGACTCGGTCTCGGACTCGGACTCGGTCTCGACCCGCCACCCGCCAGCTACTTCGCCGGCTTGGCCTTGGGCGCGAGGATCGCCGTCATGGTCCTGCCCTCCATGCGGGCGTCGGTCTCGATCAATGCCAGGTCCTCCACCGCATCCACGATGAGGTCGATCTGCCGTCGGGCCGTTTCCGGGTGGGTAATCTCTCGGCCGCGAAAGCGCACGGTGAGCTTCACCTTGTTGCCCTCCTCGAGGAACCGCCGCACGTGCTTGATCTTGAACGCGACGTCGTGATCGTCGGTCTTGGGGCGAAGCTTGATCTCTTTGAGCGCGATCTGCGTTTGCCGCTTGCGGGCTTCGTTTTGCTTCTTCTTTTCCTCGTACTTGAAGCGTCCGAAGTCCATGATCTTGCAGACCGGTGGGCTGGCCTTGGGATTGACCTCCACGAGATCCAGGTCGGCGTCGCGCGCCATGCGCTTGGCCTCGTCGGTTCTGAGGACACCCAGCATGCCGCCGTCGGCACCGATGACGCGGACTTCCGGCACGCGAATACGATCGTTTACGCGAGGCCCAAAGGTATGCTGGCGGTCGCGCGGATTGAAACGAGGTCTAGCGATTGTGACACCTTCCTAACGGTTGAACGCTCCGTAGAGCAATGAACGAGCGAAACGTCATGAACGAGTTCGTCTCGAGGGAGGCAAGTTCTCGCTCTTCAGACGAGCGATCACCGCGTCGAGAGAAAGAAAGCCGAGGTCCTTGTTCTCGTCGCGTGACCGCAACGCAAGGCCTTTCCCTTCGACTTCCTTTTCGCCGATGACGCCAAGATAGGGGACTCGCATCAGGCGCTGCTGTCGGATCTTGGCTCCGAGCTTGTCGCTGCTCAAATCCGCGGTCACCCGAAAGCCTTCGGCCTGGAGCCGTTCCTGGACATCCCCTGCATAATCGTTGAACTTCTCACTCACCGTCAATAGTGCGATGTGCTCGGGGGCGAGCCAGGTGGGAAACGCACCACCGACGTGCTCGACCAGAACGCCGTAGAATCGCTCTACCGAGCCGAGAATTGCACGGTGCAGCAGCACGGGACGGTGGCTCTGATTGTCCTCTCCGACATAGGTGAGGTCGAAGCGCTCGGGCAGGTTGAAATCGGCTTGGATGGTGCCGAGCTGCCAGGGGCGCCCGATCGCATCTTTGAGGTGGAACTCGATTTTCGGACCGTAGAACGCGCCCTCGCCCTCGGCAACCTCATAGGGGATGTCCTTGGACCGTACCGCCTCTTCGAGGGCGGCCTCCGCGCGATCCCAGACGGCGTCGTCACCGAGGCGTCCCTCCGGACGCGTGGCGATGACCAAGCGCACGTCCGCGAAGCCGAAGTCTTCGTATACCTCGTACACGAGGTCGAGGAACGATTTGATCTCGTCTTGCACCTGATCGAGCGTGCAAAAGATATGCGCATCGTCTTGGGCAAATGTGCGCACGCGGGTGAGGCCTTGCACGACGCCGCTTCGCTCGAACCGGTGGAGCCGACCAAAATCCGCCATGCGCATCGGAAGCTCGCGATAACTGCGGCGGGTCATCTTGTACATCAAACAGTGACCGGGGCAGTTCATCGGCTTGACCCCGAATCGCATCGCTTCGGTGAGCGAAAGCGCACACTGATGGGCGTCGGTGGGTGGCTCTTTGACCAATCGCCCTGCGACCTGCTCGAGGTTCTCGACGGTCGCGGCCTGGTACATGTTTTCGGCATACGAAGGCAGGTGACCGGACGTGTGAAAGAGCTCGTTGTCGTAGATCTGCGGCGTGATCACCTCCTGGTAGCCATACCTCGCGTAGAGCTCACGGATGTAATCGACGATGAGGTTGTAGACGGTCGCACCCCTCGGAAGGAAGAACGGCGAGGCCGGGGAGAGCGGATGAAAGGCGATGAGGTCGAGCTCTTTGCCGAGCTTTCGGTGGTCACGCTTTTTGGCTTCCTCGAGCTGCTTGAGGTGCGCGCGGAGCTCCTTGGGTGAGGAGAATGCGGTCCCGTAGATGCGCTGCAGCATCGGGTTGCGCTCGTCCCCGCGCCAGTAGGCGCCTGCGACCGTGGTGAGCTGGAAGGCCTTCAAGAAACCGGTCGACGGTACGTGCGGCCCTTCGCACAAGTCCACCCACTCGCCGTGACGATAGAGCGAGATCGGGTCCTCGAGCCGTTCGAGGTGCTCGAGCTTGAACGTTTCCCCGAGTGACTCGAGAATGGCTTTCGCCTCATCACGGGAGACGACCTCTCGACGAAAGGGGTGATCCCCTTCGATGATCTCGGCCATGGTCGTCTCGATCTGGCGAAGGTCATCCTCGGAAAAACTGCCATCGGGCCGCTCGTAGTCGTAGTAGAAGCCCGCCTCGGTGGCAGGACCAAATGCGACCTTGGTCCCGGGGAACAGCCGTTGCACCGCATCGGCCATGACGTGCGCGGTCGAGTGGCGGATGATCGCCAGCGCCTCGGGCTGGTTGGCCTTGATCGGCGTCACCTCCGACCCGTCCGGCAATGGCGTGTGCAGATCGTAGACGTCACCGTCGACCCGCACCGCAACGACGTTCTTTGCGAGCTTGCCCTGCGTCTCCAACAGCTGACGACCGTTTTGGCCCCCGTTGCTCATCGTGGCGGTGTACTGGTAGGCACGGGCGGGATTGAACCGCCGACCCCTACCGTGTCAAGGTAGTGCTCTCCCACTGAGCTACGTGCCTGTATTTGTAGTGCCAAAACGACGGAAGCGGCTACTTAACCCTGACCCTGAGGGGTGTCAAGAAGAGGTGGCGTACGGCGCACCGCTCTTTGCAATGAAGCAGCGCCACTGATAAGCCAGCGCGACATGGCCGAGGATCCGCCGCCCCCAACGGAGAAAAGACCGTTGCGACCTCTCCCGACCGTCGGGATGGCGTTGCTCCCAGAGGAGCGCCGCTCTGTTCGCATCCGCCGCGTGGTTGGTTTCGGAACGCTTGGCGTGATCGTCGTTGGTGCGCTCGCGGTGTGGGCAGGAGGCCGTTACCTCCCCATCGCCTGGGAATGGATCAACGAAACTCTCGAGTTGCAGGGTGAACCCACAGCGGCCGCCGCACCCATGGTCGCGGACGATGTGCAAAGCGCAGTGGACGCACTCGAAGGGACCTCACCCGAACCCGCCGTCGAAGCAGAAGCTCAACGGCGAGTTGCCGGCGCGAGCTACTCCACTCCGTTTGGGAATGCCTCGAGCTTTCGGCAAGCGCTGCTGAACGCCGGTCTCGATATCGAAGAATGCGCTCAAATCGAGAAAGCGCTCCGACACATCGTCGACTTCCGTCGCTGCCGGCCCGAGCATCGGTTGGTGATCGAGAGGAACGAGACGGGAGCGCTCGCACGCTTCGAGTACCATCCGAGCCAGACCGAGTTCGTAGAGCTCACGCGCGCGGAACAGGGCGGCTTCGTGGCCGAGCAGATTCGGGCCTCCGTGGAACGCACCCCGATCGCGCGAGCAGGCGCCGTGACCGTATCGATCGGCGAACAGCTCGAGGCCATGGGCCTACCGGCCGGACTCGCAACGTATTTCGTCGAGGCCTTCGAGGGACGTATCAACTTCGCGACGGACGCCAGGAAAGGCGACACGTTCCGATTGGTGGTCGACGAGGAGCGCGTGGACGATAGGCTGATCCGGTACGGTAGGGTGCGCGCCGTCGAATACCACGGCCAACGCACCGGCAAGCTGCAAGCCTTCTACTTCGCGCCTCCGACGGGTGCCGGCGAATTCTTCGACCAGAGCGGGAGAGCCATGCAGGGCGGCTGGCTAAGGACGCCGCTTCGATATGATCGCATCTCGTCTCGGTACAATCCCCGCCGCGTGCATCCGATACTAAAGCGCGTGGTGCCCCACTTGGGCATCGACTACGCCGCCTCGATCGGCACACCTGTGTGGGCCGCCGCCGACGGGGTCGTTCGCTTCGCTGGACGCAAGGGCGTGAACGGTAATCTCGTTACGATTCGCCACCGAGCCGGCTACGAAACCCACTATGCACATCTTCACCGAATCCGACGCGGCGTGAAACGCGGCACGCGGGTGAAGCAACGCGAAATGATCGGCGTCGTCGGTTCGACCGGCCGCTCCACGGGTCCGCACCTACATTTCGCATTGAAGAAATACGGTCGCATGATGGACCCTGAACGGGAGCTCAACGGGCCTGGACAACTGCTGCGAGCCAGAAGCATGGATGCGTTCCGGCAACAAGTCGGCACGTTGCGCGCGCAGCTCGATTCCATCGAAGACGCTCCAGACATGATCGCGACGAACGAGCCGGCGGCTCCCCAGGTCGACGAAGTGATGGACTGAGCACCGCCGACATGCCCTACGCCGAAGAACAACCAACTTGGCCGGCATTCGCCAGTTTGGCAGTGGCGGGACTCATCACGTTCCTCGGGCTGTCGCGGTTCGGTATTTGGGATCCGTGGGAGCTCACCATCGCGGAAACCGCGCGACTCGCGCTCCAAGGCGTTCGAGAGGCGACCAGCGGCCCGCCGCTTTCGTCATGGTTGATTTCGGGGAGCTTCGAGGTGTTCGGCGTGAGCGCATGGGCCGGGAGGCTTCCTTTTGCGTTGTCGGGTCTGCTGCTGTGCGTACTCGTGTACTTCTTCGTGCGGCCGATCGAAGGGCGGCGGACGGCCTGGCTATCGGTGATCGTGACAGCGACGTGCCCGCTCTTCCTTTTGAACAGTCGACAGATGCTCGGAGAGGCGCCGGGGTTGCTGGGCCAAGCCCTGGTGGGCTACACGGCGTTTCGCCTCGCGACATCGCAGGCGTCGGGTGCCCAACTGAGGTGGGTACTCGGGTTTGGCGCCTCGATCGTTGTCTCGACCCTCGCGAGCGGCATGCTCCTTGGCCCGCTTCCTCCGATCTTGGCGGTGGCTGTCGCGCTCGTCCTCACCGGAGGCTATCGGGCCCCAGTCCTTCGGCACGCGGGCGCCTGGATCATTCTGGTCACTGCAATCGTCTGTGCAGCGCTCGTCACCCAGGCGGTCATTGCCGATGCTGCGGTGTACTCGGCATGGGTCGGCGGAACACCGCTCGGCGACGATCCACCCACTTTCGATGCAGCGATCGAGCGCGCATTCTACGGGTTTGCACCTTGGAGCGCGCTCGGCATCCTCGCATTCGCGCACGCGTTGCTTCCGTCCTCAACCGACGAGCAACAGGAGGACGAGCGCCCGCTGCTGCGGGTAAGCCTCGCTTTGTGGGCCGTCTTTGCCTACGCCTCACTGACGCTTTTCACCTCCCGGTACGGCGGTGCCACCTATCTCGCTGTGGCGGCGGTCGCCCCGCTCATCGCGATCTTCCTCAATGACTCACTCGACCGCAGAGAAGCTCGCTGGCCGGAAATCACCATCGCGCTGTTGTTCTTGGGCCTTCTGATACGCGACTACGCGCTCTACCCGTCGAGCCCACTCACGAGCCTTGCCGCCGAAGACCTCGCCGCCCCAACGGTCTTCGACCCGAAGCTCGCATGGGCTGGGCTTTTGGGGTTCTTCGGCCTGGGCCTGGTGCTTCTGATGACCGGCCGACCGGAAAAGCCCGCACCGGAAGCAGCGTGGCGCTGGATGCGAGCGCAATGGGAGCGACACTGGGTGTTCAAGCTCTGGCTCTCGCTCGCGGCCGGCCTGATGGTCGCGTTCGTGGTCTTTGGGCTCGTGTGCTTCTTCGTTCCGCTTCCGCTTCCCACGATCACGGTGCGGGTTGGACGCGCTTTATTCTTCGTGCCGTTCGCGATCGTGCTCGTGGTCGTAGGAGCACCTCAACTGGTCTACTACAGCTCCAAGCTGGGACACTGGTCGTTCGTCCCGCTGCTGGTGGCGGGGCTGGCATTCGGGTTCTATCTGACGCTCGGCTACCAGGTGGCGCTCAGCCAGCACTTCTCGCCCCGCAAGGCGTACGATCGCTACGAACAGCTGGCGGACGTCGAGACGGAACCGATCGCGATGTACCGCACCGAAGACGGCGCGACCCACTACTACACGAGCCAAGAGGTTCGTGAGCTCAAGAGCACGCGAGAAGTCGTGGATTATCTCACCGCCGAGGGCCGTCGATGGTTGATCTTTCCGTCAGAGAACCTCAGCGAGATCAACCGTGCGTATCGCAAAGAGACCCGTAAGCATCTATTCGTGGTCGATGCTCGAAGTGCCCGTTTGGTGTTGGCCAGCAACGAGCCACTTCCCAACATGAGGAACCAGAACGTTCTGTCGAAATATGTCATCAGCGAGGCGCCCGAGGTGCAATTCCCCGTCGGGGCAGTGTTTGGCAACAAGGTGGAGTTGATCGGCTACGACCTCAAGCTTCCGGGCAAGGATTTCGTCGGTGCCGGGCAGCGGTTCAAGATCACCTGGTATTGGCGCGCACTGAGGCCCGTCGGAACCTACAAGGTCTTCGTCCACATCGACGGTTTCGGCAACCGAGTCAACGGCGACCACGAGCCCGTAGACGGCAAGTACAAGACGAACCAATGGCAAACGGAAGACGTGGTCGTCGACGAGCAGCGACTGAGGATCCCCGCCAACTATCCGGTCGGTGACTACAGCCTCCTCGTTGGGCTGTTCAGCGGAAAGAATCGCCTGGAGGTCACTAAAGGGTCGAACGACGGCGAAAACCGCGTTCTCGCAGGCAAGATCACGGTCCGCTAGGGGCGCCTTTAGACACCCTTGGCGGGGGTGACCGACGACAACTCGCTTGCGACTGTTCGTGGGCTGCTCTCGCCGAGGGGCAACCCCCGGGGCGACGGTGGCTCTCCCGGCCATGAATAGATCGCAGCGGTCCGCTCGCCGCCGCCCTTGTCGGGGCGAATCCAGACAAACGTTTGTGCCCCGAGACGATTGATACACTCGGGCTCGGCGAATGCCGCCGACCAGAATCCGCCATTGAAAAGGGTCACGGGGCCAAGCTGTCTTTCCTGTGGCTTGTGCGTGTGGCCAAACACCACACGCTTGGCTCCAGTGATTTTGTAGATCAGCTCTGCCTGCCGCTCGGTGAGCAACGGCTCATCGAACACGGCGGGCTTGACGGAGGATGCGTAAGCGAAATACGGCAGCAGGAACAGAGCCATCGGCACGAAGACCCACAGAGGACTGATCGGCCACGCGATATTGATGTGAAGCACGACCTGCCACGCCAGAAACACCGCAGCTAAGAAGAGAAAGGCACGGTCGAGCCAAAGCTCTCGCAGGATGCGAAACGGGTTGTTGCACGCCGACGACACATGCAGCGCGTTCAACTTGCGCACCATGGAAGGTGTCGCCCGGGACCGCATCGCGATCGCCTGCACCTTGTCGTCCACGAGCAGCGGATCGCGCATGGGATGAAGCCAGTGATTTCGAAGCGAGATCCAAAACGTCGCAAGTGCGCCCCAGAACCAAGTCCACGGCAGGAGCGGCTGGGTACGAAGCATGTAGCGGAAGAAGAACCGTACGTAGTCCCTGGCGCGCATGATGTAGTTTTCGGAGGCATGGGGATTGAAGTAGCCCATCCCGTTGAGCATGTAGCGGGCTGCCAGATCGCCGAACGGGACGCGCACGCGCGGACGCCCGTGCACCTCGATGAGCGGATCGATCGGGTCTTTGATCACGCAGTTGGGGTCGTACTGGTGCCCATGGCTGATGTACGTGTCGTCCCCGCTCAGGTAGAACCAGTCACAGAACACCACCGGATCGTTGGTGCCGAGGCGCTCTTGAGTACTGCTCGACCCGGGCGGCAGGGGTCGCAACGATTCGACGTTCTTTGCGCCCTCCTCGAGCATGCCCGGCGGAGGCTCGACTCCCATCGCGTTACACACCATCCGCTGCACGGAGGGCCAATAGAGCTCGACGTCGTGGTTTCCGATGACGAACACGGCGCGGTTCCCTCGCCGAACGAATTCGCCGAGCGCGCTGAACCACCGTGGATGGTCTCGAATGATCACGGCCATCTTGAACTGGCTCATCCACTCCTCACTGGCGAGACCCCGCCACCGCGCGAGTTGATCGATGGGATGGTCGGACTGAGCGGGGAGCTCCAAGATGTTGTCGAAGTCGAAGATGTCGCCGTTGAGCACGAGCTCGACCGGGCCCTCTGCCTCGGTCTCGATGTAGTCCAAGAACGCAACGAACGAGTCATCGATGAAGAACTCGCGTCGCTTGTACGCCATCCACAA
>CAJIBX010000143.1_pt1 | contig 9392 bp, 8 predicted proteins | sample 9199471 | NCBI WGS metagenome assembly CAJIBX01 (sample SAMEA7708317, study PRJEB35096) | sediment metagenome | biome: marine neritic benthic zone biome [ENVO:01000025]; feature: sediment [ENVO:00002007]; material: shallow marine sediment [ENVO:03000034] sea grass bed [ENVO_01000059] ...
ACGCCTTCCACGTTCGTGTCGACGGTGAGCACCGTAGAGCCGTCGACCGCTTTCAGGACGGCGGCGTCGTCGCCGAGCCCGGTGTCGACGTCCGGGGCCTTTCGCGCCAGTCGAGCTTCGATGGCGGCGATCCGTTCGAATTCATTCATGCGCTTCGCCGACGCTCGACTGTCCACCGTCGACCGCCGACTGTCAACTCACCCGACCGGAATCGTGACGACGAAGATCGTTCCTTTACCGACATCGCTTTGGACGTCGATGGTGCCGTCGTGCGCTTCGACGAGCTGCTTGGCGATCGAAAGCCCGAGCCCTGTCCCGCCGTGCTGGCGCGTTGCGCTGCCGTCGGCCTGGTAGAACGCATCGAAGATCTTTGGCAGGGACTCGGCGTCGATGCCGATGCCAGTGTCGCGAACGACGAAAGCCACGGCCTGCTTGCTCGATGAGAAGAGGGCGGTGCCGAAACCGTCGCCCCCGCCACCCCCGCGATGCACCTCGGTCGGCTCGGCGATGAGCTCGACCGACCCGCCTTCGGGCGTGAACTTCACGGCGTTGTCGGCCAGATTCACGAGCACTTGTTTGAGCCGCATCGGGTCGCCGCTGAGCGCGGGCAGCTCGCCTTCGACGCGAACATCGACCGATACGTTCTTCTTGTTGGCGGCTGGAGCGACCGTCGTGCCGACATCGGCGAGAAGCGCTTCGGCATCGATCGACTCTCGGTTGATCGTCAGTGTTTCGGCTTCGAGACGCCCGAGATCGAGCAAGTCACTGATCATGGCCAGCAGTTGGTCGGCTTTGCCTCGGATCGTCTTGAGCAAGTCGCCTTGTTCGTCGGCGAGCTCGCCGGCCTGCCCGCTTTCGAGCATCTCGGCATAGCCGATGATCGAAGTGAGCGGCGTTCTGAGCTCGTGGCTGACCGTGGCCAAGAAGTTCGACTTGAGCTTGTCGAGTTGCTTGAGCTCTTCATACGCCTTTTCGAGCTTGTCGGTTTTCTGCGCGAGCTCGCGGTAGTTCTCGCGCACGTTGGCGATCTGCATGGTCGAGGCGAGCTGTGCCCGGTGTCCCGAAAATAGCAGCAGGTCGAGAACGCGTTGCATGTGGTCGGCGAGCTGGTCTGCAACTGCCGCGTTCACCCGTGGCATTTTGGCGTGATTAGCGGCCGCGATCTTTGGATCCACATCGGGATCGACGGACAACAGGGTTTGCGGGACCTCTTTGTCTTCGAAGGGGACATAAGGCCCGATCACGAATCGCCCGACGGGCCGGCCCTGGTATTGGAGCGGCACTACTCGATAAACCGCGCCCGTGAAGCACGGGTGGATAATTGGCTCCTTCGTCGGCTCGAGGTGTCGGACCGCGCCCACCGTAGACGTGCATGCAGCCTGGCCATTTTCGAGTTGATTCAGGTAGCGGCAGAGCTCCTGCTCGCGATGCACATCGGCCAATAGGTCACCATCGTACGAAATCACGCGCACAGGCAGCCTGAAGAGCTCGAAGAACGACTGGCAGATCTTCGTGAGCGACTCACGGCTCACGACCTGCTCGAGGCGAATGACGTCGCCCATCAAAATGTCGGCTGGGTCTTGTGTTTCGCTACTCATCCGCTCCCGTAGGTCGGCTTATGCCGCAGTTTGGAATCGATCTCCCCGAGCAACACGCGCGGTTCGAGGCCGAATTTGTCTTGCAGTTGGTGTTCCCTTTCGAGGTTGGACCAGGTGAGGCGAATCAACCCGCGGAATGTTTGCATCACGCCGTAGCCGCGCGTCGCGATCGCTCGAAAGATCGGCTCGCGTCCTTGTTTGGCCAACGCATCGAGCTCCGCATCGCTCCGGATGTTGTCCAGGTCTCGTTTGTTGAACTGAATCACGAGCGGGATCTTCTGTGGGTCGATGCCGTTCTCCTCGAGATTCTGCCGCAGGTTGATGAATGACTCGCGGTTCGCGTCGGTTTCGGACAACTGCGAGTCCGCAATGAAGGCGACCCCATCGGAGCCTTGAAGCACGAGCCGGCGCGTGGCGTTGTGCATCACCTGCCCGGGCACGGTGAACATCTTGATCCGCACCTTGAGTCCGCTCTTGGATGCGACCGTGAGCGGCAACATGTCGAAGAACAGCGTGCGATCATTCTGGGTCTCGAGCGTCATCAGGTCGCCGCAGGTGTCTGGCGTCGCAAGCCAATGAATGGCTTGCAGATTCGTTGTCTTCCCGCTCAGTGCCGGCCCGTAATATACGAGCTTGACCGTGAGCTCTTTCCCCGCGAAATCGAGCTGCATTTCCCCGCCCCACGAAAGCGTACCGACCTTAAGGATACCCCCGCAACATTAGCCAGATGGCGATGATCACCAAGAGGCTCATCACGACGAACGTATAGATGCCCAACCTACGCTTTGTGTCCCGTGGCTGGAACTTGTCGGTGCCCGTTTCGCGGAGTTTTTGGGTGGCAATCACGATCAATTCGTCGATACGGCGCTGGGCCTCGTCCTTTCGGGTTGGGTCGTTTTCTCGAACGGCTCGATAGCGCTGGCCGGCTTCCGGGAGCCTATCGAAGGCCACGCACAGACTAAGGAAACGACGGTGGTTTTCGTCGTCGTCCCACGCGCTTTCCACCCTGGACCAGGCCTGCTGGATCGGGTCCTCCGCCACCCGTGGACGATAGCATGGAATAGCGAACGACAGAATTGTCACGAATTGACGATTAAGACGCCAATATTGGCACAAAGCCGACCCCCGGGGAGGCTCTCGGAGGGGCCCATGGGTTTGCTCACCAGGCGGTTTTCGGCTCGGATCGGCTGATCAAAAAACCTTTTGTATTCGCTGGGTTGCGGCCCAGAAAGAAGTTGACATTGCCGCGGGCCAGCACGTAGCTTCGGCCCTAGTGGGAAATAGTGGGAGATAGTGCCAAGAAGACCGGGCTGAAATGCGATGTTTAGGGGCCGTTACGAACATGCGATCGACGCAAAGGGCCGGACTTCTGTGCCGGCTCGTTTTCGCGAAGTCCTAAACGCGCAAGGGGAGGGTCGCCTCGTCGTCACCACGGGATTGGATCCGTGTCTGGTCGCCTACCCGATGAGCGAGTGGCTTGCGTTCGAAGATCGTCTGGCAGCCCTGCCGCAGTTCGATCCCGACGTCGTCATGCTGAAGCGCATTTACGTGTCGGGCGCGATCGAATGCGAGCTCGACAAGGTGGGTCGTTTGTTGATCCCCCCGTCGCTGCGAAAGCACGCGGGACTGTCGCGCGAGGCCCTGTGGGCCGGGATGGGACCGTACATCGAGCTGTGGTCGACGGATCGGTTCGAGGCGTTGCGCAAAGAGGTGTTGGCGGATGAGGACCGGCAGACCTCGATCGCCAAACGACTCGCGGAGCTCGGGCTATGACCACGACCCACTTGCCGGTCCTGCTCGAAGAGACGCTATCTTTCGTCGATCCGAAGTCGCCCGGGGTGTATGCGGATGTGACGCTAGGCGCTGCAGGTCACGCCGAAGCAATTCTCGATCGCAGTGCGCCGGACGGCAGGCTCATCGGGATCGATCGCGATCCCACGGTCATCGATGCCGCGCGCACGAGTCTCGAGCGGTTTGGGGCGCGCACCGAGTTGATCAACGCGCGTTTTGGGGATCTCGTGGAGGTTCTCGAGCACTGCGAAGTCGATGGCGTCGATGGTCTCGTCGCCGATCTGGGCCTGAGCTCCACGCAGCTCGACGACGAAAAGCGGGGCTTTTCCTTTCGCTCGCCGGGCCCGATCGATATGCGCATGGATCGCTCGACCGGCGAGACCGCGCTCGAGTTGATCGGTCGCCTCGGGGAGGAATCGCTGGCCAACTTGATCTACGAATACGGCGAGGAGCGTCGCTCGCGTCCGATCGCGCGGTCGATCCGGCGAGCTCATGAGGCCGGTGAGCTCGAGACTACCGCGGACCTTCGGGCCGCGATTGTCCGAGTGACCGGACCAAAGCGGGGTCGGATCGATCCGGCCACGCGGACGTTTCAAGCACTGCGCATCGCGGTGAACGATGAGCTCGAGCAGCTCAGGCTCCTCCTCGAGTGTCTCCCCAAGGTACTGCACGAAGGTGGTGTCGCCGCGATCATCAGCTTTCATTCGCTCGAGGATCGCATGGTCAAACGGGCGTTTCGCGATCACAGCGCGCTCTATCCATTGACCAAGCGGCCGGTCGTCGCGAGCGACGACGAGTGCGCACGCAACCCGCGAGCACGTAGCGCGAAGCTGCGGGCCGCGCGATTGGAGGCAGCGTCGTGAGAGTGCGGTTTCTCACGCTCTGGTGTGCAGCGGTGATCGCGGTCGCGGCGGCCTTTGTCGTGCACCTCGCGATCCGATACGAAACGGTTCGGCTCGGCTACGAAGTGGGTGAAGCGCGAGGCCATCAGCGTCGCCTCGAGCAAGATCGCCGATTGCTTTCGATCGAAGCCGCGACCCTGCGCCAAGCCGGCCGAATCGAAGCGATCGCGCGCGGTTCCCTCGGGATGCAAGTCCCCGAAGCGTCGAGGGTGGTCATCGTCCGATCCCGCTCCGGAACGCCTCACACTTCGGGGAGAGTCCGATGAACAAGCCCAAGAAGCGGGTGAGGAATGCGCATCGCTGGCTCCGCGTCCGGATCGCGATCCTCGGGCTTGCGCTGGTGGCGGCGGGTCTCCTCGTCGTGGGAAGGGCGTTTCATCTCCAGGTGATGGAGCGCTCGACGCTCAGACAGATGGCCGAGAATCAGCACTTGAGAGACGTCCGAGTGCCTTCGAAGCGTGGCACGATCTTCGATCGGCAAGGGGCAGAGCTCGCGGTCAGCGTCGAGGTCGACAGCGTGTTTGCGAACCCGCGTCAGCTTCGCGCCTCCGGGGTCGATCCCGAGCGAGCCGCGAGGCGCCTCGCGTCGGTCCTCGATGTGGACGCTGCTCGTCTCGCAGAGCGACTCAAGTCCGACCGCTACTTCGCATGGATCAAGCGCCGGGTCACGCCCGCGGAGGCAGCGACGATCCAGAAGCTCGACATCGCCGGGGTCCAACTCGCGTCCGAGGCGCGTCGATTCTATCCCAACCGGCATCTCGCCGCCCACCTGATCGGCTTTTCAAATGTCGATGGTCAGGGCATCGAAGGACTCGAGCTCGCGTACGAGCACAAGTTGCGGGGCTCGGACCGGCGGGTCGAGGCCGTTCGCGACCGGCGAGGCCGGGTCGTGTTTTCGGACGCGCTTCTCGATGATCGCAAGACGCAAGGTCACAATGTCGTACTGACGATCGACAAGACGATTCAACGGGCGGCCGAGCGCGAGCTGGCTCTCGCAGTCAGGACGTTCGAGGCACGCGGTGGCAGCGTGGTGGTCATGAATCCCGTGAGCGGCGAGCTCTTGGCGATCGCGAACTATCCTCCCTTCAATCCCAACGAGCCGGGTGCTTCGCCGACCGCGCACCGACGCAATCGAGCGGTGACCGATCGCTTCGAACCGGGGAGTACGGTCAAGCCGTTCACCATAGCGGCGGCGCTCGCCGCCAAGGCGATTCGTGCGGACCAGATGATCGACTGTGGGAACGGCGCGATGCGCATCGCAAACGTCACCATTCACGACGCGCATCCCTACGAGGACCTCGCGCCGACGCAGATCCTCGCCTACTCGAGCAATGTCGGTACCGCGAAGATCGCTTCCATGCTGGGGCGCAAACAGCTCTACCGGTCCCTCCGCCGCTTTGGTTTTGGTGAACCGACCGGGCTCGACCTCCCAGGCGAAACGGCGGGAATCCTTCGCCACTACCGTCGCTGGTACGAGATCGATACCGCGACGGTTTCATTCGGGCAGGGGATGAGCTCGACCAACGTGCAGCTCGCGACGGCCATGAGCGCGATCGCAAACGGTGGTGAGTTGATGCGTCCGATGCTCGTCCGGCGAGTGACCGACGCGGACGGGCACGTCATCGACGAGATGCACCCCGAGGTTCGGCGCCGCGTCGTTCCGCGGCGGGTCGCGAGGCTCGTCAGCGATATGCTCACCGCGGTGACCGAACGCGGAGGAACGGCGGTCGAGGCAGGGATTGATGGGTACCTCGTTGCGGGTAAGACGGGCACCGCGCAAAAGGCGGACTACGTTCACGGCGGATACGCGAAAGACAAATGGCTCGCATCCTTTGCAGGCTTCGTTCCCGCTGATCATCCGCAGTTGGTCATCTCGGTTGTCGTCGATGAGCCTACGATTGCGCACTACGGCGGGACGGTGGCGGCACCCGTGTTTCGACGCGTCGGGCAAAGTGCGCTTCGACACTTGGGCATTCCCCCTCGCGACATCGGCGCGGCGTTCGCCAAGCAAACCAAGGGTCGACGCGACATCGTGCAGCGACCGAAACCAACCCCGCGTAGGGGTCTGGCAACCGCGGATCCTGGCTATAGTGCGGTCCCGGATTTGATCGGGCAGGCGCTCCGGCGCGCCGTGGTGACCTTGCACGCACGCTCGCTCGTCGCCCGCGTCGATGGATCGGGAGTCGTCATCGCACAGGAACCCTCACCGGGCGCGTTGCTCCCCCACGGTGGCAAGGTGCACCTCAGCCTCGCGCGTCCCGAGTTCGAGGATCGCGAGCCGATCGTCGAGCCACCGCTGACCACCATCGCAGCCGCACCGTCCAAAGATCGGAGCGCTGCACCATGAATGGGGCGGCTTCGATGACCGTGGGCGCGCTCCACGCGAAGCATATCGGGGACAGGCTCCTCGGCGCGGCCGATGCGACGGTGCGCGGCGTACAACACGACTCCCGCGCGGTCCGTCCCGGAGATCTCTTCGTCGCGATCGTCGGTGAGCAGCACGACGGCGCCGACTTTGCGGGGCGAGCCGTCGAAAGCGGCGCAGTCGCCGTTCTCGCCGAAAGAGAGCTTTCGCTCCCGGTACCGATGTTGATCTCGCAAGACGCAAGGCGCGATCTCGCGCTCGCCGCCGAGCTCGTCTACGGACGACCGACGAGCTCGCTTAGGACGGTCGGTGTGACCGGCACGAACGGTAAGACGACGGTCACCCATCTCTTGGAAGAAGTGGCCGCCGGTGTCGGCGCGCGGCCGGCCCTTCTCGGCACGACCGGTGCTCGGGTCGCCGGTGAGACGCTGCCCGCGATGCACACCACGCCCGAAGGTGACGACATCTCGCGCTTCGCCAAACGCGCGGTCGATGCCGAATGCACCCACCTGCTGATGGAGGTTTCGAGCCATGGGCTCGCGCTTCACCGCGTCGACGGGGTTACGTTCGACGTCGCCGCGTTTACCAACCTCAGTCAGGACCATCTCGACTTCCACGGCACCCTCGACGAATACGGACAAGCGAAGCTCCGGCTTTTCACCGAGCTCGGGTCGCGTATCGCGGTGATCAACATCGACGACGACTTTGGTAAGACGCTCTGCGACCGCGTGACAGACCCGAAGGTTCGCTGCTCCGCGCGCGGCGATGCCGACGCCGAAGTGCACGTGGTCTCTTCAACCTTCGATCGATCGGGAATCTCAGCGGTCTTTCAAACGCCGTCGGGGCGGCTCGAAATCGAGAGCCCTCTCGTCGGCGAACACAATCTCGAGAACCTTGCGATCACCCTTGGATGTGCCGAAGCCCTCGCGCTGCCGGCAGATCGCGTCGTTGAAGCATTGGCCGATGCGGGAGGTGCTCCCGGGCGGCTCGAGCGGATTACGACCAATGAGCCTTTCGACATCTTCGTCGACTACGCCCATACACCGGATGCCTTGCGACGTGTTCTGGGCGCGCTTCGCCCCTTGGCGGCGGGCCGATTGATCGTCGTGTTTGGCGCGGGCGGCGATCGCGACCGCAGCAAACGGCCTTTGATGGGCGAGCAAGCCATTGGCGGTGCCGACTTGGTCGTGATCACGAGCGACAATCCTCGCACCGAGGCGCCCGAGCGAATCGTCGACGAAATCGAAGAGGGAGCGCGGCGTGCCGGAGGGGTGGCCATCGACTCGGCGACGCTCGTCAGCGGCGACCGTGGCTTCACCACTGTGCTCGATCGCAGGCAGGCGATCGCGCTCGCGGCTTCCGCCGCAGCGGACGGTGACATCGTACTGCTCGCGGGCAAGGGTCACGAAACGGTTCAGATCGTCGGAGACCAATCGCTGCCGTTCGACGACCGCGAGGAAGCACGCCATGCGATCGCGCGGCGGGGGAGGGCATAGTGGCGACGCCGATCCCGACAAACCAAGCGAAGTTCAGCGCCGAGGAGATCGCGGTCGCGACTCAGGGCCAGCTCCACGGCGCAGGCGATGTGCAGATCCGTGGCGTGACGACCGATTCGCGCGCGGTTCGGCCCGGCAATCTGTTCGTCGCGTTGCGTGGTGAGCGATTCGACGCGCATCGGTTCGTCGACGACGCGATCGAGGCGGGCGCAAGCGTCGTGGTGATCGAGCATGGTCATCCAGTTCCAACCGACACGTGCACGGTCGAGGTGCACGACACCTTGGTCGCGCTCGGTGCCATCGCCGAGACCCATCGCCTGCGTTGGTCCGGAACTGTCGTGGCGATCACGGGCTCGGCGGGCAAGACCACGACCAAGGAGCTGATCGCGGCGGCGCTTCAAGGCGCGGGCAAGCGGGTCCTGAAGACCGTGGGGAACCTCAACAATCGGATCGGGGTTCCGGTCACCCTGTTCCAGCTCGACGACTCGTTCGACACCGCAGTCATCGAAATGGGTACCAGCGCGCCTGGTGAAATTGCACTCCTCGGAGAGATGACTCGCCCCGACGTCGGGGTGATAACGCTCGTCAGTGTGGCGCACACCGAAGGGCTCGGGTCGCTCGGGGCGGTGGCCGAGGAGAAAGCCAGCCTGTTCGACCATGTCCCGGGCGGGGGCCACCTGGTCTTCGACGGCGACGACCGCACGCTAGCCGCTATGGCCCGCGGCTGGAAAGGCCGCGCTCAATGCACGTTCGGTTTCGGTGAGGCGTGCACGGTTCGAATCGTCGACTGGTCGCTGAACGATGAGGGAACGCAGTGTCTTTTCGCGCTTCCCAAACCCAATCGCGACATCGAGCTCACACTCTCGCTTCTTGGTGAGTCCGCCGCCGTCAACGCCGCCGCCGCGCTCGGGGTGATGTTGTGCCTGGGGCTTTCGGTGACGAGTGCGGGTCGCGCTCTTTCGGCGATCAAGCCGATTCCAGGCCGGATGCATCCCGTGAGCGCGAAGAACGGCGCACTGGTGCTCGACGACAGCTACAACGCCAATCCGCGTTCGACCGAGGCTGCGCTCCATACGGCCTCTGCGCTGGCCAAGGCACGAGGGCGACGCTTGGTCGTCGCGCTTGGGGACATGAAGGAGCTCGGCACGCTATCGGTCGACGAGCATCGAGTCGTCGGCGCGGAAGTGGCTTCTCGGGGCGCGGCGGTGTTCATTGCCTGCGGTGAAGCAATGCAGGAGGC
>CAJIBX010000069.1_pt1 | contig 9361 bp, 6 predicted proteins | sample 9199471 | NCBI WGS metagenome assembly CAJIBX01 (sample SAMEA7708317, study PRJEB35096) | sediment metagenome | biome: marine neritic benthic zone biome [ENVO:01000025]; feature: sediment [ENVO:00002007]; material: shallow marine sediment [ENVO:03000034] sea grass bed [ENVO_01000059] ...
GACAAGCTCGTCGATCGCGTGAAGGAGCTCCGCAAGAAAGAAAAGAAACAGCACGAAGCCAAGATGGACAAGCTCATCGAAAGCTGGAAGGGGAAGTCATGAACCGTTGGTTGCTCTATGCGTTTGCGGCGCTCGTCCTTTCGGGAACAGCTTGCGGGAAGGTTTCCGGCTGTAACAAAGAAGAAGCCTCGGCTCCGGCGCCGAGCGAGACGGCTGCACCGGAGACACCCCGACCTGGTCGACCAAGTCCTGCTCAAGTTCCCGTGAAGGAGGACTTCGAACGCTGGGTCGAGCGAGAAGTCACCGAAGACAACTACGAAGCGCAGCTCGAAGCGCTCGCCAAAGAGATCGAGGCGCCCTGAACGCGCTTACGTTCCCGTCGGTCGCCAGCTTCGGCGCTCGGGCTCATCGTCGCGGAAGCGTACATCCATGGGCATGCCCTTCGGCCCCGGGTTGAGCGACAGCTCGGGCACGAAGTCGGGCTCGAAACCTTCCGGGACGTTCGGAACGACCTTCTGAAGGAGCGTCCCGAGCACCATGCGCATCTCCATCATCGCGAACTGCTTGCCCAGGCATACGCGCGGACCTGCCGCAAAGGGCACGTACGCCCCCTTGGGGAGCTCACGCTCGAACTCGCGTGTCCAACGACCGGGAATGAACTCCATCGGGTTCTCGAAGTACTTTTCGTTTCGTCCCATGGCGAGCGGGCTGATCGCTACCGCGCAGCCCTTCTTGAAGACGTAGTCACCGATACGCACGTCGCGCTGTGCCTCGCGACCGAAGATCCATACCGACGGAATCAAGCGCATGGTCTCTTTGATCACGGACTCGAGGTAGGGCAGGGACGCCATATCGCTGACCTCGATGCGTCGCCCGCCGAGCACGCGGTCGATCTCGGCGCGAAGCTCCGCGGCCGGACCTGGATTGGTCGCGAGCAGATACCACGCCCACGTGAGCGCGTGCGCCGTGGTTTCGTGACCCGCAAACACGAGCGTCATCGACTCGTCGCGGAGTTGCTTGTCGGACATGCCGCCCGCCTCGTCTGAAGCGAAAACCATGCTGGACAGAAGGTCGCCGCGGTCTTCGCCGGAAGCGCGCCGGTCTGCGATGATGCGATAGACCACGGACTCGATCGCCCGAATCGCCTCCATCTTTCGCCGATTGCGCTTGGATGGCCACCAGGACGGCATCGGGGCCTGCAGGCTCGCCTGCCGAATCATCTCTTCGCTCATGTCGACGAGCGCTTCGCGGATCACTTCGGCTTCGTCATCCTCGATATCCGCATCGAAGATTGTCTTACCGACCACGGCGAGCGTGAGCCCGGTCATCTCGTTTCGGAAGTCGCGCCGTTCCCCAGCGCGCCATCGTTCGATCATCCGATCCGTGTAATCGACCATGGCGGACGCATAGGCATCGATACGTTTCTTGCTGAAGGCCGGCATGATCAACTTGTGCTGCCGCTTCCAGTCTTCGCCGTCGTTGGGTACCAGGCCCTTCCCCAAGAACGGCGCCCACATCTTCTTGACCATGGCGGGCTTGTAGAAGTCCTGCCATTGGGTGACGTTGACGGCGTTGACGATCTCCGGGTCTCGTACGAAGTACGAGTCCATGTGCATCATTCGGGTGACGAACACGTCGCCGTATTCGCGATGCCCGTCGAGCACGAACTCTGCCTGGTTCCTCACGAAGTCGAGCACCGTGCCGAGCAGCCAGTGCCCTTTCTTGCGCGGAACCGGCTTTGGTGGGCCAGAGCTCATTGGTCGTCCATTCGAGGCGTCCCCATTCACCTTAGTTAACAATAAGTAAACTAATTTCCAAGCGCCGGCAAGTCCGGGTAAGAATTCGGGTTTCATGGCCTTTTCCGGCCTGTCGATAGTGCCGAGAGGGGTGTAGTCTTGTTGATTCCACCCTTTCGAGGAGGTCCCGTGCAGCCCCTTTCCGGTCTCGACTCTTCATTTCTCTACATGGAAACCGATCACGGCCCGATGCATGTCGGAAGCGTGCTCGTGTTCGAAGGCTCGATGGAGTTCGAGGATTTCCGGCGCGTAATGGCCTCGCGCATCCATTTGATTCCGCGTCTTCGTCAACGGTTGGTGATGGTGGCTCTCGGCATCGGCAAGCCGTACTGGGTCGATGATCCCGAGTTCGATCTCGACATGCACATTCAGCACGTTGCGTTGCCGGAGCCTGGTGACTGGAAGGCGCTGCGCCGACTGGCCGCCCGTAACTTCAGCAGGCCCCTCGATCGAAGCCGTCCGTTGTGGGACATCATGTTTGTCGAGGGACTGAACCGAATCCCACAGGTGCCACCGGGGTCGGTCGCGCTGATCAGCAAGGTGCATCATGCCGCGATCGATGGCGTATCCGGGGCGGACATGATGGGTATCCTGTTCGATGTCACCAAGGAGTCGCGCGAAGTGGAGCCGCCCCCGCCGCGAGCGGTCAAGCCGATCCCCAACGACTTCGCCGTGCTCGCGCAGACCGCGCGCAAGATCGCGCGCAAGCCGAGTCAAGTGCCTACGCTGGTGCGAGACATGATTCAAACGGTCCGCGCCGGTGCCGCGACGCGCAGCCACGGGCTCGAAGCGCCCCCGGCGCCCTTTACCGCCCCGGTTACCCCGCTGAACCACGTGATTTCGGCGCGCCGCAACTGGAACGCGGCCCTTCTTTCGCTCGACCGCGTCAAAGTGATCAAGGACACGATGGGCTGCACGCTTAACGATGTGGTCCTCGCGATCTGTGCGGGCGCGCTGCGACGTTACTTGGTCGACCACAACGCCCTCCCGGCGAAGCCGCTGGTCGCGATGGTGCCGGTCTCGACGCGGCAGAAATCGCAGCAGGGGACCTTGGGAAACCAAGTCTCCGCCATGTTGATTCAGCTCGCGACTGACGTATCGGACCCGATCGAGCGGCTCGGGGTCATTCACGAGCACTGCCAAGGCGGAAAGAAGTACCAAAACGCCGTCGGGGCGCAGACGCTCGCCGATTTTGCGGAGTTCATCCCGTTTGGCTTGGCCGGGCAGGCATCACGGCTCTACTCGCGATTTCACATCGCCGAGCACCACAACCCACTGTTCAACGTCGTCATCACCAACGTGCCGGGCCCTCAGATGGACCTCTACATCGCCGGGCACAGATTGCTCGCCACCATGGGTATGGCGCCAATCATCGACGGGATGGGTCTGATCATCACGGTGCTGAGCTACCACGGTGTGCTCTCGATCAGCCCAACCTCGTGTCCGAAGCTCATGCCCGACATCGACAAGTTCGCGCGCTACCTCCGTGAGGCCGCCAACGAGCTGGAGACGGGCGTCCTCAAGCTCGCCGAGGCACAAAAAGCGGTGGCCCCTGCCGCCGAACCCCAGCCTGACGTGGCACAAGCGACCACGGCCTTCTTCCAGCAGATGCATTCGCACCTTCAGGGGTTGACCAACGGCGACCGACTGGGCGACGGAACCTTTCAGTTTCAGGTGACGGGGCCGAGCGCGACGGACTGGGTGGTCGCGCTCAAAGAGCGCACCGTGACCGAAGGCAAAGCGGCGCAACCGGACGCCACCCTCAGGATCGCAGACAAGCACTTGGCCAAGATCCTTGGCGGCAAGCTCGACCCGCAAATCGCTTTCGTACAAGGCAAGCTGCAGATCGACGGCGACATCGGCAAGGCGATCGCGTTTGGAGCGCTACTCCCCGAGGTACTTCAGGCTCGACCCTGACGTCGTCGGCGCGCGGCCAACACCGCGACGAAAAGCACGGTGAGTCCTGCTGGGCTCGTGTCGCTCCTAGACCCAGTGAGGGCACAGCCCCCACCGCTCGACGTCGATGACTGTCGCGGCGTGCCCTGAGAGACGCACTGGTTGCTGCAGCTGTTGCCATCGATGTCGTCGGCATCGTCGCATTCCTCCGCGTTGATATTGACGAAACCGTCGCCACAAGACGCGCTGAAGCAATTGTTCAAGCAATCGTCTCTATTGCTCACATTGCCGTCGTCGCACTCTTCGTCGACCTCCGGCACGCCGTTCCCGCAGGCGCTAGAGGTCTCGTACGCCCCCATGTCCCAACCGAGGCCGCCAGGGCGGCTCATGCCGTCGAGGTCCGTGGTAACGCCGGGGTGTGGGCTGCCGGAATCGAGGGCGGGACTCGTGCTTTGCAAGTGCAAGTCCTCGCTTGATACGAACTCGGGGTCGAGGAAGATGATCCCCTCTTTTTGTTGCACGGGACCTTCATACGTCGTCGTGTTCTCCGAGATGTCGCTATAGCTCACGTCCACGTCGGCACCGGTGACTCCCTCGGCGCGGCTCACGCCGACACCCACGAGGTTTTCGGCAACGATCGTGTTCTTGATCGTGATTCGCGGACCGCCATTTTCGGATATGAACGCTCGGATCGCACCGTCGGGAGCGAGAGCGCCAAGTCCGTTCCGGTAGAAGGTGCAGTTGACGATCTCGCTTGCCAGCGAACCCGCGGCGGTATCGATACGTACGCCCACCGTGCCCTTGTCTCGAACGATGCTGTTGTGGAGCTCGATCGAGCCGGCCGGCCGTACCAGCACCCCCGTGAACGATCCACCGAGGAACTGGGTCCTGTCGATACGTGCTTGTCCGGCCTCGATGACCACGTCAGCGAAGTTGTTCTCAAAGGCGGAGTCCTCGATCGTGAGAGAGCTTGCCCACGATCGAATGGTTTCGAGTCCGCCCTGGATGTCCACATGACGGAGCGATCCCGTGGATTCGGCAAGCAGCACCAAGCCGCCGAACACCGAGCTCTCGAGTCCGCCGAGGACGACCGGCCTGCTCGCGGTGCCGTTGATCTCGATGCCGCCCTCGACGCGCAGTGCGGAACCTGTGCTGGTGCGAATCTCTACGCCTGCATCGACCACCAACGTCGCGCCCACCGGGACGACGACATGCCCCGAGCCAAGCTGGTAAGGGCTTCCGGAGCGGGTCCAGCGAAGGTCGGCCAGCGGCCCTGCGGGCACAGCGGTCTGAGCCGTTGCGGGGGTAGCCGTACCGGCGGCAAGCAGCAGCAGCACGGCTGCGAGTCGTAGGGACACACACATCATCGAGCCTAAACAAGGTAACAGTCACCCCCCTAAGGCGGTAATTGCACCACTCTTCGGCTGGCCAACCTTGGCTCATATCAGGCATTTTTATGCCTCTTCTGGCCTGTTTTGAGGACTTGGATGACGCAGAATGGGAGACCGAGCGGAGCGTCCGCGGGCCGCACGCGACTCCGCGGCTAGTCGCTCGCGGACTTGAACTCCGAAGCGAGCTTTTCGTGCACCTGGTGGGGTACGGGGTCGTAGTGACTCAGCTCCATCGTGTAGCTGCCGCGCCCGGCGGTCATGCTCTTGAGCGCCGGCTCGTACTCCATGATCTCCGCGAGCGGCACCGAGGCCTTCACGATGGTAGCGCCGCCACTCACGACGTCCGTACCGAAGACCCGGCCGCGACGACTCGAGAGGTCTCCGGTGATCGACCCGACGGCGTCGCCGGGCGTGGTGACCTCGATGTTGACCATCGGCTCGAGGATCGCGGGCTTGGCCTTGAGAAATGCGTCTCTGAAGGCGTATTTGCCGGCGGTCTTGAAGGCGACCTCCTTGCTGTCGACCGGATGGGTCTTGCCATCGTAGACCGTCACTTGGATGTCTTCGACGGGGTAGCCCGCGGCGATGCCGTTCTTCATGATCTCGCGGATGCCTTTTTCGATCGCCGGCATGAACTGCTTTGGAATCACGCCACCCACGGTCTTGTCGACGAAGCCAAAGCCGGCGCCGCGCTCGAGTGGCTCGATGCGCAGCCAGACCTCGCCGAACTGACCCGCGCCCCCGCTTTGCTTCTTGTGGCGGTGATGGCCTTCGGCGCGGCCGAGAATCGTCTCGCGATAGGGGATCTTCGGCGGCTTGGTATCGAGGTTGACCCCTTGGTTTTGGATATGTTCGAGCACGAGGCGCAGGTGGAGCGCGCCGAGCCCATGAATCACGAGCTCGCGCGTTTCGGCGTCGAAGTGCACGTTGAACGTCGGATCTTCCTCACGAACCCGAGAAAGCGCGTCTGAGATCTTCGTTTCGTCGCCGCGGGTCTTGGGCAGGACCGCAAGTCCGTGAAGCGGGATCGGGTACGGGAGCGTCTTGTGGTGCACATGATCGAGCGCATGGTCGTCGTGAAGCACGTCGCCCAGATGGACTTCCTCGATCTTTGCGACTGCGCCGATGTCGCCCGCAATGATCGCGTCGACCTCGCTTCGATCCTTGCCTTGGAGTTGAAACACGTGGCTCAAGCGGATCGGTTTCTTGCCGTCACCGATCAGGAGCTGATCGCCGCCTTTTATGGTGCCTTGGTATACGCGGAAGAAGGCGAGCTTGCCGAGATACGGGTCGGTAGTGACGCGAAAGACGTGAGCCAGCGTGGATTTGGCCGGGTCGTTCGCATACTCGAACGGCTTCTCGTCATCGCTCTCGCCCATGAAAAACGGGCGAAGATTGCCTTCGAGCGGGTTGGGGAAGTGCCGCACGATGATCTCGAGCAACTCGTTGATGCCCGCGTCGTTCAGGGCATCGGTGAAGCACACGGGGATCACGTGCGCTTCGTCCATCGCGCGCTCGAACGGCTCATGAAGCGCGTCGTAGTTGGGCTCTTCGCCTTCGAGGTAGCTCTCCATCAGGGAGTCGTCCATTTCGACGATTTGGTCTAAGAGCTCGGTGTGAAAGCCCGCAACGGGACCGAGGTCGCTCTCACCTTCGCCGTTGAGCAAGCAATCGATGACGGCGGTGCCTCCGTTCGCGGGGAGATTGATGGGAAGGCATCCGCGACCGAACGCGTCCTTTAGGCCGGCGAGCAACGGAGCGATGTTCGCGGTGCCGTCGCCGATGCGGTTCACGATGATCGCAGTTGGGAGGTTGAGATCTCGCGCGAGCTTCATCAATCGGCGACTGGTGCTGTCGACGCCGCCCTGGGCATCGATGACCAGCAACATCGTCTCAACTGCGGGAAGGCACGCGATCGTTTGACCGATGAGATCCGCGGCGCCGGGCACGTCGATGATGTTGATGCGTTTACCTTGATGCGTGGCGTGGAGCAGCGATGCATAGACGGAGTGCTGATGCGCTTGCTCTTCCTTTTCGAAGTCGCTCACGCAGGTGCCTTGTTCGACGGTGCCTTTACGATTGGTCTCGCCGGCGGCGAAGAGGAGCGCTTCGGCCAGGGTGGTTTTGCCGCCGGAGCGCAGCCCAGCGAGAAGAACGTTATGGATGTCAGGGGTCTCGTAATTCGCCATAGCGGCGATTCAACCCCATCAGACCCTCGATCTTCAAGGGTTTCGGTGCGTTCTACCCCACAGAAACCAGCGTTTCCGGTTGGGGACAGGTTCACCCTCTAAAGAGCCAGTCGTTTCCGCCACTTACCGACCCAAAATGCAATTCGCCTCTGGTCGCGAATTGCATTTTCGGTCTCCAACCACTTGAGATCATAGCGTTTGCGAAGGGTGAACCTGTCCCCTACAAGGAGGCCATGAAGACGATCGTTCCGTTTCTCATGGTTTTGGCGATGGCGAGTCCTGCGTTGGCGGGGCCGCAGTCGACGGTTGGTGCCAAGCCGCTGACCTCCAAGACCGTCCATAACACCGGTGTCGGCTGGCCGAGCCTGTTCTACGAATGGTGGCATGCCGGGAAGACCGAGTGGGCGATCGGCGCCGAGCTCGTGTACGGCGACTGGGTCGGATCGCATTCCGACGTCGGCATCGGCGGGGCCTTCAACGCCCAGCTCCGATGGAACGTGCGCCACAAAGCGCGCCAGAAAGCCACGTCCGATGTCGCGTTGCGGCTCTCCCCCGGCATCTTACTGGCGAATACCGAAGGCCCCGTCGACCTATTCGTATTCGGGATCCGCGCCGAGTTCGCGGTCCCGGTGTCGGTCGATTTGCACGAGCGGGTCAGCCTCGTCACGGGCGGTACGATTCCGCTCTCCATGTTCTTCGTGGAAGACGGTGATCCTTACGGTGTGATCCCACTCATGTTTCGACTCGGCGTCGAGATCAATGCCAGCCCCAAAGTCGCACCGTTCGTGTTGTTCGAGGTCGGGCCTGGAATCGCCGTGGGGAGCGGCGATACCGATGTCGATGTCGCCTTCCGTGTTTGGGTGGGCACTGCGTTTTGGTCAGTGCTGAACTAGCAAGCCCGACGCACTACGCGATCTGGGGTTCCGAGCTTTCGCCGTTCTCGCTCAAGGTGCGCGCGATGTGTCAGTACATGCGCGTTCCGTTCGACTGGCTTCCCGCAAGTGGAGGCATCGTGGCAGGGCTGCGAGCCTATCGACGCGTCAGGCAGCTCACGTCTGGAAAGCTGCCGCTCACCTATCCGCCACGCGATGAGCTAGACGAGTATCCCCTCGTGCCGTTCCTGTTTGGGGATGACGGGAGCAACATCTATGACTCGACCGCCATCGCACAATGGCTCGATGATCACCACGGTACACCGACGCGGCGCCTCATCCCGTCCAACCCGGCCTGCGCGTTCGTCGCGCGCTTGATCGACGAGCACTTCGACGAGTTCGGGCTCTACGTCGCCCATCATAACCGCTGGACCGTCTCCGCCCTCGATAACGACGCGGGCGCTCGTGTGGCGGCCGAGTTCGGCAAGGTGTTGCCAGGATTCGCCCAGCGCAAGGCCGGCGATGGATTCGCGCGACGGCAGGTGCGCCGCCTGCCTTATCTCTTCAGCGTCGCGCCCGATGGCTACGCGGTGCCGGGATTGCCCAAGTCGCTCACACCGCCGAGCCGTGAAGGATTTCCCCCGACGCACACCCTCCTCGACGACGCCTTCAAGCGGTCACTCGACCTCCTCGAACCGATCCTCCTCGAACGACCCTTCCTCTTCGGCAGTCGTTTCACTTTGGCCGACGCGAGCGTGTACGGGGAGCTTGGGATGAACACCCACGATCCTTCGGCCGAGCAAATCATCGAGCAACGGGCCCCGGCGACGCGGCGTTGGTTGGAAACGCTTCATGATGGCGGGGCGGTCGACTTCGCCGACGGACACGAACCCAGCCCTGACGACATCGCCGCCCTGACCCCTCTGCTCCAGGAGATCGTCCAGATCTTCGTTCCGTTGATGGAGCAGAATGAGGCTGCTTACGAACGATACCGCAAAGAAGGCCAGACCCACTTCAACGAGGCCGCGTTCGACCGGGGCGAAGCGCTCTACGACGGCGAGCTCGTCGGACACCCGTTCCGGTCGGTCGCGAAGTCGTTTCAGGTCAAGGCGTGGCGCCAGGTGAAGGCGGCTTACTCGGCGCTCGATTCGCATGCTCGGCAGGCGCTTCCGTCGGCGGTGCGGCGGGCTTTCGAGCCACCGGTGGCAGCGGGTGCA
>CAJIBX010000008.1_pt1 | contig 9288 bp, 5 predicted proteins | sample 9199471 | NCBI WGS metagenome assembly CAJIBX01 (sample SAMEA7708317, study PRJEB35096) | sediment metagenome | biome: marine neritic benthic zone biome [ENVO:01000025]; feature: sediment [ENVO:00002007]; material: shallow marine sediment [ENVO:03000034] sea grass bed [ENVO_01000059] ...
GGATGTGGCACGGCCGTAGAATCACCGTTTCCGTTTGCGGGTGTCGCCAGAAGAAGCTCTGCGCGAGCATGTCGAGCTCGACCAAGTCACGCATCTTGCCGAACTGTTGGGACCCCAGGAGCGGCGCCTCCTCGGTGAGGAACTGCGGATTATCGGGCTGGGGGCCGTAGACGTTCGCGCCGGACAACACGACGAGCTTTGGTACGCGGTATTGCGTCATGTACTCGAGCAGCTTCTGGAAGGCGACGATGTTCCAAGTATGGCGCTCGCGGTCGCTACGCCGCGGGTCATGGAGGATGCCCAGGTGCACGACAGCGCGGATGTTTTCCGTGCGGAAGATGTCTTTCATCTTCTTTCGACGCATGTCGATCTGGTGATGGACGATGTCTTTGGGTCTACCCTCGAATGGCCGTCGATCGACGCCCACCACGTCGTCGATGCGATGAAGCCGGCGGGCGAGGAGCCTCCCCAACCGACCACAGATGCCGGTGACCAAGATCGACCCCTGCTTGTCGAGGCGAGGGGATTCCTGGGAGGCGAGCTGCTCGGTCGCCAGAGGAGCCTCGACTGGCGGCGGCTCGACCGGTGCGCGAGGCGGCGCCTGGATCGGAGCCTCGGCACCGGTGAGATGCCTGAAGGTTCGAGTCGTGCGGGGATCGATCGTGGTCATGGGTGAGCTCGCTAGACGAAGATGCCCTTTCTCGATTTGAGGCCTTGGTTGATCATCGTCTGGATCGTCGAACGCACGAGCCAGACTTTTTCTTCAATCGCCGAATCGTCATCGTCGGGATCGCCGCCGAAATAGAGAGGTTCACCGAAGTAAAGGCGGTATCGGGTCGGGAGCGGCGCGACCATGCCAAAAAGGAGCTGCGGCACGACGGGGAACGCCGGCATCTTCAATGCGCGCGCCAATGGCTTGAGGTCACCCAGCGAGGGGTATTGCTCTTCGGCGCCGATGACTGCAGTCGGCACGATCGGTGTATTCGTCTCGAGCGCCAACCGAATGAAGCCAAGCCCGAAATCCACGAGGCGATAACGTTGGTCGAACGTCTTTGAGATGCCGCGCGCTCCCTCGGGGAAAACGATGAGGCTCTCTTCTTGCTCGAGCAGGCGACGCGCATTCTCAGGCGAGCCCACCACCTGGCCGCACCGTGGAAACCACGTCGAGATGAACGGAAGCTCGGCGGTCCATTTCTCGACCATGGAGCGCGGGAAACGCGGCGGCTCGGCGTCGAGCATCAGTGCGGCCGCGATGATCACGCCGTCAAGCGGGATCTGGCCGGAATGATTGGCAACGATGAGTACCCGGCTCGCGGGGACGCGGTCGATGTTGTAGACCTGCGTGCGGAAGTAGCGCCGGTGCAAGAGCCCCGCCAGGGCGAGCGCATAGCGACTCGTGTCCGGGTCGAACCCGAACGGATCGTGGCCGAGCTCGTTGTGGTGGGTTGTGACGCTCGCGATGCGTGCATCGATGTCGGTGCCGACTGCATCTTCGGCGGCGCGCACGAGTCGGTCGCCGATTGAACGTGCCGCGGCGCGCCAAGGCGAGTCGCCCCAAAAACGACCTGTGCCCCAACCGGCGAACGGCACGATCGACCCCCTCTGAGCCATGGGGTCATCCTGTGCGCGGGGGTGGATCGCGTCAACACACGATTCGGTAATTAATCGTCATGATCGTTTACGTCGTGTCACACGAAACGCGCGCGAAACCGACCGCGGGTTGCATATTGAACAAGTTTCGATGAGAACCCAATCATGGATGACGCGTCATTCGATCTGGATCGCATTGGTGGGCAACCTGGCCTCGACGCTTTGAGGGACGAGATCGTCGCGGCGGGGGATGCTGCGTTGGCGCTATTTCGGGCTGGGCTCGACGTGGAAAAGAAGCTCGATGCCAGCCCCGTAACCCAGGCGGACCGCGAGGTGGAGAGCCGGCTGCGCGCGTTCTTGAGTGCGAAGCACCCGGCGGCCGCCTTTCTGGGCGAAGAAACGGGCGAAAGCTCCGGAGCCGACCCGACGCTCCGCTTCGTGGTGGATCCGATCGACGGCACCCGCGCCTTCATTCGCGGCCTTCCCACGTGGTCGGTCCTGGTCGGGCTCGAAGCCGATGGCGACCCCGCCCTAGGCATCGCCTACATGCCGGCGATCGGGGAATGCTTCGTCGGGGTGCGTGGTGGGGGCGCCACCTGCAATGGCGAGCCTCTCGCGGTGTCTTCGGTCAACTCGCTCGCTGACGCGCTCATCAGCCACGGCTCCGTCGAGCAGTTCCTCGGTGTCGGTCTCGGAGAAGGCTTGCTAGAGCTCGGCAAGACGGCCTACTCCACTCGCGGCTTCGCCGATTTCGAGGGGTATCGGCACGTCCTACACGGCCGAGCGGACGCGATGGTCGACCCGGGGGTCGAGGCCTATGACATCTGCGCCGCCGCTGTCCTGGTAAGAGAAGCCGGCGGGCGCTTCACGAGCCTCGATGGCGAGGAGACGATCCACGGCGCTGGCGGACTCGCGAGCAATGGTCGTATCCACGAGGAGTTGCTCTCGATCCTGCGTCAGGCTCAGTCCTTGTAAGGGTTGTGACTGTACGGGTTGTGCTCGATGGCCCTCGTGCTCTGACTCGGCCGCTCGTCGGCTTTCTTCGGGGTCTTCTTCTTCTTGGGCGGCTTTTCGGAGACGGCGAGTTTCCTGATGCGCTTTGGCTTGACCCGACGGGCTCGGTCGAACGTGTGCACGTACGTTCGAACGCTGCCTGTCTCCGGAAACTCGTAGCTTGCCAACGCCTCCTTCATGCAGTCGGTGACCACGTCGGTCGACGATGGATGCTCGGCTATCGCGGCAGGACGGCCCTGCGCGTCGACGAGAATCTCGACAAGGATCCTCTTCGCGGAGGGCTCGCACTCGAGCACGGCATCGCGCATCGGCGAAAGATCGACCAGCGGGCCGATCTTCAACCTATCGATGAATGCCTCGAAGTCAGCCTGCCCACGTCGGAATTCGGACGAATCGTTGGCGTAGCCCGCGACGAGCACGACCGGATAGAATGGAACGTCGGTTTTCGCGTCCCGCACGCTCGAGCTGCCCGACACGCGGCGGTTGGTCCAGGCGAAGGGAGGGCGCACGAGCACGACCTTGACCCGCTCCCACCGCGTGTCGTTCGCGAGTCGAACGGCTTCGGCATTCGCGACATCGAAGAGGACGGACCGGGCTTGTCGACCGTCGATGCGAGTCCGTGCCTGACCACGAATGCGCGTGGCGTAGACCTTGTCATCGGGAAGGCGCATTGCTTTGTCGAGTCCGATGGACACGGGCCCCGTGGTCGATACGGACTCGAGATAGTCTCGGGTGAGCACGCTGAGGCTCCGCTCACGCATCGTGCCGGGCAGCGCTACGGTGCTCACCCAGATCCGACCGTTGTGTTTGTCGTGCTTGAATAGGAGATCGTAGGTAAGCACATCCGCACTTTCCTCGAACTCACCGTCGCCGTCTGGGTCGAGCCGCACCCCATGGCGGTATTCGGAACCCGGCTTGGTCGGTCCGAGTCTGCGGTCCTTCCTCACGAGCAGGTTCTCGAGCCGCCACCCTGGAGGCAAAGGACTGGACGCGCCCGGCAAGAACCCAACGTGGTAGTCATGGAATCGGTGGCGGTAACTTGCATGCCACTTCTCCATGACGTCTGGCGACTTCGTCGTCGCGCATGCGCTGACCAGGCCGATCAATAGGATGAGTCCTCCGGTCCGCGATGGGCGGTGCCCCATGGAAAAGCATCGTAGCGGATGGCACCGCCCCTCCCAAAGATCGCGTTTTCGGCTCTTTTCCGCTGTCACGGCATAGCGCGGTGTTGGCGCGCCGAGCCGTACGCACGGGCCGCTTGCAGACGGGCCCTTCGCCCGATATTGCCTGTATCCCGTTTCCACTAAAGGTAACTAGATGACTACACCGATTCGGCGAGCTGGCGTGATCGGCGCCGGCGTGATGGGCAGCGGCATCATGGCGCACTTTGCAAATGCAGGCGTCGATGTCGTCTTACTGGATATCGTCCCTCCCGGACTCAGCGAGGAAGACAAGAAGAATCCCGCAAAGCGCAACGGCTTCTCGGAAGGCGGCTTCAAGAAGGCACTCAAAGCCAAGCCCGCAGCATTCTTTCACCCCTCGTATGCCAAGCGAGTCACCGTCGGGAACCTCGACGACGATCTCGACAAACTCAAGGGCTGCGACCTCATCATTGAAGCGATCATCGAGAACATCGACATCAAGCGAAGCTTGTTCGAGAAGCTCGAGCGCACGCTCGACCAGGACACCGTCATTGCATCGAACACGTCAGGCCTGCGGATCGCCGACATGCTTCAAGGGCGGGCGGACTGGTTTCGCAAGAACTTCCTCGTGATGCACTTCTTCAACCCGGTACGGTACATGAAGCTGCTCGAGGTGGTCGCAGGCGACGAGACCGACTCTGGCACCCTCGAGAGGATCAAGAAATTCGGCACGAACCAGCTCGGCAAGGGCATCGTGCTCGGTAAAGACACACCCAACTTCGTCGGTAATCGCATCGGCTGTTACTCGATGACACTGACGATGCACAAAATGCTGGAGCACCAGCTGACCCCCGAAGATGTCGACGCGATCACGGGACCACCGATGGGCCATCCCAAGAGCGCCAGCTTTCGCACCGCAGACATGGTGGGGCTCGATACGTTCAAGCACGTCTCGGACAACTGCTACGCGGCGCTCACCGAGGACCCACAGCGGGATATCTTCAAGATGCCCGACTTCGTCGGGACCATGGTCGACAACAAGCTCCTCGGGAACAAGACCAAGGGCGGCTTCTACAAGAAGACCAAAGAAGGGATTCTGACCTTCGACCCGTTTACGCTCGAGTACAGGCCCAAAGCGGGCGACCCGGAGATCAAGAAGTTCTGCAAGGGACTCGGCGAGACCAAGGACCTGAGCGCGAGAGTGAAGAAGCTCGTCGAAAACGATGGTCCGGCGGGCAAGCTCGCATGGGAAGTGCTCTCTCGGTCGCTGCTCTATTCGGCCGGGCTCATCGGCGAGATCGCAGATGACATCGAGTCGATCGATCACGCCATGCAGTGGGGTTACAACTGGGAGCTCGGTCCGTTCGAGACGTGGGACGCCCTCGGGTTCAAGGAGACATACGAGCGCATGAAGGGTGACGGGCTGACGATCCCTGCGCAGATCGACAAGATGGTGCAGGCAGGCGCCGCTTCGTTCTACACCGATGACGGGAAGATGTTCGACCTGTTGAAGGGCGAGTACGTGGCACGCGACATCGATCCGCGGAACGCCACCTTGGAGGTGCTCCGCCGCGGCGAGGCGCCGGTTTTCACCAACCGCGGCGCCGACGCCTGGGACCTTGGAGATGGCATTTTGGGCCTGACCTACAAGACCAAGGCCAACAGCCTCGACGATCACGTGATCAACGCCCTGAGCGAGTGCGTGGACGTCGCCGAGCGCGATTTCCGAGGGCTACTGATCTACAACGAGGGCCCGCATTTTTCGGTTGGCGCCAACCTGATGACCGTCGCCATGGCAGCGCAACAAAAGGCGTGGGATCAGATCCGCGGAACCGTCCAGCAGCTTCAGGACGCCACCCAAAAGATGAAGTACTCGACGGTCCCGGTCGTCGCCGCACCGTACGGCATGGCGGTGGGCGGTGGGCTCGAGGTTTGTTTGGCGTGCGACGCGGTGCAGGCTTACGCAGAGACGTACGCGGGCTTGGTCGAGGTCGGCGTGGGGTTGATCCCCGGCGGCGCGGGCAACCTCAACCTTCTATGGCGAGCGCTCGAGCAAGTACCGGACGGCGCTGATGTGGACCCGCTTCACTACGTCTCGCGTGTGTTCCAAAATATCGCGATGGCGCGGGTTTCGAGTAGCGGCCCGGAGGCGCAGGAGTTCGGCTACTTCTATCACAGCGACGGTATCTCTTTCGACAAGGCTCGGCATCTCACAGAGGCCAAGGCACTGGCGGTCGGCATGGCAGACTCCGGTTATCACCCGCCCATGCGTCGTTCGTATCGGCTCCCAGGTGAAAGCGGCATCGCTACACTCGACATGATGATCGACACGCTCACGGCAGGTGGCTACGCGAGTGAGCACGACGCGCTCATCGCCAGAAAAGTCGCCGTGATCCTGTGCGGCGGAGCGAGTGGCGCCGCCCACGAAGTGACCGAGGATGAGATTCTCGAGTTGGCACGCGAGGCGTTCGTGAGCCTGTGCGGTGAGCCAAAGAGCATTGAACGCATGCAGCACATGCTGATGAAGAACAAGCCATTGAGGAACTAGATCAAATGACGAATATAGTTGTTGCAGAAGCAGTTCGAAGCGCGGTGGGCCGAGCCAAGAAGGGCTCGCTCGCGAACCGGCGGTCCGACGAGCTCGCCGGGGAGGTGATTCGCAAGCTCCTCGAGCGCGTGCCACAGGTCAAACCCGAAATGATCGAAGACGTCGTGATGGGCTGCGCCTTCCCCGAGGGCGAGCAAGGGATGAACGTTGCCCGAATGGTGGGCGCCCTCGGCGGCCTCCCCGAAGAGACGTCGGGCATGACGATCAATCGGTTCTGTTCGAGCGGGCTTCAGTCGATCGCGCTCGGCGCGGGCGCGGTCTCAGCGGGATACAACGACATCGTCCTCGCGGGCGGTCTCGAGTCCATGACCATGGTGCCGATGACGGGCAACAAGCCGAGCGCCTCACCCGAGGTCATGGCCGAGCATCCCGAGGTGTACACGCCCATGGGCATCACAGCCGAGAACGTCGCGAACAGGTTCGAGATCAGCCGTGAGGACCAGGACAAGTTCGCAGTGTGGAGCCATCAAAAGGCGGTCGCCGCGATCGAGCAGGGGAAGTTCGACAAAGAGATCGTTCCCGTATCCGGGGTTCGCTTCAATGGTCAGGGCGAGCGTGAGTTCTTCGAGTTCAAGGTGGATGAGATGCCCCGGCGGGACACCAACCTCGAGACCCTTTCGAGACTACGCCCGGCGTTCACACTCAAGGGCTCGGTGACGGCAGGGAACTCCTCGCCGCTCTCGGACGGAGCCGCCGCCGCGATCGTCATGAGCGAAGAGAAGGCGAACGAGCTCGGCATCACGCCGCTTGCGTACTTCCGTTCGTTCGCGACTGCGGGAGTCGATCCCTCGATCATGGGCATCGGGCCCATCCCGGCAGTTAATAAGCTCTTATCGAAGACGGGTCTCACGATGGACGACATCGACATCGTCGAGCTCAACGAGGCGTTCGGCAGCCAGGCGGTTTACGTACAGCGCACTCTCGGCATCCCCGATGAGAAGCTCAACGTAAATGGGGGCGCGATTGCCCTCGGACATCCGCTCGGATGTACGGGTGCCAAGCTCACGGCGACGGCGCTCTACGAGCTGAAGCGCCGCGGCGGAAAGCGCGCCATCGTGACCATGTGCATCGGCGGTGGCATGGGCGCCGCCGGCCTCTTCGAAGCCGCGAACTAAACGGGCTGGCCGCGGTAGAACTGGCGGACGAGGGTGCGGTCGAGGGCGAACTCGGGAAACGCATCGGGGTCGTCGGCGTAGATTCGGGCCACGGTGCTGAGCGCGCGGCTCACGACCTTGGGCATCGCGACCGCCCAACCGTGACCCGCCTTCGCGATGAACGAGGCAACGTGGTTCCTTTGACGGGCGGCCCCGTCCAAGATCCAGCGGGAGGCGACGGGTGCCGACATCGCGCGGACATCGTCGTATTTTCCGGTGGCTTCCATCATGGGGGTGCGCACGAACGGGAGAAACACCGAAGTCACGTGGATATTCTCGTGAGCGAGCTCGGCGGATAGAGTGTCGCCGAACTGCGCGAGCGCAGCCTTACTTGCGGTGTAACCCCCAAACATCGGCGCCGGAAAGCGAGCCCCCGCGCTCAATACATTGATGATGTGTCCGAAGCCCTGCTCCCGCATCTTGGGAAGCGCCCCTCGGGTCAACCTCGCAGGCGCGAAATAGTTGATGCGCATCAAGCGCTCGACATCATGAAAGCGCTCGAGTTGCTCGCTTGCCGGGCGACGAATGGAGTGGCCGGCGTTGTTGATCAACACATCGATACGCCCGTGACGATCGAGCACTTCGGCGGTCGCCGCATCGCACTGATCCATTTCGGCTAGATCTGCGACGACGTACGATGCCTTGCCACCAGCGGCGACGATGCGCTCAACCACGCCCTTGAGCTCTTTCTCGCGCCGCGCTACGACCACTACGGTCGCGCCGAGCTCGCCAAGCTCCGTGGCGAGCGCCGCACCGATGCCGCTCGAACCACCGGTCACCAGTACGACTCGGTCGGCGAAGTACCGCCGTCGGACCCGTTCCATATCCACGAAGGGATCGAGGTTCTTTGCGTAGTAATCCCAAACCAACGGGATGTACTCGGTGGCCGGGGGAAACCGAACGTCCGCGGCGGCGCTTGCTTCCTCAAACTGCGCGGTGTCGAACTTGGCACGAGGAAGCGACTCCATGGCTAGGTCGGGCAAGCCAAGCTCACGAGCCATTTCCGAGCGGTAGTATTTGAACGTGCCCGTCTGCTGGAGCATTTGCAGCATGGGAATGGAGGCGAGTTTGCGCGCCATGCGGTTTTCGATCAGCCGGGGGCCGCGCGCGACTCGGCTCGCCAGGTCGAGCGCTTGCACCAGCGATGGCGAGCTCGGATCGAAGACGTGGAACGTCTTACCATCATGCCCTGGCGCAAACGCGAGGGCATCGATCGCGTCGGCGACCTTGTCGACCGGCGCGAGCGGTAGGCTTCCAAGCGAGGGCATCGGGATGCGGACCCATGGAGGCAACATCTCTCGAAGAGCACTGACGACTGCGAGACCGAAGTAGAAGCCGTCGATGCGATCGGCGGCGCCGGTGCGGGTATCGCCGATGACCGCGCCCGGGCGATAGATGCGAAGCCGCGAAAGCCCGGCTTCCCGAACGAGCTTTTCGGATTCGAACTTGGTGCGGTGGTATGCATGCGCGAACCCCTGCCCCACGGAAAAGTCCGTCTCTTTGAAGTCCCCCTTGTGCTTTCCGGCGACTGCGATCGAGCTCACGTGGTGAAAGCAGCCGTCGAAGCCTCGCTCTTTCAGCCACGAAAGCAGGTTTCGGGTCCCGCCGACGTTGGCCCGCTCGAGATCTTCGTCGGAGGCCGTCATGTCATAGAGCGCGGCCAAGTGAAATACGTGGCCGAACCTCACGTCCCGCGGCTCGCCTGACGACAAACCCAGGCCCGGCGTCGTGGCGTCACCTTCGAGCAGGACGATGCCCTCACCTGCCATTTCGAGATCAC
>CAJIBX010000286.1_pt1 | contig 9280 bp, 10 predicted proteins | sample 9199471 | NCBI WGS metagenome assembly CAJIBX01 (sample SAMEA7708317, study PRJEB35096) | sediment metagenome | biome: marine neritic benthic zone biome [ENVO:01000025]; feature: sediment [ENVO:00002007]; material: shallow marine sediment [ENVO:03000034] sea grass bed [ENVO_01000059] ...
GGCACGACCGCGAAGATCACCCCCGACATCGAGGGTGCGAGTCAAGAAGCCACCGTGCTTTCGCAGACCGAAGGCGCCTGGAAGATCGTGCTTCGCGAAAGCGTGCCGGAGAACGTTCGGCAACAGCTCTATCAGATCTACCGACGCGCCCGCCTTCGCGAGCGCAAAGCCGGGAGCGAACAGCCCTGACTACGCGCGGTGCGGCCCTGCGAGCTTGCGCGCCAGCTTGAGCACCAGCAAGTACGCGATGCCGCCTCCGATCCAAAGCAGGAGCTCGAAAGGCCACAGGTTGTGTGAGGTGGGGTCGTTGGCGATGCCGATCACGATGATCAGCACTGCGATGATCAGCGCGAGGGAGGGCAGCGCGGCGACCACTCGTTGGCCCGTCGTCTCGGTGCCCCTGAGTGCGCGGACCTGCAGGAACGCAAAGCCACCCACAAGAGCGAGGATCAATCCCATCATGATCCAGTCGATCATCCGCTCTTCTCTGTGGAGATTGGAGTCACCCTGGGCCGCAGCGTGTGGTCGCAGGTTGACAGACCTCACCTAGTCCGCAGCAACAGCACGAGCCCGGGCACGTGGTGGGCGTCTCGGACGGGCAGTTGTTGGTGGCCGAGCAACATTGGTTCACCCCGGCGCCTTGAACGCAGTCACCCGGGCAGTTCTCTTCGGTTTCGCCGAGCTCACAGCTTCCGTTGCCGCAACCGAGAGGCACTATCGAGTCGCAGGGCGATGCGCAGTCACAGTTTGCGCCGCCGCAGTCGTAGAACATATCGCAGCGGTTGTCGTAGCAGCGATCATCGCTCGCTGAATCCACCGCGCCAGCGCAAGCGAATGTGATGCACCACGCGGCGACGCTATTGCAGTTGTCGCACGCCGCGGAGCCGACCAACGGGAGCCACGACGATGCGCCGCAGTTGTTCTGGTCGTAGCAAATGTCGTGGTCGGCGCAGCAGCCGAGCGTGCACTGCGTATCGGGGAACCAATCGCAACCCGGACTGTCTTTTTGAACGATCGACATGGCACCCGCATCTGCAGCGAGCCCGCCTGCGATGAACGCCGCGAGGCGATTGATCGCATAATTCGACGGAAGCTCGTCGTGCGACTCCGTGAAATCGATGACGGTGGCCTCGGACTCACCGGGGAACTCGATGATCACCCCGTCCCTGGTCGTCGTCAGCGTCAGCACCTCGTCTCCGTTTTCGTCGGTCACCGTGGTCGTAGCCGAATCACGGCCGCGATCGGTGCTCGCCGTAAAGGGTGTGCTGCCGTCGGTGAAGGTCTCTTCGGCCTCCCCGGCGCCACCGCCGCCACCTCCGCCGCATCCCGCAACCGCTGTCGGCAGTGCAATGACTAGAGCCCACATGATCGCCGCCGGTCCACCGAGCCTGCGCGACCTACCCAACCACCGGTTCTTGCCCAAGAGGCACCCCGTTTCTTCAGGAGAACGCCAGGCTACCCGCGTCGCGCGGCGACTGCAATAGACCGTCGAGGGAGTCGAGAACTATGGCAGGAAGCGAGCTTTTTCGCTTTCGCTGGGCACCCGACACTGGTCGAGCGTGCCCCAGATTCGGTGCCGGATCTTCGCGATGAAGCGGTAGCCGAGGTCCGCGAGGAACGCGGGGAAGACGCCGAGCCAAGCGATGAATCGCCACCGATCTTGGAGCTGACTGCAAATGCGAAACACGGCGCGCGAGCGCCATGTCACCCGCTCGTCGTCCCCGGCGCCCGCGTTCTCGACGAAGATGATCGCGTCGAGGTCTTCCGGCACTTCCGGATGGCGGGCAAGGATTGCCTTGGCGGTCTCACCCTGAAGTGGCGCGAAGAACAGACGACCCTCGGGATCGTGTCGCAAGAGCCACTGGACCGTGCGGTCACAAAAGCCGCATACCCCATCGTAGAGCACGAGTCGTGCGGGTAGCTGGTCCATACTATGAATATGGGTACGCCCCGGATTGATGTCCACCCCGTTCATTTCGCTAGGTACGGGCGGACGTCGATCGGACCTTTGCCCGGTGGCGCGTCGACCGCTGCAGCGAGGGCGTTGAGCTCCTTGGCACTCGGGTTCAGTCGGAGACCCGCGGCGATGACCTCTCGAGCGGCCGCCCGATCGCCGAAGCCAGCGAAGTACAACGCGTCCGCGTAGTGGTGCCAGATCAACTGGCTACGGGTCTCGCGGTCGGTGGGCTCTCCCAGGTCCTGGTAGAGCTGTTCCCAAAACGAGCTGTGCCATGCCAGCGCTTGCCGCTCGTCGGCGGTCGTGGTCCCGTCGGCAAGCACCTGGTGAAAGAGCCCGGCGGGTACCAGCGTTCGATAGACCGGTGGTGGCACGCGCACATCCATCTCGACAAACACGGGGCGTTCGGCGGCGAGACTCTGCAGCTCCGACGCTCGAACATTGCCCTCGAGCAGATAGCTGGTGAGCGCAGGTTTGAGCTCGGGCGCCTTCGCGATCAGTCGCTCGACCATGCCCGGATACGTAACGAACGGCAGCGCCACGAACGCAACATCCGGGCGTGATTGCTCTTCGGCCTCCCCGCCCCAAAAACGGAACAACGTTTGAGGGTTGTGCGCGAGGACGACTGCGTGATCCGGTAGGTCCCGCCGATACCCGTCGTCGAACACGTCGGTGTCGTCGAAGCGCGCGAGGGATGCGCTCTGTAGCGTTCGTGGGAACTGCGCGAGCGAAGCCACTGCGAGGAGCAGCGTCAGCGCGTGAGCGAAGCGAGGCTCATGCCCGCGGCTCTGGCCGAGCACCACGATCGCGATCGCCACGGCGGCGGCAGCGCACACCGATAGCCCCCCGAAGGCCAGCATGAGGTAGCCGAGCGCGTCGGGATTCGACCGGACGAAGCCGAGCCACGCCCTTGCGACGATGTACATCACCAAAACGCACGACCACACCCAGGCGATGCGGCGGCTCGTCGGTAGGCGCAGCATGAAATAGAGCCCGAGCACGCCGAGAAGCACCACACTCACATGCAGGCTTTCGACCAACGCGATCGCTACATCGCCAAAGCGCTCCCAGAGCGGTTGGTATTCGGTTTTCAGGCTCTTTTGAAACGCCTGCGCCGTGACCACCCAGAGCAAGCGGCCCGGCGAAGTCGGCTCGCCGAGATTGAGGTATGGGTCGTTTGCTGCCCGCAGAGGCAGATACAGATAGGCGACGAGGCCACCCAAGAGGTAGAGCGCGGACCGAAGCAGAGGACGAAGACCGAGCGTGCGAAGGACGCGAACGCACAGCGGCAACGCGGCAGGAAAGAGCAGGACCGCAAGGAAGTGATGATTGGCGAGCGCGAGACCCATGCAGAGCGCCGCCTGATGCAGCGGACCGAGATCTCGGGTCGGCCAACGCACTTCCTGGGTCAACAAGCGTTCGACCGCGACACAGAGCAGCGCCGCCTGGAGCCCGTACACCTCGGGTCGAACTGCCTGAAACCACCAAGCGTAACAACCGGCAGTCCACCACGATGCAGCGAGCGCAAGCGGCACACAAAGCCGGGGCGAGGTGAGCTCCGTCGTTTGCAGCGTGATCATCGCCGCCCGAAAGAGAGCGCCCGCGGCGATTGCGACGAGTAACCCACAGACGAGCGCGACGCGGAACGAAAGCGGCCCGAGCGGCACGAGGTTGGCAGCCGAAAGCACGAGGGCGGCGAGCGGGTGGCCCGGCGGGTGCGAGATCCCGAGATCCGCAGCGACCGCGACGAACTCACCCGTGTCGAACCAGTGTGCGTATCCCGATGCCGTGCCGATGTAGAAAAGGAATGGGACTGCGCCCGCGGCCAGCGTGGCTCGCGCATCGATCCGATCGCTCTCAGCCCCCATCACCGGGGATCATCGGCGGACCGTTCCCAACCGTCAAATCCGTGCGATAGTTCGCCGCATGCCAAAGCGGAAATACTGGCTGATGAAGAGCGAGCCCTATGTCTATTCGATCGACGACCTCGAGCGAGACGGCCGTGAGAGTTGGGAGGGTGTGAGGAACTACCAGGCCCGCAACTTCATGCGCGAGATGGCGGTCGGTGATTTGGCGTTCTTCTATCATTCGAGCGTGAATCCGCCCGGCATCGCCGGCGTGTGCAAGGTCGTCAAAGAGGCGTACGCGGATCCGACCCAGTTCGAGGAGAGCAGCGACTACTACGACCCCAAGTCGAAAAAGGACGCGCCTCGATGGTCGATGGTCGACGTGGAGTTCGTGGAGAAGTTCGCCGAGCCGGTGACGCTCGAACAGCTCAAAGCCGAGCCTCGGTTGAAGGATATGCGTGTGGTTCAAAAGGGGCGCCTCTCGGTACAGCCTGCCGAGAAGTCGCACTTCCAGCGCGTCCTCGAGATGGCTGGGGCCAAGACGAAGGCTTGATCCGATGAAGAGCCCTTCCTCAGCGCAGGCTACGATCGGCGTCATCGGTGACGTTCACCTCTTCTGGGACGACCACGATGTCCGCTACTTCAACAGCTCGGGATACGATCTGCTGGTGTTCGTGGGCGATATCGCGGGTTACAGCCAACGTGGCGGACTCAAGACCGCGCGCTCTATTGCGGGGCTTTCAGTCCCCACGTTCGTGCTACCCGGCAATCATGACGGCGTTCACGCGCTCCAGCTACTGTCGGAGATCATGCCGCGCGCTCGTCGGGCGCGTCGCGCCTTTTGCGCTGGTCAAGAGCAACGCTGCCAAGCCTTGGACAAAGCGTTGGGCGGCGTCGACGTCGTGGGTTACAGCCGGCACCGACTCGACCGTGAGGGCTGGTCACTGAACATCGTTTGCGCTCGGCCGCATTCGATCGGAGGCCGACGGGTGGCCTGTCAGCGCTATCTTGCACGGCGCTTCGGCGTCGATTCGATGGAGGGGTCTGCGCGCCGACTAAAGGAGCTCATCGACGCGTGCGACGATGCCCCGATCCTCTTCGTGGCGCACAACGGGCCCTTCGGCCTCGGCGATCGGGCCAATGATATCTGGGGCTGCGATTTTCGTGGGGCCGACGAGGATTGGGGCGACCGCGATCTGACCGAAGCGATCGCGCACGCTCGGGGCCAGGGCCGAAACGTGCTCGGTACGGTGGCAGGACACATGCATCGACGAAGCAAGAAGGGAGGCCTCCGACCGTCTCAGGTGACCCGCGACGGTGTGCTGTACGTGAACGCAGCCGAGGTGCCTCGTCACCGGCGCAGGGAAAACGGTCTCGAGCGTCACCACGTGCGGCTCGTGACCGATGGACGGCGGATGACTGCCGAGGACCTGTGGGTGTAGCGGTGGCCGCGCCCGTGATCGGAGTGTTCGTCGGGGGCCGTTCGAGCCGGATGGGCACGGCCAAAGGACGATTACTCGTGCCGGGAACCGACGAGACCATCATCGATACGCTGGTGTCTCTCGCTCAGTCGATCGGCGCGGAGCCGATTCTCGTCGGGGACGCCTCGGCGTATCACGACCTGGCGCCGACCGTGACGCGCGTCGAGGACGATCCGCCGGGCGCCGGACCGCTCGCGGGGCTCCACGCGGCGCTTTTGCATGCCACGCCCGCACCGCTGATCGCGGTTGCATGCGACATGCCCTTCGTCAGCGTCGAGGTGCTCGAGCTTCTTCGAGATTACCCGCCAGCTCCGGTCGTCGCCGCGCGTCGAACGGACGAGGCGCCATGGGAGCCTTTGCTTGCGCGTTATGAGCCAAACGCCGTGCTGCCGGTCTTGAAGCAAGCGCTCGCCGGTGGGGTACGCTCCTTTCAAAAGCTCTTTGACGCATTCTCGGTCACCCGACTCCAACCGGTGCCGATGGTGCTCGAGGCGCTCCAAGACTGGGATACGCCCGAGGACGTCCGTCATCCGAGCGACTGATCGATCCAGTCGTCGATCTGTTGCCAGCACGAGTCGAGCCATCGCACGCGAGCGGCGCGCTCCGACGGGATTTCGTTCGCGGGCACACGCCAGTACTTGACCTGGATGCGACGGTTGATCAGCGAGCCGTCGAACAAGGTTCGGATGTGGGAGAGCCGTTCGAGGCCGACGTGACCGATCAGCACGACGTCTATCTCGGGGCGGGCTGCGATCAGCGCTAGTGCACCACCGAGGCGCGGCGGCAACAGGTGTCGCAAGTCCCTCACACGATCATAGCGTTGCGGGTCGCTACCGTTGCGCACGCGGTTGAGTGCGCGTGTACGCTTTTCATCGCTGAACCGCGTGCCTTCGGGGTAGATCATCGCGGCTTCGTCCTCGCCGAGCCGTTGGGCCATGTTCCGGACGACGGCGATCTCGCGGGCACTGTCGGTTGCGGATCGATCGACGAAAACGTTGCCCAGACGATGGCCGACCACATCGAGGCAGGGATCGGCAAGGAGCTCGCGCTTGAGCACGTAGCGGAGGTGGAGGTCGCGCGTGGAAGAGATCAGCACTGCCGGAAGCAGCGTGTCGACGATGCTTGCGTGGCGCATGAACACCAACAGGTGCTCCTTACCGAACAGCTCATCGCCCTCGATCGAGACCGATATATTGAAGATGTTCTTCACGCCCGCATACAGCATCTGCGCCCAACGACACTGAAGGCGAAAATTCGCCTCGAAATAGGCAGCGGGCGAGCGACCCGTCCATGGGCCGCGCGTGAGCCAGAGCCAAAACGCACTTACCAAGCCAATGCTTTCCCAGAGGAGGTACCACGCGCCAAAGAGCAGTAGCCGCACCGTCGGCCATGACCGACGGACGACGAGGTCACGCGCGCCTGCGAACAGCAAGAGCACGGGCAACGAGGCCAATACGATGACCGTGCCGACTAGATAGGTCGGGATCGTCACCATGCGGCGCAAGACCCGGCCTGCATCCTTCAGCGGCGGAGCCCACGACTGGGCGCGATGCGAAACGGCGGTTTGCTCGACGGGGGTCATCAACCACCATAATAATAGCACTGTTCGACGGGACGCGGTCCCGACCACAGGCTAGGCTCCACCTGCCATGGAACTCCCGCAGGCGTTGACCAGGACCTTGCTCGACATCACCCGGATTCCAAGTCCGATCGGTGAGGAAAGGGCGCTCTGCGACCACGTCGAGAATCGCCTGAGCGCATCGCTCGGCTCCGAAGCGATCACGCGCTTTCACGACAGCTTGATCGTGCACGTTGCACAGCGTCCAGGGCAACCCCGGGTCGCGCTCGTCGGGCACCTCGACACCGTGCGGACCCAACACGATGGCGAGCCCCGCATCGAAGGAAACCGGCTCTATGGACCGGGGTCAGCGGACATGAAGTCGGGCCTCGCTCTGATGATCGAGCTCGCCGAGCGCCTCGACCGCGACGCGCTCCCCTATGACTTGACGATGGTGTTCTACGAGCGGGAGGAGGGGCCGTTCGAGGAAAACCGCCTCGGCCCCATCCTCGAGGCGTTCGAGGAATTGCGTTCGCTCGATCTCGCGGTCTGTTTGGAACCGAGCGACAACGAGATGCAACTCGGTGCGATGGGCTCCGTCCATGCCACCCTCGTCTTTGCCGGACGTTCGGCCCATAGCGCACGTCCGTGGCAAGGGGACAATGCTCTCTACAAGGCAGCCGAGTTCCTCGTCGATCTCTCCAAGAACGAGCCGCGTGAGATCACCATCGAGGGTCACAGCTTCAAGGAGGTCATGACGGCCACGCTCATGGAGGGCGGCCGCGCGCGAAACGTCGTTCCCGATCATGCGGAGATCAACGTCAACTACCGCTTTGCACCCGGCCGGACGCCACTCGAAGCTTTCGAGGACTTGCGACAGCTCGTTGGCGACCGAGCTCAAGTGCACGCGACAGATCTCTCACCCGCCGGCCATCCGCACGCAGGCGATCCACTCATCCGTCACCTGGCGAGCTGTGGAGTCGCATCGGTGAGAACCAAGCGCGCCTGGACCGACGTGGCTCGCTTCGATGCGGTCGGTGTGCCGGCGGTCAACCTCGGCCCGGGCAACAACAGCCAGGCCCATCAACCAAATGAATACACCGAGCTCGATCTCATCGAGCAAGGCTATGCAATCTTCGAGCGATTCCTAACGACCGAGCCAGCTACTTAGACGCAGCCTGCATGGTGCACCGCGCGCGCGCTTTGAACTCGCGGGCAGGCGAGTTGGTGCGGGTGACGACACTCTCTTCTTGGCTGGGCTTCACCACTAGTTTGTACTCGGGCGAAGGGTCCACGTCCGTGGAGACGTAGCAAGTGACCGTCTGGTCGCAGCCGTTCCTCACATACACGGTGTGATGATAGGCCAGGCCTTTGTACTGCGCCTGACCGCTGACACTGACGCAGCTCGGTACCGGAGGTGGGTCGCCTTCGGCAAGCACCACCGTGGCGGCGAAGAAAACGACGGCAAGGGCTGACAATGCTCGTAGCATGCTCTAATTCTGCGGGTATGACGTGGTCGCGCAAGCCGACGGCGGTTTGTCTGGCGATGGCCCTCTTCCTGGTCATTCCGGCCTGCGGGTCCAAGCAAAAGCCACCGCCTCCACCGAAATCACCGCCCCCGGCGGCCGAAGAACCACCAGAAGAGCCGGCCGAGGCCCAGCTCCAGGCGGACTGCTTCGAGGGCGACCAAGACGCCTGCGACAAGTTAGGACATTGATTTACGGTCGAGGTGCTACTCGAGCGTCTTGATCTTCAGCTCGAGGAGTTGCGCAGGGTCGACTCGGTTGGGCGCGCCGGTCATCAGGTCGTTGGCGCGCTGCGTCTTTGGAAATGCGATCACGTCGCGGATGGAGTCTGTCTCCGCTGCGAGCATGGCAATGCGATCCATGCCGCAGGCGATTCCACCGTGCGGTGGCGCGCCGTAGGTGAGTGCATCGAGCAGAAATCCAAACTTCTCGCGCGCCTCATCGTCGCTCAGGCCGATCACGTTGAAGACCTTCTTTTGGACGTCGGGGTCGTGAAGGCGAATCGAACCGCCCGCGATCTCGAAGCCGTTCAATACGAGGTCGTATCGGTAACAGAGCACCTTGCCCGGGTCACTATCCAGCAGCGGGATGCACTCGTCGTGCGGGCGCGTGAATACATGGTGCGCGGCTTCGAACCGTTTGGCTTCTTCGTTCCAGTCGAACAGTGGCGGGTCGACCACCCACAGGAAGTTCCATTCGCCGCCGCTGCCGGTCTCGGGGATGAGGCCGAGTTTCTTCGCAAGGTGGATCCGTAGATTGGCCATCACCGTGTGAACCTTGTCAGCCGGACCGAACTGGAAAAAGATCAGGTCGTCTTCTTTGGCGCCGACCGCAGCGTTGACCGCCTGACGGAACTCAGACGTCACCATTTTTGCAAGCGGGCTTTGCGTCCAGTTGCCGGAGCCGTCGAC
>CAJIBX010000124.1_pt1 | contig 9271 bp, 7 predicted proteins | sample 9199471 | NCBI WGS metagenome assembly CAJIBX01 (sample SAMEA7708317, study PRJEB35096) | sediment metagenome | biome: marine neritic benthic zone biome [ENVO:01000025]; feature: sediment [ENVO:00002007]; material: shallow marine sediment [ENVO:03000034] sea grass bed [ENVO_01000059] ...
CACCAGGAGACCAGCTTCTCCGCTGACGAGACCGAGGGTGACCATTGCCTCCACAGCGCAAACGGCGATTGCGAGCTTCGGGCGACCGGCTTCACGCCCCTTCAGGGCTCGCTCGAGTCGATCGAGGACTACATGGTGCCGATCATCAAGACCGACCCGTGCACCGCCTGCCGTGGCTACTCGGTGATTCTCGTCACTGACGGTGTGGAGAGCTGCGGCGGCGATCCCGTTCCACAGGCGACGCGCCTGCACGACACGCTCGGGATCGAGGTCTTCGTGGTTGCGGTGAGCGTGTTGATGGAAGAGGAAGCAGCTCTCAATGCGCTTGCACAAGCGGGATCCGGCGGCGCTCGCAATGCGACCTTCGTCGATGCGCCAGCGGAGCTGGTCCCCGCGCTGACCGACATCATCGCGGGCTCGATCAAGTCGGAAACCTGCGATGGCGAGGACGACGATTGCGACGGCGAAATCGATGAAGGATTTCCCGGGCTCGGCGACGATTGCGACGACGGAGAGCTCGGGATCTGTCTCGGCACGGGCACGATCGAGTGTCGCGCCGATGAAACCGGCACGGAGTGCAACATTTCCGACCCCGGAATGATGCCCGGCACAGAGGTGTGCAACGATCTCGACGACAACTGCAACGGTCTGGTGGACGAGGGCTTGATCTGCACTGGTTGCGTGCCGACTGGACCCGAGGTCTGTGACGGCGAGGACAACGACTGCGACGGCGCGATCGACGAAGACGATCCGTTCCTTGGGATGCCCTGCGGTGAGGACACCGGCGAGTGCGAGTTCGGCGTGTACCAGTGCATCGGTGGGATGCTTCAATGCGTCGGTGGCGTCGGACCCCGTGACGAGGTGTGCAACGGTCTCGATGATGACTGCGACGGCGAAGGCGATAACCTCGCACCTTGTCCCGATTTGAGCGCCTGCATCGCGGGCGTGTGCAGAAATCCCTGCGCCGATGGCGAGTTCCCATGCCCGCCGGGACTCGAGTGCGTGACCGTTCCGGAGGTGCCCGGCGATTTCTGCATCGTTACGCCGTGCTCGGTCTGTCTGTCTGGTGAGCTGTGCATCGAGGACGAGTGCGTCGATGCGTGCTCCCTGGTTGAATGCGACGAAAACGAGACCTGCATCGTCGGGGTCTGCCGCGATTGCAACAGCCTGGGCTGTCCGGCCGGTCAGATCTGCTTCAACTCCGAATGCGTCGACGACCCCTGCGATGGAGTGACGTGCGATGAGGGCGAGAGCTGCTTCGAAGGGGAGTGCAAGATCTCGTGCGACGATCGCCAGTGTCCGGACGGGCAACTCTGTGGACCAAACCAGCAGTGTCAGAATGATCCATGCGCTTCCGTGTTCTGTCCGCAAGCGCAGTACTGTGAAGACGGCGAGTGCAAAGACGACCCCTGCGAAGAGGTGACCTGTCCAATGGGAACCGTCTGTGCAGCGCAAGTGGGATGCATTGGTGATCCCTGCGAGCTCACGGTGTGCGCGGCAGGCCGGGCATGTGTCGTCAAGCCGGACGGCTCTGCGCAGTGTGTCGTCACGGGGCAGATTCCCGGAACGGAGGAGTTCGTGTTCGCCACGGGCGGCGGTGGCTCGCTTTGTGAATCACGCATCGCAGCTCGCGGGGATCTCTCCGGAGCGAGCTGGCTTCTCTTGTTGGGCGCTGGTGTGGCGCTCCGCCTCCGACGAGGCCGCCGATGAGAGTGGCCGTGGTCCTGGCCCTGCTTCTGGCGGTCACAGGCTGCGAGCTCAATCCGTATTGCCTGAACTGCCTCGGTCCCGGCGATGGAGGCGATTCGGACGACGGCGGGGATGACGGTGGCGGCCCCGACGGTTCGATCGACGGGGGCACCGACGGCGGAACCGATGGAGGCAGTTGCATTCCGATCGATGAAGCGTGCAACGGGCTCGACGAAGACTGCGATGACCTGATCGACGAGGACTTCGATCTCGACACCGATCCACTCAACTGCGGTCAATGTGGCGAAAGCTGTTTGGTCCCGAATGCCGAAGTGGAGTGCGTGGCAGGCGAGTGTGGCATCGTCGATTGCCTTCCCGGCTTCGCCAATCTCGACGATGGGGAACCGGGGTGCGAGTACCAGTGTCCGGTGTTTCCCACGACCACCGAGCAATGCAACGGGCTCGATGACGACTGTGACGGCGAGGAAGACGAGGTAGCCGAGCTTCCGCCGCCACCGGATCCTTCGAGCGTGTGTCGTGTGACCTCCGGCACGCCGTGCCAGGGGGTCACCTTGGTGTGCGACAAGCGCAATGGTCTGGGGACTTGGTTTTGTGACTACTCCGATGAGGTCGAGTTCGATCCAGCCGTACCGAACGGTGTCGTTGCGGAAGAAACCAAGTGCGACGGTTTCGATGGGGACTGTGACGGTGTCGCCGACGATTTCTTCGGCGACCTCGGGGACGACTGCGATGATGGGAATCTCGGCCTGTGCAGGGATGAGGGCCTCGTCGTCTGCGATCCCACCGATGACTCACAGACCATCTGCGATTTCGACCTTGGGGCCAATCCGACGCCGGGTGCTCCCTTTGCCGAGGTTTGCAACAACATCGACGACAACTGCGACGGCGTCATCGACAACTCCGACCCACTGGATCCGGCGCGAATCATCGATGACATGGTCAACATCGATCCGCCCGGGCCGCTCGATTTCTGGATCTATCGGTACGAGGCTTCACGCGTCGACGCGAGTGACACGGATGCGGGCGTTCTGACGACTCGCGCGTGTTCGCAAGAGGACGTGTTGCCGTGGACGACAGTGGGTTACGACGCGGCAGCGGAGGCGTGTGACGACGCCGGTTTCCGCCTTTGCAGCGCCGAGGAGTGGTTGGCGGCGTGCGAGGGTGTCGCCGCCAATCTCTATCCGTACGGGACCTCCTATGAAGCAGCCACGTGCAACGGAGCGGACTTCGATCCGATTCCCGGTCTGCCCGTCGACCACATTCTTCAGCCAACGGGTGAGATGGCGATGTGCGTGTCGGCGGACGGCATCGAGGACATGTCGGGCAATGTGAAGGAATGGACCAACGACCCTCAGGGCATGTCGGGCGGCTTCACGATATACACCACTCGCGGCGGGTCCTATGAGTCGCCTGCGCTCGGCCTCACCTGCGCCACGGTCCTGTCCCAGGCCAGGGCCGACACCGCCCTCCCGACCCTCGGCTTCCGCTGCTGCTCCGATACGGCCCCTTGATGACGGGCGGGCCGCTTGACGGAGGGCCCCGGGCACCCTAGATATAGGACCATATAGGTCCTATATAAAATGCTAAGAATTTCCAGGCTCACCGATTACGCGATCGTGCTGGCAAGCCACCTCTGCGAGAGCGAGGGCCCGCATGCCGTGCGCGATCTCGCGGCCGCCACGGGCATTCCCCAGCCCACCGTCAGCAAGGTTCTCAAGCAGCTCACGCGGTCTGGGGTGGTCGAGTCGCAGCGCGGCGCCCACGGTGGCTACAAGCTCGCACGCTCCGCGGAGGGTATCGGCATCGATCAAGTCATCGCGGCGATAGAGGGTCCCATTGCCGTGACCGAATGTACGGATGAAGAGAGCGACACCGATTGCGAGTACGAAACCAACTGCGGCGTCCGCACGAACTGGCAAAAGATCAATCTTGCGGTCCAGCAGGCGCTCAGCTCCATCACGGTAGCCGATATGGCACGCGCGACCGCACCAAGCCTGGTGCCACTGACCAAATCGGCAGCCGACGCCGATCGCAAACGCCGTGTCCTCGAGACGGAAGAGGCCTAACCCATGTCCACATCAACACAGAAGATCGAAGACATCCTCGACAGAGGCTACGACGCCGGCTTCGTCACCGACATCGAGCAAGAGTACGCGCCCCCCGGGCTCGATGAAAGCATCGTCGCGTTCATCTCGGCGAAGAAAGACGAGCCCGAGTGGTTACTCGAATGGCGTCTTCGCGCATATCGGCATTGGCTCACGATGAAAGAGCCGACTTGGGCAGCCGTCGATTATCCACCCATCGACTATCAGGACGCCTGCTACTACGCCGCACCCAAGTCGAAAGACGACGCCCCAAAGAGCCTCGATGAGGTCGACCCCGAGCTCCTCGAAACCTACGAAAAGCTCGGTATTCCGCTCCACGAGCGCGAGATTCTCGCGGGCGTCGCTGTCGACGCGGTGTTCGACAGCGTCTCAGTCGCCACGACGTTCAAGGAAAAGCTCTCCGAGGTCGGAGTCATTTTCATGTCGTTCTCAGAGGCGGTTCGGGAGCACCCCGAGCTCATTCGCGAGTACCTCGGCAAGGTCGTCCCCTATACCGACAACTTCTTCGCCGCGCTGAACAGCGCTGTCTTCAGCGATGGCTCGGTTGTGTACATTCCAAAGGGCGTGCGTTGCCCGATGGAGCTGTCGACGTACTTCCGAATCAACGCCGCCAACACTGGGCAGTTTGAACGTACGTTGATCGTCGCCGACGAAGGGAGCTACGTGAGCTATCTCGAGGGCTGCACTGCACCCATGCGGGACGAGAACCAGCTCCACGCGGCTGTCGTCGAGCTCGTCGCGCACAAGGACGCCCAGATCAAATACTCGACCGTCCAGAACTGGTACCCCGGCGACGAGGACGGCAAGGGCGGTATCTACAATTTCGTCACCAAGCGTGGCCTTTGTGAGGGAGCTCGCTCGAAGATCAGTTGGACGCAGGTCGAGACCGGCTCTGCGATCACCTGGAAATACCCGAGCTGCATTCTCAAGGGTGATGACTCGGTCGGCGAGTTTTACTCGGTCGCGCTGAGCAACCACCGCCAGCAAGCCGACACCGGCACCAAGATGATCCATCTCGGAAAGAACACCCGGTCGACGATCATCTCCAAGGGGATCAGCGCCGGCCACGGTCGGCAGACCTATCGGGGCGGGGTTCGCATCGGCAAGGGCGCCACGGGAGCGCGCAACTACACGCAATGCGATTCGTTGCTCATCGGCGACCGCTGTACGGCGAACACGGTTCCGTACGTCGACGTCAAGAACAGCACGGCCCAGCTCGAGCACGAGGCGACGACGTCACGCATCGGTGAAGATCAGCTCTTCTACTGCAGACAACGCGGACTCTCCGAAGAGGATGCGGTGAGCCTCATCGTCAATGGGTTTGCGAAGCAAGTGCTCAAGGAGCTCCCGATGGAGTTTGCGGTCGAAGCGCAGAAGTTGCTCGGAGTCAGTCTAGAAGGAGCGGTTGGCTAACATGCTCAAAATCGAAAACCTCCACGTCTCGGTCGAGGGCAAGCCCATCTTGAAGGGTATCGACCTAGAGCTCCCGGCAGGGCAGGTGCACGCGGTCATGGGGCCCAACGGTTCCGGCAAGAGCACGCTCGCGTATGTGCTTGCCGGTCGCGATGGCTACGAAGTGACTGAGGGCAGGGTGCTCTACCAAGGCGAGGACCTCCTCGAGATGGCGCCCGAAGCCCGCGCTGCCAAGGGCGTGTTTCTCGGCTTTCAGTATCCGGTCGCGATTCCGGGCGTGAGCAACATGTACTTCTTGAAAGCGGCTCTCAACGCGATTCGAAAAGAGCGCGGCGAGGCGCCGCTCGATGCGATCGATTTCATGCGCCTGTCGAAAGAGAAGGCCAAGCTCGTTCAGCTGAGTGACGACTTGATGAAGCGCGCCGTCAACGATGGCTTCAGTGGCGGCGAGAAGAAACGAAACGAGATCTTTCAGATGGCGGTGCTCGAACCATCGCTTGCGGTGCTCGATGAAACCGACTCCGGCCTGGATATCGACGCGCTCAAGACCGTCGCCGAGGGGGTCAACGCGATTCGTGCGCCCGAGAGGTCGGTCCTTCTCATCACCCACTACCAGCGGTTGCTGGATCACATCGTGCCAGATGCAGTGCATGTGCTCATCGACGGTAGGATCGTCGAGTCCGGAGACAAAAGCCTGGCTCTGCACCTCGAAGAAAAAGGCTACGCGAACATCGTGGAGGCTCAGCCGTGAGCACCTCCACTACGGATTCCTTCTTGGGAGAGGCACGCGAGACGCGCGCCGAACCGACGTGGCTGCGAGAGATGCGGGCCACCGCATCCAAACGCGTGCGCGAAGAGGGGCTGCCGACCAGGAAGACCGAGGCTTGGCGCTTCACGCCGATCGCGCCGATCACGGAGCACGACTATGCGCGCGTCTCCCCGGAGATCGAGATCGGAAAGCACATCCCCGAGGGCGTCGAGGTTAGGAGCCTGGCCACGGTGTTGCGTGACGAACCGGAGCTCGTCGAGGAACATCTCGGGCGCTACACGGATGATTCGCACTTCGCCGGGATAAACTCCGCCTTGTTCGAAGACGGTCTCTTCGTTCGCGTCCCCGCAGGAACCGCTTCCGATGGCGCGCTTCATGTGCGTCACCTCGGTGCCGAGTTGCCCGACGCCACCGTGAGTTACCCCAGAATTCTGGTGTTGGTCGAGGCCAACGCGAGCTTGCGTCTGGTGGAGCAATGCGTCGGACGACGCCAGGCACCGCACCTCACGAACCTGGTGTCCGAGATTATGATCGGGCGGAACGCCAAGGTTGATCATATCCGCATTGAGGAGGACTACGGACTTCACGTCGCGCGTGTGGAGGTCCATCAGGAACGCGACAGTCGTTATCGCTCCCACGTGGTGACGCTTGGAGCCAAGCTGCTCCGGTTGGACATCCGTGCCGTCCTCGATGGTCCTGGCGCTGAGTGCCTTCTCAATGGGGTGTATCGCGTGACCGGCACCGAGCTGGTCGACCACCACACGGTAGTCGAGCACGCGAAGCCGCGATGCTTCAGTCGCCAGAACTACCGTGGTGTTCTCGATGGCAAGGGACAAGCCGTTTTCGATGGCATCGTTCGAGTTCATCGCGATGCCCAAAAGACCGAAGCACACCAGGAGAACCGCAACTTGCTCCTCTCCGACAGCGCGACCGTGCACACCAAGCCACATCTCGAGATCGATAACGACGATGTGATTTGCAGCCATGGCGCCACGGTCGGGTCGCTCGATGAAGCTCAGCTCTTTTATCTGCGTACCCGGGGCCTTTCCGAGGAGATGGCTCGGGCCGTGCTGACGTTCGCTTTCATGCGATCGGTGGTCGACGAGATCGACGATACCCCCGTACGCGACGAGCTGCTGATTCGTCTCCGCGAGAAACTGCCCCATGCGGACCTGTTGGAGGAGTTGCTATGAGGGCCGTACCCGCACGCCGTGAGCGTCCTGGCCTCGATGTCGTGCGTCTTCGTGAAGACTTCCCGGCGTTGCATCAAAACGTGCACAAAAAGCCGCTGGTCTACCTCGACAGCGCTGCCACGAGTCTCAAGCCGCAGTCGGTAATCGACACCGTCGCCGACGTGTACGCCCGTGATTGCGCCAACATCCATCGGGCGGTTCACCTGCTGTCACAGCGTGCCACTCAGCGGTACGAGGGCGCGCGCGAGAAGGTTCGCGCATTCCTCAACGCCGCGAACACCGAAGAAGTGATCTTCACCCGCGGTACCACCGAGTCGGTCAATCTCGTCGCGCAGAGCTGGGGCCGTACGAACCTCGGACCAGGCGACGAGATCGTGCTCACCGGACTCGAACACCACTCGAATATCGTTCCGTGGCAGCTGGTCTCCAAGGCGACCGGCGCCGCGCTGGTCGTCGTTCCGGTGACCGACAGCGGCGAGGTTCCGCTCGACTCCCTCAAGGAAAGGCTCGGACAGAAGACCAAGATCGTCGCGACCACCCACGCATCCAACACGCTGGGTACGATCTTGCCAATCGCGGAGATCGCTCGTCTCGCCCATGAACACGACGCGCTAGCTCTGTTCGATGGCGCCCAGGGCGCGCCCCACCTCGGCGTCGACGTCCAGGCGGCCGATTGCGACTTCTACGCGTTCAGCGGTCACAAGCTCTATGGACCGACCGGCATCGGGGTCCTGTATGGCAAGAAAGCACTCCTCGATGCGATGCCGCCGTACCAGGGCGGCGGCGACATGATTCGTTCGGTTACGTTCGAAGAGACCCTGTACAACGATCTTCCCTACAAGTTCGAAGCCGGTACCCCGAACATCGCTGGGGCGATCGGGCTCGGCGCCGCCGTCGATTACATGAACGCCATCGGTCTCGACGCGATTCGCGATCACGAGCAGAGGCTCCTGGCGTACGGAACCTCGGCCCTTCGCACAATTTCGGGTCTGCGGCTCATCGGAACCGCGTCCCGCAAGCTCGGCGTGCTTTCATTCGTGATGGAAAGCGCGCATCCCCATGACATCGGCACCATCGTCGATGCCGAAGGGGTCGCCATTCGCACGGGCCATCACTGCACGCAGCCGCTTATGGAGCGCTTTGGTATTGCAGCGACGGCGCGCGCATCTTTCGGTCTCTACAATACCGAGGCCGACATCGACGCGCTGGTCCGCGCGCTCCAGAAAGTAACGGAGTTGTTCGGCTGATGGATATGCGCGAGCTGTACCAGGAGCTCATCCTCGACCACGGTCGAAATCCACGGAACCACGAGTTCCCCGAGCCGAGCAACCGCGAGGGGCGGGGGTACAACCCGCTGTGTGGCGACAAGATCACCTTGCGCGTGCAGCTCGACGGGGACGTGATCTCGAACATCGGATTTCGAGGGGAGGGCTGCGCGATCTCGCAGGCGTCGTCGTCGACCATGACCGAAGCGGTAAAGGGCAAGACGGTCGCCGAGGCCGAGGCGCTGTTCGACAAGTTCCACGGCCTGGTGACGGGCGAGGGTGAGGCCGACCTCGACGAGCTCGGCAAGCTGGCGGCGTTTGCCGGCGTCGGGGAGTTCCCGATGCGGGTGAAATGCGCAACGCTCGCTTGGCACACGCTGAAGCAGGCACTGGCCGACGGCCAGGGGGTCGCGAAGACGGAGTGAACGATGACTGACGAGAAGGACGACATCGAGCGACTCAAGGTTCACAAGATCCATCCAGACACGGCAAGCCACGTCTTCTTGCCGCAAATGGGTGCTGAACCGCGGGTGGCGGAGCCCGTCGAGGACGCGACGTGGAGCTCGGGCGAGACTCCCACCGAGGATGTGAGCCCGGAGGTTCTGCGCGAACGTATCGTCGCGTCGATCAAGACCATCTTTGACCCAGAGATCCCCGTGAACATCTACGACCTCGGCTTGATCTACGATGTCGCGGTGAGCGGCGGCGATGTCGAGGTGAAGATGACGCTGACGGCGCCCGCGTGCCCGGTCGCCGGTATGCTCGTACAGGAGGTCGCTGAAAAGGTCGGCCGCGTCGAGGGCGTCGCCAAGTCGC
>CAJIBX010000054.1_pt1 | contig 9253 bp, 8 predicted proteins | sample 9199471 | NCBI WGS metagenome assembly CAJIBX01 (sample SAMEA7708317, study PRJEB35096) | sediment metagenome | biome: marine neritic benthic zone biome [ENVO:01000025]; feature: sediment [ENVO:00002007]; material: shallow marine sediment [ENVO:03000034] sea grass bed [ENVO_01000059] ...
CGTCCACCACGCAAACGCAGCCGCCGCCAACGGCAAGATCTATATCGTCGGTGCGCTCCAGTCGAACTCGTTCACGCCCATCGGCAATGTGTGGGAGTACGATCCGGTCGCCGACGACTGGACCCCAAAGAGCCCGTTGCCGGACCTCTTTGAGCGTGGCGCATCAGCGGTCGGCGTCATCGACGGCGTCATTTATATCGCAGGGGGCTCCGGCGCCGGTGGCACGGTCGCTCACTTGACCTCCTACGATCCCCAAAGCGACACGCACGACACCACGCTCGCTCCGATGCCCGAAGTGCGCGATCATCTGGTCGGCGCGGGCATTGGCGGCAAGTTCTATGCAATCGGCGGTCGTGCCGTATTTCCGGGGACCAATGCTCGCGTCGACGAGTACGATCCGGTCGGCGATTCATGGACGCCGCGCGAGCCGATGCCCACCGCGCGCGGTGGGATGGCAGGCGGCGTCGTTGATGGCAAAGTCATCGTCGTCGGTGGCGAAGGCAACGACAACTCGAGCGGGGTGTTTCCTCAAACAGAGATGTACGACCCGCAGGCAAACGCGTGGACGTCTCTCCCCAACATGCGCACTCCTCGTCACGGCATGAACGCGGCCGGCTACCAGGGCAAGCTCTATGTTCCCGGCGGCGCGATCGACCAGGGGTTTGGAGCGGTCGACACGTTTGAAGTCCTCACTCCGGGTCTATAGCCCCTTCGCCTCTTCCGCAGTGCGGCCGTCTTCTTCGATCAGGCTGTGGGCGGTGCGGTAGCTTTCGTATGTCCCTGACCAGCCTCGATCGACGTCGCGCACTTGCGACTCGAGTTTCGCTCTTTTCCTGTCGATCCGCTTCTGGCATCTCTTCAAGTCTGGGACGTGGCGCGTCGTTTTGCGGATCCAGTCCTTCGACTCCGCAAAGCGCTCCGTGTTTCGGCGAACGGTTTCGAGGTCGACCTTCTTCTTGGACGCCAACTGAGGCCGCGCACCGATCACGTAGGTTCGGCCCGCGGCAAGCTTCAATTGCAGGCGCTCGAGATGTGCCCGCCGAGTCCCCGCAGCGACGTAAAGGACGTGCTCGCCGGGCTCGAGCTCGAGGATCACGTGCCGGTTCTGCTTGAACTCCGTCAGACAGCGCAGTTTCTTGTCGATGACGCGGAACTTGACGGTCCTGCTACCTGCGCGGTCCCGCACGAACACGACGAGCGCTTTGTCCGGTGGCGCGACGAAAGAAGCGTCCTCGGCCGCGGGCGGCGGCTTGGCCAAAACCCAGGACCCCGTGACGGCCAGTGAGAGAGCGGCGACGAGTGCAATCCTCGGAGTAGTCATCTTGGGCTAGCGCCCGCTACTTCGGAATGATCATGGCCGACTGGCCCGCCTTCTTGAGCTTCTTCTCCGCCTTCTTCGCCTTCTTCTCTTTTACTGAGAGCTTCGGCTTGTTTTTTGTTTCGGTTCTCTTGCGATTCTTACTCATGAGCTGCCTCCGTTGTTCGCTTGGGGCGCCGACAGGCTGAGAACCTGTTCCGTGCAACGCACCCTACCACGATGGGGCACACTCAGGTGAGATGGCGTCGGGCCACGCGGCGGCGCCGGATCGCCCACCCCAGCCCAAACCCGAGCACGACGAGCCACCAAAGCGGCGAAGTGCTCGTGCCCGTCGTGCGACAACCGCAACCACCGCCGCCACCGGGACCGGGACCGCCATCCGCGCCACCGTCCACGCCGCCGTCAGTCACCGTCTCGTCCACCGTGAGAGTTGCGGTCGCGGCATCTGCGACCGCCACGCCACTCGATGTGAGCTCGGTGGTGACGTTTTCGTAGTCGCCGGCGGCCGCACCGGTGGGCACCTCGACGGTGACGCCGAACGTGCACGAGCTTTCCGCCTCGAGCGTGCCGCCCCGCAGCGTGACCACCGAATCTCCGCTGAGCACGGATCCCACACCGCAGACGTCGTTGATGGGCGTATCGATCGAGGCCAGCCCACTCAGCGCCGCGTCCAGATCGTCGGCGAAGTTGAGGTCGGGCAAGGCGCTGGCGCTCAGATTTTCGACGGTGAAGGTGAGCATCGTGGTCGCGCCCGGCGCGGCCGAGCTTTCGAACGTCTTGCTCAAGGTAGCCAGGCTGAGGCTCAGCTCGTCCACCGCCGGTGCGCCAATCGTGACGACTTCGTCGATACTCCCGCTGAGCTCGCTGGTGATGTTTTCGACGACGCTGCCCACCGGGACTTCGCTCGGCACTTGGAGCGTGACGCTGAACGTGCACGAGCTCTCCGGCTCGAGCATGCCGCCGCTCAGGGTGATCACGTCGGTGCCGCTCACCTGCGACCCGATGCCGCAGACATCGTCGGCGGGGAGACCCGTGGCGACGAGGCCCGAGAGCGCGGCGTCGAGATCATCGGTGAATGCGAGGTCCTCCGCCGGCAGCAGCGGATGCGCGTTTTCGATGGTGAACTCGAGGTCGACGGTGCTGCCAGGTGCAACGGCATCTTCCGCGAAGGCCTTGGTCATCGTGAGCGCGTCGATGATCTCGAGCGTATCGGTCGCGGGCGACAAAAACACGGGCACGCCACCGATAATCGCGGTCACATTGCTCGTGACGTTGGTGTACGTGTCGGCCAGGGCACCGGGCGGGGTCTGTAGCGTGATACCAAACGCGCAGGCACTGTCCGGCCCAATATTGCCGCCGAACAATGTCAGCACCGTGTCCCCAGCGCTGCCAACAAGCGATGAGCCCGCACCGCACACGTCGCTGAGTGGCAGGCCGATTGCCGTGAGCCCTGACAGGACGTCATCGAGATCGTCGCTGAACTGAATGCTCGTCGCGCCGAGGTCGGGATCCTCGTTGGTGATCGTGAAGTCGAGCGTGGTCTGGGTGCCCGCCACGACCGGGTCGTCGACGAAGCTCTTGGTCACGGTCAGGTTCGAGACCTCGAGCGAGTCCTCGGCCGCATTTCCGGTCACTGAAAGCCCCGCCGACATCGCGGTCACGTTGTTCGTCGTATTGTCGTAGACGCCCGGCGGCGTTTCCGCGGGCACCTGCAGCGTGACGCTGAAGGTACACTCGGTGTCGGGCTCGAGCGTGCCGCCGGTAAAGCTGAGCTCCGATGTCCCGCTGAGCTCGGAGCCGGAGCCACACACATCGGACATCGGCAAGCCGGTCGCGACGAGGCCGGTGAGCATCGCCTCCAAATCGTCGGTGAACTCGATGTCGGTCGCGCTGCCGGGCAGGTCTTCACCGAGGTGCAACAGGGTGAATTCGAGCGTCACCTCGTCCCCGGGCCCGACGCGATCCTCGGCGAACGACTTCCGTAGCTTGGGCGCGGACACGACCGTCAGGTCGGCGGACGCCGGTGGACCGACGACTTCGTCACCGTCGACGACGGCGGTGATCGGACTGCTCTCGTTGGTGTAGGTCCCGCCAGGCGTACCCGCGGGAATATCGATCGTCACCTGAAACGTGCATGAGTCGGCGCCGGACAGGCTTGCTCCCGTGATCTCGAGCCCAAACTGTTCAAATTCGACAGAGACGACTTCCATCGACGACCCCGGCCCGCAGAACCCATCCGCGGGTAGCACAACGCCCTCCACAATCGGTGGAGGAGGAAACACGGGAATGAAAGTCACGATGCCCGGGATGAACTCATCGACCTGATTGGTGAACGCGATGTCGCTCATCGCAAGGGTCGCACTGGTGTTGGTGATCGTGAACTCGAGATCGGTGCTCTGACCCGCCCCCACAGGATCGGTGATGAAAGATTTTTCGAGCCGGGGCACGAAGGCGACGTCGAAAAAGTCGCTGACGGCACTGCCAACCTCCGGCTCTCCGGCGATGTCGGCGGTCACCGTGCTCGTGGTGTTGGTGTAGCGCCCCGGCGCGGCCGCGGCGGGCACCGCGAGCGTCACGCTGAACTCACAGCTCTCACCTGAACCGAGGCTCCCCCCGGTGAACGTGAGGATGTCGGTCCCGCTGAGCATCGAGCCCGCCCCGCACACATCGGACACTGGCAGGCCAACCGCCGAAAGGCCCGATAGCGTCTCGTCGACATCGTCGGTAAACGCGATGTTGGTCGCGGCGCCGTCGCGATTGAAGTTGCTGATCGTGAAGTCGAGCTGCAGCGTCTCCCCGGGCGCGACGGGATCGCCTGAAAAGAACGCGCCGAGGTTCAGCGTGTCGACGGTTGCGTTGAGGGTGCCGCTCGCAAAGCCGCTTGATTGGGACGCAGCAAAGAGGACGCTCGTCCGATTCGCGAATTCGCCCGGGATGTTGGCGGTAACGTCAACCTCCACCGTGCATGTGACGGGCGGGTCCACGGTGCCGTTGAAGCTGATCGAGCCCGTGCCCGAGTTGGCATCGATGGTGGGCACCACGCCGAAGGCGGTGCAATCGCTCGACGCGTTGGGAGGATCGGCCACCACGAGACCCTCGGGCAAGTCATTCGAGAAGGTCGCGCTCGTCACGAAGGTATCGACGGTGAGGTCGATAGTATACGTGATCGTGCTCGTGCCTCCGAGAGGGATGGTGCTCGGAGAGAATTCGAGGGAGAAGCCGCCGCGCGCCGCGTCCCCGGTAAGCGTGTCGGTCGCAGTCCCCCCGTTGCCTGCGCTCGAAGTCACATCGCCGGTGGTGTTCACGAAGGCGCCTGCAGACCCGACCGTGACGTCCACCGAGATCTCACAGCTGTCCCCCGCCCCCAAACGGCCATCGCTCAGTGAGATGACGCCACCCCCCGCGGGTGCAGAGAGCGTGGCATCGGAGCAGCTCGTGCTCGCAAAAGGCGTCGAGGCGATGGTCATGCCCGCCGGAAGCGTGTCGCTGACGGCGAGATCGGTCGCGGGGACGAGCGGATCGGGATTGGTGATGAGGATCTCGAGCGTCGTGACACTGCCCGGCCCGATCACATCGGGGAAAAACGTCTTGGTGGCCGAAGGCGGTTGGGCGCTCGAGGTCGATGCGACAAAACCCCCGAGCACACACACCACGAGACTCGCGGTAGTTCGAAGTGTCTGCACGTTGCGACCCTAGCGACTCCCGTCCGATTCCACAAGCGCTCGGCAGGGTTGCCGTGAGGTATAGTCCCACGCACGAGGTCATCGTGGACGAGTTGACGGGCGCACAAATTGCGGCGCTGGAAGAGGCGCTTCGAACGCTCGAAGGGGAGCTGGAGGAAGCGCTGATGCTCGGTGCGGATGCGGCCAAGCCCGTCGAGCTCGACCAGCAGGCGGTGGGGCGCCTGTCGCGGATGGACGCGATGCAGCAACAAGCGATGGCGCAAAGCAACAAACGAAGCGCCGAGCTTCGCCTCAAGCAGGTGCGCGCCGCGTTGAGCGCGATCGAGAGCGGCGACTACGGATACTGCCGCATGTGCGACGAGCCGATCGCCCACGCCCGCCTGCAGGCGCGCCCCGAATCCCCGTTTTGCCTCGCATGCCAGGGCCGGCGAGAGCGCCCGAGATAATCGAGATGCCGCGAGTCCCCGCCATCAAGACCGAACGACATCCCGCTTGGCAAAAACCGGCCGTAGGAGCACTATCGCCAACATGAAGAGGCGCCGTCCCCCCGTGGCGTGTCTGGCAATGGCGCTGCTCTGCGTGGCGTGCGGCAGTGGCGACGGCACTGGCGTTCGCGCAGTCGTGAATGATCAGAATCAGACTGCAGCAAAGGCTGCCACGCTAGCCACCGAGCTCCTGGTCGAATTCGACGAGTTCCATGCCCAACAACTCGAGATCGAAACATACGATGAGAAAACCGGCCAGGCCTGGGTCGACTACTATGAAAAGACGCTAATCCCCGGATTCAAAGACCTACAAGATGAGCTGCAGGAGCTCGCCGAAAAGGAAGTTGCGCTCGAGACGTTGGTCAGAACATCAAAGTCGTCCGGCGCCACCCAACGGAAGGCGACCACCGCGGTGATCTTCATCGCCGGCGGGATCGTACTCCTCGCAGCGACGGCCACCATGGTAGGGCTCTGGATGCGTACGCAAGCCCAGGTGGACCGCGCAAAGAATGCGGTACAGCAAAGCGTCGACAACGGCTTGAGCCCGGCTCAGGCCTGGAACGAGAACCGGTCGACACTCAAGGAAGCCCAGAACGGAATCTCTTTGGATATCATCAAGACGACGGCCACACAGGCGGTCCTCAGCGCCGCGTCGGCCGGGGCCACTGTGTGCGGAAAGATCTACGTCAGCCTCGTCGATCTTGCGCAAGGGGTGCTCGCGGACTCCGACATTCAGCTGTTTGGCGCGAAGAAGGATCCCTCCAATGGCACAGAGAAGCACATACGAAAGGGGTCCGAGCCATCGCCTGAGTTCTTCTATCTCGGCCAATCGAGCGACGGGAACTTCGGGAACTTTCCACTGGGCGAGTACGACCTCTTGGTGTTCAAGGACGGCTATGTGCGCGGGAACGTCACCGATGTGTCAATCGAGAGTTGCGATGTCACGCAGACGGTCCCCGTGACCATGGTGACGCCCGACGACTTCTTTACAGACGATGAGCCAGCCGCAGACGGCGGCGGTGGCGGTCCGCTCATCGGCAGCTGCGACGACTTCGACTCGGTGCCGCGGGTCTGCTTCAACTTCTTTGGCGATGTTTCCGAGCGACCGACCGAGAGGGGCTTCTGCGAGGAGCTGGGTGATCGTTGGCGCGACGATGGCTGCCCGAGCGGAGGTGTGCTCGGCGCGTGTGAACGAGATTCAGTCGACGTGGTGTGGTACGCCATTCCGAACGATCCCAACCCGGAAGGAACGCTCGCCTCCCTTCGCGACGGCTGTGTCGGGGTTTGGAACGGCAACTACGTTCGGCCCTGAGACGCGAGCGCGCGGCGCAGCCGTTGGCGTCCAGGTCACCAAACCAAGAGCGGAGCACGTCGTCTTGAGCCCGCGTCATCACTTGGTGGCTTCGAAGAACAAATACACGAGACCGACGATGACCAAGAACGCGACGACCAGGAGCCACTGGCGCCAGATGTCACGCATGAGCTCCGAAGTCTCCTGCGGCTCGACCGTGTCCGTCCGGCCGCAGCTCGGGCACCGCGGATGCGGGGCCGCACTGAAGAACTCGTGATGACAGCGCGTGCAGAGGTGGGTCGCAGCCATGCGAAGGAGCATACCCGCCACGTCCGCCGGCGCTAGTCGCCGATCGATGTGCGGAGCATTTGCTTACGCGTGATTTTGATCCGAGCAGGCCGGGTCGATTCGATGAACTCCGTCAGCGACGCGATGAAGCGATCGGGAGCCTCGCAATGAGGGTAGTGCCCCACGCCCTCGATGATTTCGAGCCAGCTTCCCGGGATCGCTCGATGTGCGGCATAGGCGTGCTGCACCGGGATGACGCGATCTTCATCGCCCCAAACGATGAGGGTGGGCATCTCGGCGGCCAGGTGGAGCTTGTTGGCCGCGCTCACGGCTTGGCCACCGGGGTTGATGACCGCGCGCAGCGTGCGCAAGAAGGCGCGACGCGTCGCGGTATCCCCGAGCGAGGAGTAACTGCGCCAAAGCTCGGCGACGACGGGGGTGTTTTCGAGCTTCTTGCGCATCGCCACACGGCCGAGCCCCTCGGCCACGAGTCGAACGGGTGGCGCGCAAGCCACCAGGAGCACGGCTTCGGACCCCGGAAGCGTGAGCAACCGGAGGAGCGGATTGACCTCCGGGCCGAGCCCGCCCGCATTGACGAGCACCAGTCGCTCGCAGCGCTCTGGATACTGGTACGCGAACTGCATCGCGATCCCACCCCCGTACGACTGCCCCACCACCGTGGCTCGCTTGTACCCCAACGCGACGATCAGATCGCGCAACGTGGAGGCGAACGCCCCAAGCGAATAGTCCCCCAGCGTCTTGTCGGACTCTCCGTGGCCGTGGAGGTCGGGAGCCAATACGGTGAAGCGCTCGCTCAACGCGGGCATCACCTGCTTCCAGGTGCTGGCGCTCCCGGCCATGCCGTGGATCAACAGCACCAGCGGGCCTTTACCGCCGAGTCGATACTTGAGCGTCTTGCCGTGGATCGTGAGCTCTTGCTGCTCCATTCACAAATCCCTGGTCGGTCGCGGAACTGCGGTCAGTGGTGATGGCCGCCGGGGCCGTGCGGGTGGCCGTGCTCGAGCTCCTCGCTCGTCGCGTCCCGAGTCCCTTCGACCGTGACCTCGAAGTGCAAGGTCTCGCCCGCGAGCGGGTGATTGAGGTCGATCGTCACCGTGTCGGTCGCGACCTCGATGACGAAGAACGGGATCTGTGTGCCCTGCTCGTCCTGTGCCACGACTCGCATGCCGGGTTGGATGTCCGCGCCCTCGGGAAAGGACGAACGCGGCACTGCCTGGGCTTCACCGACACGCGGCCCGTAGCCTTTTTCGGGCGGAACGATGGCCTGCACCGTCTCGCCGATATCCGCGCCTTCGAGTTGCTCCTCGAGGCCCGGCACGATGTTGTTTGCGCCGTGAAGATAGACCAAAGGACTGCCCTCTTCGGATTGGTCGATGATGTCACCATCCGAGCTCCGCAGCGTGTATGCAATCGTGACGATCTTGTCGGCTTTGATTTTGTTGGACATCAGAAGGGACACCCTGACACCGCGATGGCTGCAGCGCCACCGGCCCGGACACCCTACCGCTTTCACTTAACCCTTCGTCGCGGTATGACGGAGCCATGACCACCCTCCCCCGCCCCCGGGACCGCTCCCGGGAGTTCGATATCGTGCTGTGGGGCGCCACCGGTTTCACCGGTCGGCTCACCGCCGAGTATCTCGTCAGCAACTACATCAAGGGCGCCCATAGCGATGTCGGCCTTCGGCTCGCTCTCGCCGGACGCAACCAAGAAAAGCTCAAGGGCGTCGCTGCCGAGATTGGAGCCTCCGAGCTGCCCATTCTCATCGGCGACAGCTTCGATGCCGATTCGCTCAACGACATCGCGTCCCGTGCCGAGGTCGTGATCAGCGCTGTCGGGCCCTACGCGAAATACGGCGCCGAGCTCGTCGCGGCCTGCGTTCGCCACGGGACCGACTATTGCGACCTCACCGGCGAAACGCACTTCGTGCGGCGTATGGTCGATGCGCATCACGAGGAAGCCCGCCGAACGGGCGCCAGGATCGTGCACTGCTGTGGCTACGACTCCATCCCGTCCGACCTCGGCGCGCTGATGGTCCAGCGGGCGATGAAAGAACGACACGGCCGTTATGCGTCCCAGGTCAAGATGGCCGCGGGCGAAACGAAGGGCGGCCTGAGCGGTGGCACCGCCGCAAGCCTGCTCAACATGTTCGAAGAGCTCAAAGAAA